>Ga0196901_1000459_pt1 | contig 21312 bp, 25 predicted proteins | sample CB_VirMetaG_FD_169099 | JGI IMG/M metagenome (GOLD analysis project Ga0196901, IMG submission 169099) | Freshwater to marine saline gradient viral communities from Chesapeake Bay - CB_1504_1 Viral MetaG (v3) (version 3) | ecosystem: Environmental > Aquatic > Marine > Coastal | place: USA... | reverse complement strand
ACGTTATACTCTTCACGGATCTCGTCTGCGTTGAACCAAGTCACTGGGATTTCTCGTTTGTGAAATTCATTCACAACCATCTCAGCAAACGAGGTCTTGCCAGAACCAGACAGACCCATAATCAATAACATCTTAGGCATTGCGTTTTCTCATTCTATCCAACTTTTGCTTCTGTTTCTTTGCTCTCTGCAATTGCAAAGCAGAAGCACGCTTCACAAATGTGATGCCTTGAAGATGATCATACTCATGTAGAAAAGCACGAGCAGTATAACCAACCATTGGCATTGTATCAACACGACCATCATGCCCAGAAAACCGTGCACGAATATCATGAGACCGTTTAATTTTAATAAACATTCCAGGATAAGTCAAGCATCCCTCTTCCATAACAACTGGATTGCCTTCATAGACAATCTTTGGATTGAATACAGAGAAGATAGAGTCAGGATCGTTTGGATTGCCAATAATGAACACCTGATACGGAATACCAACTTGTGGTGCAGACAACCCAAGACCACGATGTGCAATCATTGTTTCTTTTAGATTTTGAAACAACTCCGTTGGATCCATTGGTGGATTATCAAAGTCAAATTTCTCAGCTGAAGTGCTGAGCATCGGATCGTTGTCTGGTAAAATTTTATAGATCATACAAATTTTCCTAGAATGGAAGCATCATCAAATAGAATGCCGTAAATATTGCCAGCAAGACTTACACGAGTGGCATCACTATAAAACGGATACACTTGGTGGCGATGACCAGCATCGAACATAAACAACTCACCTCTTCTTGGATTAAAAACCATGCTGTCTGTTTCACGAGAAGCGACAAACTCTATTAATCCTCTTGCTTCATAATTGTTAGTTTGCTGCTTGTATTCTTCACGAATCTCATCTGGAATGTCAGGATAGTAGACAAAAGAGAGCAATCCAGTATGATTGTGTAATGGATTATATTCAGTTGCTTTCTGACGATTGACCCAAATGTATTGTTCGAAGTCTAACTTTACTCCAGCGTTAGCAGGATTCACAAATGAGATATCCATAACATTCTTACGATAAATTCTGGAAACATGAACCTTAAATTCATCTTTGAATGCTTGTAGCAGATATTCGTGATTTGACCAATCAAAATATTTTTCGTCTTTGATGTCACCAGCAAGACCTGCAGTATGATGGACACAGGGGATGTCAAGAATATCTGTCAATAACCGTTCATCTGAAATACGAGATGCATAAATCTTATCAACAAAACTGTTTAGGTATCTGTGATTGAAGAAATGAAACTCCTCAGCATTAAAATCCAATTCATTCACTAAACTCATACTGCTATCCTTGAGAATGACTTAACCTTTTCAAACTTGATCAGACTGCGGAACTTATCAATCATCATGTCGCCCTTATGAGAGATAACAAAGATGTTGGTATCGTGCAATTCTTTAAATAGATTCATCAGAATCTCACTGCCGTTAGCATCCAGCGATCCATCGAAAACTTCATCGAGTATAAGTAGATTAGTATTTACCGAATTCTTCAGCTTGGCAACTGCTCGCCATGTGAGCATTAAAGAGAGATCAATACGAGCCTTTTCCCCTTCACTGAACGAAGCATAACTGAAATCATCTCTATGCCGACTGCGGATAACTTCGTTGAACTCCTCGTCCAGAGTGAAGTCAACGAAGAAATCCATCGCTGCGAGGTATTTGTTAACCAGTTTATTGATGATCGGTACATACTGCCTGATGATCTTGGTCTTTATGCCTCCGTCCTTCAACATATGCCCAGCAATTTCCAGGACTTCACGGTCTTTGACCAGTTGTTCTTTCTGTTCAGTGCGTGTCTTCAGTTCGGTGTTCAGTGAGTCAATCTCACTCGATGCATCAGTCGGCAAATCTTTCTTTGCTTTCAATCCTGAGATCTTCGTGTTGTAATCTTCAATGCGAGCGTTGGTTGTGGCAACATCTTGCTGAATGGTTAGAATTTCTGCTTGACAGTTCTGAATCTTTATCTGAATGCGATTGACTTCTTGAAGGCGTGCAGTCAGTTTGTTTTGCTCTTCGGTCAACTTCGCAATGCCATCTTGCGTAGATTGAATCATCTGTGAAGTCTGCGCAATCTTTTGCGTCTTCATTTTCTCATCAATCGACTGTTCGCAAGTCGGACAGTGATCATTCTTAACGAAGAAGTCTAATCGTTTGTTGGCTTTATAGTCCTTGTCTTGTAACTTTTGCATCAATAAAGATGCTTTGCTAGACTTCAACTGAACACCTTCAGCATCTTCTATCAGCGTCAGCAGTCCTTGGATCTCTTTCTGAATCTCTCCTGCTTCAAATGATTCTTCTGCGACATATGCTTGAAGACCATTGCGTTCGTTTACAAGTTCGATAATCTGTGCGTCAATGTCTTGCTTGAGTTGAGCAAGATACTTGTTCTGGACCTCAATCTTATTCTCAAGTAAATCAATCTGATACGAAACTTCAGTCTGCTCATTTTTATTAGAAGCAAGACGATCCTTCAGCAGTGCATTCATCTGACTAAAGATCTGAATATCAAGTAAGTCTTCAATCACTTCACGACGGTCTTTGATAGACAGCTGCATAAATGGTGTGAAGGTTGCCGACCCAAGGATGACAACCTGCGTGAAGGATTTGTAGTTGAGTTTGAGAATCTGCTCCTCAAGAATTGCCTGATAGTCTTTGACATTTCCTGGTTGGGGCAGAAGCTGGTCGTCTTTCCAGACTTCAAACACACTGGGTTTATAACCACGAACAACTCTATACTCATGCGTTCCGATGCGAAACTCAACTTCAGCACGAGTGTCCTTGCTGTTTACTGAGTTGATCAGTTGCAGCATACGAATGTTGCGGAATGGTTTGTTGAATAGAACCCAACACAACGCATCAAGCATTGTTGATTTGCCTGCACCATTTTCACCCACAACAACGGTGCTTGGTGATCGGTCTAGTTGGATTTCAGTGAACACATTGCCAGTGGAAAGAAAATTCTTCCACCGCAACTTAGAAAAATGTAGCATACTAACTTAATCCGAGTGATATCGCTTCATTATAAAGCGAACGCATCAATCCGTCAAGTTTTGACTTGGGAACATTGTCTGGCATCTGTTTGATATAGTTTGACATAATTGTTAGCGTATCCTCTGCTTCATCAACTAGATCTTCTGCAGATTCAAGATTGAGATTTAGATTATCGTCTACCACTTGAATGTTGATTGGATTTGCCTTCACAATCTTATCCATGAACACATCAAACCAGTAAGGATTGTCGCAGTTCATCTTGATAACTTTAACAAAGGTGTTTTCGTACATGCTGGCATCGAAGTTTTTGATCTCTTCAAAGTCTTTACCATCATCATTGTAGAATACTTTGTGGAACATAGAGTATGGATTACGAACAAACTCTAATTCTCTGGTTGCTGTGTCAAACACATGGAATCCTTTCGGATCCTGATAGTCAATCCATGTCATCTCATAAGGACAACCAAGATACTGAATGTTGTTATACATGTTCTTGTGATGGAAGTGACCAGAGCAGACCAGTTCGAACTTGTCAAAGTATTTGTGCGACATGCCATGTTCGTTTTTATTGCCACGGTCCATCATCGCACCAGTAATATCAAGATGCCCAAAGCAATGAGAAGCAATGGTGTCGTTGATTGCATCCAACGCATCATTCCAGTTGTCTGCGTTGATCCACGGCATCAATAGAATGCGGAAGTCATCAAAGGTTACAGTCTCTGGCTTCCAATAATAGTTGACATGCGAATCACCAAACAATTCTTTCATTGAGTTGATTTCGTTGGTGTTCTTATAAGGTACATCGTGATTACCGATAATCACATGAAGATCAATGCCACGCTTCTCACATTGATCGATGAACATGTCTTTCATGCGGCGAAGTGTCACATATGAAATATATTTCCTGCGATCGACAATATCACCCAGATGAATAATAGTAGTAATCCCTTCTGCATCGAGGTAAGGGAAGAAAATCTCTTCATAAAATTTCTCAAAGTAGTCAAGGAACGCAGCGTTGTCGTTGCGTGCACCGAAGTGCGTGTCAGTGATCAAAGCAATTTTCATAATTTACTCTTCGTGGACAATCTTTTTCTTTTTCTTGCGACGCTTACACTCTTCGAAGTTTTCGATAAAGGTTGCCATGTATTCTTCTGTCCACTCATTGTACTTGATGTCATCGTTGAAGTCAACACCACTGTCATGCTCTTGCACATCAGAGGTTTCGTCAAATACATTAGCATGCTCTGATGCCTTGTACTTGATGTACAGATACTTCTTTTCTTTTTGAATACGACGCAGGAATGCATAGTACACGATCTGTGTAAAGTATGCGAAAGGATTGTTAGATTTTTCAGGATTGAAGTTGTCAATATACTGCAGGCAGTTCTCAATGCCATCACAGATCATTTCTTCACGGAAACTGTAGTTGACAAAGTTTGGTTTGTATGACAGATGCGTTGCAATCTTCATAATGCAGTCAGCAACATAAATTGGAACCTTTGGTCTTGGTAAATTATGCTCTTCAGCAGAAGCAACTTCTTGTTTGAAGTCTACCATTGCAGCAAGGAAATCTTTGTTATTCACATAGTGCGGATTTTTCTTTTTGTTTAGTTCAGCCATCAGTGATATTTTCCTTCGTTATTTGCAGCCATCATTTCAACCATCGTTCTAATTTGTTCATATTGTTCTTGCTGCCTTTTCTTATACAGTTCTGGGCGGATCAAATATTCAAGAACTTCAAAATACATCTCACGCATTTCTTCATTGATTGGCATCGATGCTACAATATGCTGAGAGTCTATTGATACTATATTCTCATCTTCAATTAAAGGCAACCACTGAACACCAATCATCACTGCTCGGCTATCCTTTCTTTGTTCTACACGAATCTCAATCGGATTCATCACATCAACCTTATACCCATGAGTACCAATCACATCTGCCATGATTGTTTCACCGTTAACAAGTTTAAGAATTTCAATTGGCATTGTTTAGTTTAATGTTGTATAGTTTATACTCAAACTCTTCTTCGTTGTACATCTTTATTCGCACAGCGAAATGTTTGAGGGTGTGGTTACAGCTTGATTTGTGGCAGAGGTCATCGGCAATGTCATACAAGGTTGCTCGCTCTTTAGCATCTCCTTTACGGAGTCCTCGACCAATAGACTGTAGGTTGCGTATGCGAGACTTAGAAGGGCTGCCAAAGATAACATTGTGAAGATTGCGTATGTTGACCCCAGTAGAGAACGTCCCGTACGAGGCGATGATAATTGCACTCCGCTCTCCTTCAGTAATTCTTCGAACTTCTTCTCGTTGATCAGCATCTACGCCTCCGTGAACAAAAAACACATGTCGATCTCCAGCTTCTGCTTTGATGAGATCATACAGCACTTTACCATGTTTCTCAACCATTTGGAATAATAATAGTGTATTACCTTTTCGTGTTAAAGTCAAGTTCTTGATAAAGTTGTTACGAGCAGTGTTACTTACAAGGAAGTCCATCTCATCCTGATACTTTGCTTTGTGCATTGCTTTGCATACATCAGCAGGATACTTCAGAACAAGACACTTAATGCGGAAGTCAGCAAGTGTACCTTCGTCAATCAGTTCTTTTGTTTGCACCACACGCATCACTGGACCAAACAATCCTTCAAGTACCAGTTTGTTGGTTTGCGTACCATCAAGTGTACCTGTGAATCCAAAACGATACTTACACTGAGGCAACTTCTCCATGATACTGGTGAGTGAGTTCGCCTTGAACAGATGTGCTTCGTCGCCAACGACTAGATCAAACTGATCGAAGTATTTCCGAGGCATCTTATAGATGGATTGCCATGTGGAGATATAAACTTTCTTTTCTGGGTCATCTTTTGCTTGACCACTCATGATCAGATGAGTATAATCAATTTGTGGCTTTGAAGCATAAGAAGCAAAATCTGAATTCATCTGAGCAACGAGAGATGTAGTGGGCACGATCAGCAGTGCTTTCTTTATCTTCTTTGCTGCGAAATAATACTTGATCAAAGAATAAATGATAAAGGATTTTCCACTCGCCGTAGGCGAGAGAATGAGAGCTCTGTTGTTACGAATGGCATGAGCCACTGCACGAGTCTGATAATCTCTTGGAGTGAATTCTTTTTCCTTCAAGAATTCTTCAAGTTCATTGACAGGAACATCTTCGGTATCAAGTATTCCGTCGTGTACTGTAAGTTCGTATTCTCGCTCTTCGGCGAATCGTTGGATGTGTTGGATAAGACCAACATAGATCTGCATCGTATTGACATTGAACAAACGAATCTTGCCATCCCAAAACTTATTGCGAACAGCAGGCATAAACTTTGCGCCAGGAACTTCAAACTCAAAATACTGAGATAATTCTTGAGCAGTTCCACGCTCACAGACGATCTTTAGAAAAACTTCGTCTTTTTTATAGATTTCAATGCGATCCATTATTTCCTAATATCACTTTTCGTCAAAGAATCTCTAGCGAGTGCTCGTTCCATAATCTCAACAGAATTAAAACGGACATCTCCAAACAGATATCTCTGTAATTTATCTAACACAACTTGTTCCTTGTTGATCATACACTCAAAGCGCAGTTGAAATGTGTCGTTCTCATTTATCCATGGAGCAATTTCTTCTGCAAGACCCACCAAACTCTTTGGGGCGACATTCCTACCTGACAATGCTTTCCATCTTTCTGCGGATTCTTTGATTGCAGTCAGTTCTCTTGTCAATACAATTTTCTTAAAACCAGAAAGACGATCGATGTTTTTTCTATTATACTTGAGATGACCAACAGCAAAATGATCTTCGGGAATCATCCCAAGAGATTGTGTCAGCGGTTTTCGATAAGTAAATTTACTGGTACTTTCTCTGCATTCTTGCATCTTAGTAAAGTCATATCGTTGATAATCGTTTTGTGAAAGGTGCATGAAAGTATTTTGCATACCAAGTTCTTCAAGCAAATTGGCGCAAAGGTAAGTCCCAGCTTTGGGTTGGCTGATCACAACACATCGCATTAGATCGTCCCATTTGTGAATTTGTACCAATCAATTGCAGACTTAATTTGGAACCCACGGTTGTTGAGACTTTTAATGATTGCCTCAATATAGTCAACCTTCTCTTGTTGCATAGCAACCTTGAGTGTTGATTCAATGTATAGATCGTCTGACTCAATATATGTATCCACTTCGTTCTTGAGTAGTTTTTTGTAGAATTGCTCACGAGCAAGTTGTTTGAGTTCATCACGATCAAGTTCACCAAGATAATACTCAAGCAAAACCTTGCGAATCTTCTTGTTGTCTGCTTTCATGCGAAACAACTGTACTCGTTCAGCCATGAAAAACTTGAGATATTTGTTGTGGAGTTTTGGAATTTTAACCGACTCTTCACCAAGTTCGGTCTCATCAATTTTAGAATCTTTGTCCCACTCGGACACGATGTCTTCGATCTTCATAATATAATCCAGTTGTAATCACGCCAATTACAATTGTACCTTATTACAGTACACTGTTCAAGTCATACTTACGATATGCAAATGTAGCGTCTGCTTGCAGATAAACAATGTCAGTTTCTTCAATGTTGAAGTCAACGGAGGAGAGTTCGATTGGATACATGTCTTCAAACTTCACTTCAATGTTTGGACGATATTGATTTGTCATGATCATAAGAGATGCATCAGAATAAACTTCACCAATATTGGTTTGTGTTCTTTGGATTGCTCTGCGCTGCTCATAGCGATCAGGATAACCAAGACCAATCATCCAGTTATAGATTTCCTGATAGTTCTTCATGTCCTCGTCAATACGAAAACGCAAGGACAATGTACCAAATGTTAGTTTGTCACCTGGAACTGGAATCTTAATGAATGGAGTTTCGAATGTATCAATCGAAGAAAGGCTGAGTGTAGGAATAGATGCGTTCGTGCAAAAGTAATTCACATGTGGCAATCTCTTGACAGAGAACTGAAAGCCAATTGGTGAAAGAAAACTTTTGTTGTCAGGTAGTGATGCTTGAATCGCCATAAAATATCTCAGCTTTGGATATACTATTTAGGAACAAAAAAAGGGGAGCCGAAGCTCCCCTTTTAAAACGCTGGGTGAACCCCAGTCTAGTTTTATCATCTTACATCAAATTCGTGACCTTCACGAGTCTGTAGTAGATGTTACCAGTACCAGTACCCAGACGAGCAGGTGGCTTAGTTCCAGTGTTATCAGCAGCGTAAGCAAATGGATTTGCTACCATGCCGTAACGAGTCTTGAAGCCAATCTTAGGCTGGAAGGTATTCTCACCAACCGCACGAACCATCTGCAGAGGTACATATGGGCAGTAGAAGAGACCAGCGTCAAATGCGCTAGAACCCTTGTAACCCAGATTGTAGTACTGATTGGTTAGATCAGAGAAGTAAGGATCGATGTAAACCTTGATGCGACCATTCAGAACACCAGCGAAGGTGTTGCCAGTATCGTCAACATTCAGGTTGTTGTTCAGAGCTGGAGTGTAATCAAGAACACCTGCCATCTGAAGAGCAGAAGCTACATCAGAAGAACAGATCATGATGTTACCCTTGCCACGACGAGTTGCCTTGGCGATTTCGTTAGCATCACGCTCGATTTGGAACATCAGACCCTTGAACTTTTCAACAGACCAACGACCGTTAGAGTCAGTGTCAAGATCGAAAGTACCAGCAGTGGTAGTATTCTTCTGAGCACCAGCAGTAGCGGAGTAGTTGATTGTACGAACAACTTCACGGTTGATTTCAGCGAGGATTTCAGCTGACAGAATGTTAGACAGTTCTGTTTCAGCGTCCAGACCATGAATTGCCTTCAGATCCTGAGCCAATTCCATGGTGTATTCAGCTTTCAGAGCACGAGAAACTGCAGTTACAGCAACCTTCTCGATGCTGAATGCCATTTCTGCGAAGTGCTGACCAGCAGCACCACCGAGTGCTTCAGCTTCAGCAGTAGTCATACCAGTGTGAACATTGTAGCCACCACCAGTGGTAGAGGCAGAACGATCAGCTGGGTCAGTACCAGTCTGAGCAGCACCAGTAGTTGCGTTAGCAGCGATTGCAGATGCAGTGTTACCACCATAAGAACCAGAGAAAGATGCATCAGCTTCGTTGAAGAGAGCTTCAGTACCAGACTGGCTTTCATAGCGTGAACGCATAGCGAAGATCAGACCAGTAGGACCAGTCATTGGCTGTACGCCAGCGATATCGTATGCGATCAGGTTTGGCATAGAACGACGAACCAGTGAAATAAGAACTGGATCGAAAGTATCTACAGAACCTGCGCTTGCAGTTGAAGAGGATGCGCCCATTGCGTTAGTTGGAGCAGCTTCGCCCAACAGAGTAGGTGCACTATAACCGCCTGAACCATAACCCTGCTCACGAGCAGAGCGTTCCTGGTTTTCGAGCAGCTGGGCAACAGTTGAACGCTTATGAGCATCAGCAATCTTTTCCAGGTCTGGATGCTCAAGAACTGGTTGCCACTTCTTGATAAGTTCATCAGTGTTTGACATTTTAGGTCTCCTTCGAGTTACTTTTAGCCTAATGTTTAATTATTTATAAAATTTTACTTCTTGATGCTCTTAGAAATAGCATTCATGTAAGCAGCCATTCCTGGATCTACTGCCTTAACAGAGTCCTCTTCAATATCAAGAGGTTCGTCATCCAGATTTGTTTCTTCAGAGAGAGTTTCGGAATTACCGAAATAATTCTCTTTGATAGTTTCCAGCTTCTCAGCATAGGAATCTACATCATCGAATTCTACACCTTCAGCCAAAGAAGCGAGCTTCATTGCCTGTGATTCAGCCAAACCTTCAGAAACGGTGTCAAGCACGATTGCTTTCTTCGCTTCAATCAATTCTGCCTTCATTTCGATGTTCTTTTCGATTTCTTCGTTGATGGATGCTTCGAGATCAGATACCTTTGCAGCAAGTTCGTCAACGAGGTCAACCTTTTCTTCTGGGATATCGATGTAGTTTTCAGTGAAGAGATCACGCAGACCCTTCATGAAGTTTTCTTGGATTTCAGCACGGATACCCTGCTCAACAGCAAGTTCATTTTCTGCCATCCATTCTTCAGCGACATACTCGAGATAGGAATCAAGACGATTTGTCATTTCTTCCATCATCTCTTCTCTGCCAGCTTCAACTTCAGCTTCCAGATCAACAGTTACAGATTCCAGAATTTCATTAACCTTGGATACAACTGCTGCTTCGAAGATTGTAGTTACCTTAGAAGTGAATTCTTCAGAGAGATCTTCACCCTTGAACATAGCGGCAACATCTTCAGAAACATTTACTTCACCAGCACCGATCTGGCGAATTTCACGCACAGGAGTGGCAGTGGTTTCTTCATCAGTTTCCTCAGCAACAACTTCTTTGCCTTCCAGAGCAGCCATCAGACCTTCGTATACACGCTGGAATTCTTCAGTGCTCATGCCCTTAACAGCGTCAGCAATCTTATTGATTGCCTTAACCTTGGTTGGCTTAACAGAGTCGCCCTGCTGAGGGTTCTTGTTCTTATCCTCATCCTTTGGTGCTTTACCTGGAGGAGTGTTTTCCTTTGTAGTTGGTTCTGGTACTTCAGCATCAACACCAAAAGATGCCTTTGCTTCTTCCAGACCCTCTTCGTTTTCGAGTAGTTCTTTATCAGACATTTGGATTGCTCCTATTAAGTTATCTCATTGTAATTTATTTATAAAAATAAATTCTTTACTTGACAAGAGAGTTTAGGAACTGCTCGAACATTGCGAACTTCTTGTCCTCAACTTCTTTTGCAGTCATCTTTCTCATTTCAGTGCGCATTCTATCTGCTGATTCTTGGACCCAAATGCCCTTAGAATCATCAAAGATCCATTCAGCACCTTCCATAATGCCTTGGACAAAAGCATTAGGAGCAGATGGATCAGCAACGATATCCGCTGCTGTTGCAAGATAAAAATCGTTCTGTACTTCAGCAATGCCATTACGACCTTGCTTCAAAGATCCCATACCACGACTTGATACACCAAGCTGTGCACCTTCATCCATCAGCGACTTTACAATCGCACCGTATGGAGTTTCAGTCATGATCTTAGCACGACCGACATAATTATCGCCATCACGCTCTAGTTTAGTAATCATGTGAGAAACACGCTCAAGGTTGATTGTTGGACCAGTAGGATGACCCAACTCACCATAAGCACGATTCTTAGAAATGTAGTCTTTGTTATATCGACCAACTTCTTTGTCAAGAACTTCAGTTGGGTATACACGACCATTACGGTTCTTGATATTACCCTGCATGAATGGACCTTCAATGAAGTATGACTTCTTGCCATTTTCTTTTGCTTCGGAAAGATACTTAATATCTTCAACGACTTCTGTAATCAGCTTCATTAGTTGTCTCCCTCGGCAACCTTAGTGGCATAGCAACCAGTGCCCACAACAGTATCGTATGGACGCTTACGAATTACAACGCCAGTTGTTGGCACACGAATTGTTACTGCGCTTCCATCATAGTTACCATGCTTACCAGTACCGTCATCGTTTGCTGTGTTTGCAACGGTAACGGTTGCAGCAGCACCCGCAACAATATACACTGCAGTTGCTAAAAAGCAGTTGTTTGCAACACTATTGATGTTTGCAGTATTACCAAGTGGTTTGAGTGCCATTATCTTTTACCCTTTGATGCTTTTTTGATAACCTGTTGAACGAGTTTCTTTGCTTCAGCAGATGAAATTTTATATACCTTCGCAACTTCTTTTTCTGCTTCTGAAGAATTTTTGGTTGCGCCCATGATCAATTCTACGCCATCAAGATCTACTTTCTTGGCTTCTTCAACATTACCACGCTCAACATCAACTGTTTGCTTCTGCTTTCTCCAACCAAAACTTCCGTCTGGTTTGCGCACCTTGACACGCTTTGCGTCCGCAGTGCGAATTTCTGATGCTTCGTTGATGTATTGCTTAAACGATTTCATTTTTTGACTTCTTTTCTAGAACCGTCAAACTGGTGGTCGCCAGCAACAGGATGCTTTTTCTTGTCAACCTTGTGCATGTTCTTAAATTCTTCTTCGCCCTTTGCACGAGGTTTATATTCTGTTGCTTCCTTATCGCTGTCCTTTTCGCCAACTAGATCGTCAGCGTTTGCGCCAGTGCCTTCAGCAACGAATTCTTTGAAACTTTTAATTGACATCGTCTGTGTCCTCGATTGTTTCTAGTTCTGGTGACATGTCAGCTTCGTCTTCAACTTCATCAGACATAAAGCTGGCAGCAACAGAGTGCTTCTTAATTTCTACCGCATCGTGAATCTTGTCCAGCAAAAGCGATCCAATCGCATCTCTGAATTCAGATGGATTCTTATCAAATGCCGCTTGTACTGCATCTCGCATAGTGTAATCGCTCATAATTCACTCCTTTTAGGTCTATTTATAAAACTTTTCGTTTGGATTTATTTCGCTGTACGAAAGTTCTCTTACCGTTCCAGATCGGCGTCCATCCCGTCGCCATCTTCCATTCCTTCCATTTCGCCAGCCAATTCTCCCTCAGCCGCAATCTGTTCATCGATCTCATCGATTTCATCCTCCGTCTGCATCAATACATTCTTACGAATCCACTCGACGGAGAAATATTTGCCAGCGTACTGATCAACATCTCCGAGTAATTGTAATCTACCAGCAAGGATTTCATTGTTCTTCAGTTCTGCAAAATGGTTGTCTTCAAGGAAGTCATAATACAACTGACTCTTAATTTCTTTCCATTCTGCTTTGGTGATAATACCCTTGAGCAACAACTGCCTTTCAAGGAGGATATTAAACAACTCAGTGAAACGATTACGAAGGCGATTAATGAAGCGAGAGAACTTGAGTTCATCACGAGTAATTTCAGATGAACGACCCAAATTAAACTGTGCTTCAGTTTCCAAACGAGAAATTGGAACATTCAACGCTTCATACAACTTCTTACGGAAGTAATTTACATCATCCAATTCACCAAGATTTTGTCCAGGTGGTAGCGTTGTGATTTCAGTTGACTTACCACCTTCACGGCGAGGCAACCAATAATCTTCAAGCATGGTCATAAACTTGCGATCATCACGGACTTCGCCAGTGTTCGCATCATAGACCAACTTATTCTTGTGCTTAACCATCATATCACGCAGGTATTGTTCTGCCTTTGCCTTTGGCAGATTACCCACATCAATATAGAATACTCTGCGTTCTGGTGCACGAGCCAAACGATAAATGACGGTTGCGTCTTCCAGCATACGAAGCTGATTCATTGGCTTCATTGCTTTCTGCAGATGAGAATAGATCAGTGTATTCTTCTCATCAAGAACGCCAGAGTGACAGTATGCAATTGTATCAGGTGCAATCTTAACACCAACATTACCAGCAATCAGACCTCGTGCAGAATAAACAAAATATTCTCTGTATTCTTTAGGCACAAACTGATTTGTGGTCATCTCCGCTTTGATATTGGTGCGCTTTTCTACACGAACCTTTTTAATCTTACGAGGATCAATATAACGCAATTCTTGAATGCCAGCACGAGGATTCGCTGCGTCAATCATAATATGGTAGAACAGACGACCATCCACATACCAATTGCGGAAGATATCGTATGCTTTGTTGTTAAAGTCCAACATCTCAAGAATGTAACCAAACTCATCACGAATCATTTCTTTGATTCGTTCTGGTTGACTTTCGATGTCGTCTAGTACAATAGAAACAGGTGGCTCATGTTCGTCAGCCACAATTGCTTCGTTGATAATATCGTCAATTGCTCTTTCGCATTCTGGCTGCTGTGCCATTCTACGGTAGCGAGTGATAAGGGTTGCCTCGTTTTTGACAGTCCCTTCCATGTCGATGGTAGTGCCATAAGCACCACCTTCTGTGACCGCCAACGCACCATCTTCATTTGGTGGAGGCGCAAATGTTTGAACTGTTGGTGGCAGTTCTTCGTCTTTCTTTTTACCGATCTGGTATCCGAAAAGTTGCATTGTTTTATATTCCTATTTCAAAGAAATGGGGGCAGCATATTGTTATTTAGCTGCCCCCATCGAATCACATTTTCACGGATTAGATACCGCCAGCGTTGCCAGTGTTTCCACCAATAACTTCCCAATAGTCAAATGCGAAAGTTACTGAGAATTCCTGGACACCTTCATTTTCCCAACCAAGGTCAATTGTGGATACTTCGGATGGGAAGATACCAACAAACTGATATACACGAAGAATTTCGCCAGTCTTAGCGAATTGTGTTACCTGTGCGTTTGCCTTGTAGAGAGTAGGTGCAGAACCGCCTGCAGTTCTCAGGTTGCCCTGAGCAGAATTGATTGCATGCGACCACTGTTCCATTGCATTACGGATTGCCAAGTCTTCATCATTCATGATGGTGACTGTCCAGTCTGCATAAGTGCGATTTCCTGCTACCTTGATCTGACGACCAAAGTATGGCACAGGAACGACACCCAACGACGACGCTGGGATCTGAGCAGCACGAGCCATGAATGGCACCTGTGCGTCAGCAACGCCGTTGATTGGGTTCGTAATTTGCACTTCGAAGAGCGAACTGCGGGCACCGCCAGCTTTAAGTGCTCCAGCAAATTGATTTACATTAAAAGCCATTGTCGTTCTCCTTTATCCTATTTATTAGCCAAATTGACCGACTACTTCAGAGAACTCAACGCCAGTTCTAACCGCAACAAAATTCAACTGAATGAAGTTGATAGAACGAGCTGGCTTAATGTAGATGTCACCGATAAACTCATTGCGATCAATAACCTCACCAGTATTATTGGTGCTGTCACAAACCACACGGAAATCAGTGATACCTCTGCGTCCCTGCACATCACGCAGGAACGGTTCTACCAGATTGCGGAACTGCGAACGAGTAAACTCGTCGTTGAACTCAAACAGAGTAAACTTGGAAGCAGTACTAATTGCTTTTTCAAGTACAATGAACAGACGACGAACATTGATGCGGTCAAACGCAGAAGGTTTAGCCAACATAGTCTTATCGCCAAACAGTACAGTACCCTGTCCTGGGAAGGTTACAACTGGGTTGATGCCCTTCTTATAGAGTTGATCTCTGTCACCCTTACCTGGATTGTAAGCGAGGCGGATGCTATTCTTAACATTGCCACGATTGAAACCAGCTGGGCTGTACCATGGATCACGAATCTGATCAGTCTGAACCATCAGACCAGCAGTATCACCGTTCAGAGGAACATAACGATAGACATCGTTGTACTTGTCGTACTGATACTTCCAACCAGAATCCATTACTGCGTAAGAGGAACTTGGCAGACTATCACGGAAGGCGATGATATCATCTCTTTCCTTACCTTCGTATGCATTGTTGTTAACAACATCAGCACGCTCAGGCGACAATACTGCGATACAGTCTTTACGAGACTCAGCAATATTTGTGATCAAGTGAATTGCAAGAGTTGCATCTGCATTCGAACCAAGCAGGAACGATACATCAACATCTTCTGCTGACTTGAATACATTATAGAATGGAATCTTCTGCGCTCCAGTTGGCGTTGTGCCATCCTTACCGCCAGAGAAACTATTCGTAACAGGAAGATCAGTGCCTGGATAATTCGTGCCAAGATCAGCACGAACACCAGCGTTTGTCATACCACTGTTGTGAGCACCCCACCAGATATATGGTGAGTTCTGATTAATCACTTCTTTGTAGTAATTACCAGCACCCTGTTCTGTGCGACCGTCTACTGCCTGTGACAGACCAGCATAAACTTCAAGAACAGTTCCTTGAACACCAGTGAACAAACCGTCTTCGTCAACAACCGCCACATGGATTTCGTCACCCTGTGAATTTACAGTGTTTGCGTATGTGGTAGTGGTTGGAGCATTGTCGAAGTTGTTGAAGTATTCCCAACGACGAGTAATGTCGGTGGCATAATTCGATACTGTGTTACCAGTATAGTTTGAGTTCAATGTAATGGTGTTGCCAGACAACGCAGCAATCTTGCGGCTCTCGAAATCTGGACCAAGCAGGATCAAGTCGCCAACCACAAACTGTGTTTCAGCGTTTGAAGAACCCTGACCATCACCAGCCAATGTTACAGTCTTGCTGTTCTTAGTGGCATAGTAACTGGTAGATACTGTGGACTGCCATGCATTTGCATTCTGACAAACAGATACTTTCAGCGAGTTACCCAAATCGCCTGGATACTTAGCAACCCAGTTGCCATGACCAGAGATGTTGGTGTACGATTCGTTATAATAATCTTCATTTGTGACATAAGTGCCAGTGCCACCAGAGGTAGCATTGTTAGCACTCGCAACCGCACGACTCACATACAACGCATTGCCATAGGCAAGGAAGTTTGCTGCCGTGAAGAAATCAGTTGCAGTATTTGAGTTTGGCTTACCAAAAATGTTAACGAGTCGATCTTCAGAGTCCACCAACACACGCTGGTTTACTGGACCCCATTTCAGGTGGGCTGCGATGGCACCTTCAGTGGTGCTGACCGCAGGCACGACCGTTGTAAGATCGATTTCGCTTACATTAACGCCTGGGGATACTTGGAAAGGCATTTTTTATCTCCTTCGAATGTAAAGGTCAACTATTTCATTTATTGATATTTATAAAAATGGGGTTTTAGAACCAGCTATTTGTGTTGTAGTTCGTCACCTTCCCATTTGCCATGTCACTATCGCCGCCCCAATCTCCTGCAGACCCAGCATCTTCGTACTCTTCCATGCCATCATTCATAATACCAAATGGAAGCAATTCTTCCATAACTTGCTCTCTTGTTCGTTCTCTGAGCATTGATAGAGTGCTGTTGTCTGTATAATCTCTGAAGAATGGTTGGTTGGATAGCCAAGCGAATAGCACTAGCCCCATTACCAAATCATCATGACATCCTGGCTCTGCTTCGTATGAAACACCTTTTCTTGAAAATGTTGATAATTCATTTATTGTATTGAAGTCATTAACAATCAGCTGGTCTTGTTCCACTAGCAATTTCAGCACAGAACATCCAACCGACTTTACCTGTTTTGTGGTGCGAATTCCTTTGTCAATTGAACTTCCCTTTCTATTGAAACCACCAGAGATCTTTTTACCTAATCTTCCAGCATTTTCAGTGAAAAGGATGTGTTCATATTCATAATCAAAAAGCAACAACGCAGGAATCTGCTCACCAATATCGTTCACTTCAACAAGAACGATAGCATTATTGTATTTTGTGCATGCTCTATATATTACTTCCGTGTATTCAACAGGTGGTGTCAGATTGTCACGGAAGCAACAAACTTGTTTATACGGCATTGTCGTGGCATCAATTATGTGGAATGCGGAGTAATCTAACCCCTTGCCCCTTGACACATCCACGATGCAGAAGTACACATGATCCTTTTGTGGCTCTTCATACATGTACATTCCATTGCCTTCTTGCAACGGACGACGAGCAACCAGTGCTTTTAGTTTGTTGCCTTCAATCAGTGTACCAGAACTGCCCAAGAACTCACATTCGAATTCCTGTGCAAACTTCTGCAGGTCAAAGTCCATTGACGCAAGTGTATCATTCTTCCATTCCTGATCTCTTCCAGGAACTTCATACCACGGAACCTCAACATACTTGTAACCATTGGAACCATCTTTCGCACCTTCACAAGTTTTGTAGAAGTGATTCAAACCGTTTGGTGTGGAAGTGAAAAGAATCTTGGTTGTCTTACCAGAAGAAATGGTAGGAAATACTGACGCAAAGAACTCGTCCCAGTTTTCTACGAACGCAGCCTCATCGATATACAGAAATGAAACAGACTTACCACGAATGGCAGAGGATGAGGTTGCTGCAGCGATAATCTTGCAACCGTTTTCAAATTCAACAGAACCCTTGTTCCATTCAATGACCCCCTGCTGAATCCACTTTGGCAGTGCTTCGTATGCAATCTTGATACGATCTAGAATTTCACGAGCAGCATCACCTTTGTTTGCAAGTAGTCCAACAGTCTTGTGATTGTTGAACAGCACATAATGTAGAATAACTGCTACTGCTGTTGTCGTCTTACCTGCCTGTCGACTTGTGACGACCGCAACACGACGATTCTTTGTAATCTTTTCGATAATTTCTTTCTGATATTCATAAAGCTCAATCGGTATGAGTCCATGGTCAACATGAACGATGTTAATGTATTTTTCTGAAAAGTATGTTGGATCCTTGGCACACTTGAGAAACTCTTTTAATTTCTCTTCATCCCAATCAACTGCAACGCCCTTGCGCTTTAGGTTTAGATTACCAAGATAACCTTTATCAATTAGATTCATCTTTAATCATCTTCAATAAATCAGCAGTTGACCCAACAAACAAATTATTATTGGTGACCTGCTTTGGATCATCAACTTGTTGTTCTTCTTTTTTCAGTTCTTTCACTTGCTTTTGGATAGCAAGCAGGTCTTTGTTTGCATCAACTAGCGTCTTGGTCAGCTGACCCACAACTTCAAACGCTCTTGGGTGTTCGCTTGCCTTTGCAAGTTCAAGCAAAGAGTCAAGCGCATATGAACCCTTTTCAATAACCTGATACAAATTGCTTCGAGCATACTCATAATCAGTTTGAATATCTTTGGATTGGTCTTTGGATTTAGGAACTACAATCGGTGCTTTAGGATCATCAATTATCAAGTCACCTTCAATTCCCAAAATCTCATTCATATTATCAGTCAAATTTTTCATTAGTGATTATGCCTATTCACTCCATCAAAATAATCTTCTTTGTCAAATGCGTAATCCCAATTGCTGTTGGCATCAATTGAAGAATATGCCACGCTTGCCGCTGCGTTGGTTGTCGCAACACCGTTAGCATATTGTCCTGGAACAAGTGTGATCTTAACATCAGGACCAACTTCAGTGCCAATAGAATCGCCTGTCGCATTAATAGCAAAATCAAGAACGGTTCTCTTAATAACACCCTTGTTACTAACTGGACCGAACACATAACCTTTGATGGTGAAGTTGAAAGTATAAATGATTGCACGACGAGTTGCAAAATCATTTTCGTAAGTGTCTTCAATGCTCATGTCGTTGAGCACTGTTGGAATATCATAATAGTCGCCAATCTCAGGAATCAATTTAAGGCTGTGCGTCCACTCTGGTCTGAAGAATGGAATAATCTGCTCTACAACCTGCATTGCATCTTCGTTGTTGGCAAAGAACGCATACAGAGAGATATTGAAATCATATGGCACAGGAGTGTATTGTGCACGGACATAGTTTTCACTTGATCCAATGTTTGTGTTGCGATGCATCTTATTTAATGCACGGTTTGGATTGTATGCCATACTGGTAAGTTCAAATCCAATTCTTGGCAGCTGAATTGCAACTTCACGGTCTAGTCCTGGATCTGCGTTGATTCTTTCAAGCCACTTTTCTTTTGGACCATAGGCAATAGGAACACCAATCGTTTGGACTACATTGCCAGAACTGTCTGTGCGCACGACACGCATATCATTAAACATGCTACCAAACATGATAATATATTTGCGGATAACGCCATTATAGAAATATTGGGGCATCAGAGTTCACCAAAAGGATTTGATTGCGACCAATCAACAAAGTTTAATGTGCCGCTGGTTTGTTGCGTGAAGAATTCGTTGTTTGCTTGATTATCAGCATCTTCAACACGATATCCATCGTTCAGAATGGTGTCGCCATCTTCAAACGCAAGATTATTGCCAGCCTCATCAAGCAGCTGATAGAAGCCCATATCACCAGAGTATGTGCTTTCAATTGTATCAATGGCAGCAATATCAGTATTAAGTTGTTCGTGACTGTATTCCCACAACTCAAGTGTGAGATCATAAGTCTGGAGCGAACCCATTTGATAGAACACCGCTTCGTGTTCTACAAACTTCACTTCGAAGATCTTACCATTGAGCGGGAAGTAAATAAGATCACCCTCTGCTGGACGACCAATGTCATCTGTTGTATTCGCATCTGCAATTTCTTCATGGAATCTGCGCTGAGAAACAGTCATAACCATCTGATCACGAATTTCTAGACCAAACTTGGAGAGGAAATCGCCATCACCGCTGAATCCATCAACAGACTTAATGTACATTTCAATTGTGTATGCATCTTCAAACTTCGACAAAACATCCTCACCAAAAAGATTGTCTTCTTTAACAATAGTTCTTGGCATGTAAAATACATCAATGCCATAGATCTTGATGGATTCAATTATGAGACTCTCGATGAGCCTTTGCTCCATCGAGTTCTCAAAATTATTAAAATAGAAGTTTGTCGTTGGCATAATAAAATCAGCCGATCATGTCAAACGAAGGTAGAGAGTATGTGTTGATCATCTCTTCTTCCAATCGTTTGATCTCTTCTTCTGCCTCATTGTAGATTTGTTCGCCATTGAATGTAACGCCACCTGGAAGTTGCATACCACTAAACTTCTTCAGATTTGTTCCCCACTGGCGTTTGATGAGTTGTGTTGCATACTTACGCAACCAACGATCGCCCCAAACATCACTATATGTATCTGGCTCAACGGTGCGATAACATTTGATGATAATATACTCACCTGCAGTTACACGGAATTGCCAATCCATGTCAATGTAGAGTCGGTCAGTGTGTCTGTTGAAACGAAATGGTTGCTTACCAACAAACAATTCTTGCATCAAAGCAATACGCTCCATGCTCATGGTGTAGTTAGCAAAGGTGCTGTGTGCCCAATCGTAAATTTCGTTGAGTGTGATCTGATAGCGAAGATTGAACAGATTGTTGGTGTTCAGTCCTGCACCAATCGGGAAAATGTCTACAACACCAATGATAGACTCAGGCAGCGTGATGTATTCGTTAGTGATGTCGGATGCAGTGATCTGATACTTATAAAAGTCCTCATACGATCCATCATAGTGAAAATCACGATAGTATTCAAGCGCATCGTCAATACGGTCTTGCACTTGATCCTCGTCAACATTGATTTCGATTACTGGATGACCAAGTTCACGAAGGCAATACTTCTTAAACTCAGTTCTTGTAGTTGGAGTAGCCATAAAAAAATAGTCCCAGAGAGGTTATCTACTGGAACTATTTATAATGATTGGGATTGCCTTATTTAACTCTTGCCGAGATAGAAAGCACCTGCTGCAAGAATGGATGTCTTCAACCATTCAAAATGTACGAGAGCATTTTCTAGTCTGACGAATTCTGTTACAGTCTTGCTTGTATCAACAATGCCAAACAAATAAGAACCACCAACTTCCTGTGTGATCGGAACAATAATATCAAGACCAGTAAGACCACC
>Ga0196901_1000456_pt1 | contig 21350 bp, 37 predicted proteins | sample CB_VirMetaG_FD_169099 | JGI IMG/M metagenome (GOLD analysis project Ga0196901, IMG submission 169099) | Freshwater to marine saline gradient viral communities from Chesapeake Bay - CB_1504_1 Viral MetaG (v3) (version 3) | ecosystem: Environmental > Aquatic > Marine > Coastal | place: USA... | reverse complement strand
TATGACCGGAGAAGGTTTTTCAAATGCTGCTGGAAAAGCAGGTGCTGCTAAATCTTTATTAGAAGGTGTTACAGGTAAGTCACTTGGTACAATGGCAGGAGGTGGTGAAAAAGGTGGAGCCGTAGACGGAGCTACTTCAGGAGCATTATCAGGTGCAGCATTTGGTCCATATGGAGCTGCTGTAGGTGCAGTTGCCGGTGGTATCATGGGTGCAGCTAAATCAAGAGCTGCTAAAAAATCCAAGCAAAGAGAAATTGAAGGAAAGAAACTGGCTGCTTTGGGTCAGATAGAAGAAGATAAAGGTAAGGCTATTGCAGAGGGTTATAACAACATGGCTCAAAATATATTAGGAGCATTTTAATGTCTAGATATGTAAGTTATCTAATTGACGATGTAAGAAACTCTTCAGAGAATACAGACGTATCAGATACTATAGGTATCCAAGATGCGGAGTTTCTTAGATTTCTTAATGACGCTCAATTTAGAATACAAAACCTAATAACACAAAAACATCCATCGGTATTTCTAACAGAATATACTACGGCAGTTGTGGCTAATCAAGAATCATATACATTACCAAACAAAGCCTATATGGGAAATAAAGTTAGCCAAGTAGAATTTAGCTCAGACACTTCTGGTACAGATAACTTCTATCCTCTAAGACCGGGATCTCTATTCGAGAGAAACTCAGGTGCTGACGGTAATCCTCTAAAGTACATTAGAAAAGCGGGGGCGTTTTTAATAGTGCCTATACCAACATCTGCTTCTGGTCAATTAAGAGTAACGTATACTCACAAGTTACCAAAGTTAGATCTTAGAAGAGGATCGGTTGCTTCAGTAACGCTAACTACTTCTGCAATATCGGCTCTAGCTCTAAACGTATCAACAGATTCTGTAGACTCTACGGAACTTGCTAAGTTTACTAGAATAAGTATTGTTGACGAGGAAGGTAATGTTAAAATGCGAAATATCAAAATCACTGGTGTAGACGCTGCAACAGGAGTCGTAACAGTTGATGCCGCTTTTGCTTTTGAATCAGGGGAGACTATTTCAGTTGGTGATTACGTCGTAGCAGGGGCTTATTCTTCTACGCACGTTTTGTTAGATGAAATGGTTGAAAGATACCTTATAGCATATTGCACACTAAAGATTCTACACAGAGACAGTAACATCACAGATCTTCAAGCCCAATTAGCTTTGGTTAGAGAGATGGAAAATGATATCGTTACAGCATACTCTGAAATATCAGATGACATTATGGAGATTCCTGATATAATAAGTTATGATGACGATTGGAATTTTTAAAGGAGCTTTATGGCATACAATATAAGTAAATACTATAACAACATACTTGGCTTGGATCTTAGGGTGTCAGACCTACTCCGTTCTCAAGGCGCGGCTACTGAGGCTAAGAACATGATGTTTCGTCAAACAGGAGCATTGTCAAAGCGAGCAGGAAGCCAGCTTAAAATAGATACTGGACAAGGAGGCTCAGGTTTAATTAAGTTTAATAATGTTGAAATAGGGACGGGTATTATTACTGAGGAACTTCTTTCAGTAGATGATAATTTAGAACAGTACACTACACAAACATTTACAATAACTTACGCAGGTACAGATACTGCTTATTACGATTTATACTTAGATACAACATTGGCGACGTTTCAATTTGAAATATTTGACAATAACGTATTAGTACTATCCGTTGATCTAGGTACAGGTCAGGGAGCTTCAGACACAACCATAGCAGGGCTTAAGACGCTTGTAGATGCTGTCACGGACTTTTCAATGACAATCTCTAGCACAGGTACAGAATCGGCTGCATACGCTCCAATAGGGCGCTCAGTTAATATATCGGCTACAGGAACGTCTACATCATATTTTACATGGACTACAGTGCCTTGTCCGGGAACTTATACAGCACCATTTACGAATCATTGGGCAATAAGAAATGCAGCAGACTTTGAAGTTGTTAGTTATGCTCAAATGTTAGACGTTCTTTATATTGCAAACGGTTATGACGCTCTTCATAAATATGACGGTAATAGAGTATATAAAGCAGGTCTACCAGTACCAACTCTCCCTACAAACGCTACTACAGGAGCAGGTTCTTTAGGAACAGCAGGAAGTAAAGTATATAAGTGGATATACACTATGGATCATACAGACGCTAAACAAAATATATTGATATCGGCACCTAGTGCAGAAACTACTCATACAACAGCCGCTTTAAATGAGAGTCGTGATGTTACAATGACTAACCTTACTGCAGCCGGTGGTTATGGTATGGCTCAAGCCATTGTTGATGGTGCTCATTCGGCAGACACTACAATAGCCGTCGATACAGGTCACGGTTTATTAGTAGGGGATCAAGTATATTATAAAGATTCTGGAACCGCTGCTGTATCAGTAGCAGAAGTAACTGCAGTAGCGGCTAATTTAATCACGTTGGACACAGCAGTAACCATTGCAGACAACTCTATATTAAGCCAGACTAAACTTTCTTTATGGCGTACTAAAGAAGATGGTACTTTGTTTTATCTAGAAGAAGAATTTATAAATGATAATGCAACAGCAACTACAACATATACATCAACTAAGGCAGACTCTGCTTTACTTATAGATTTTATACCTTCAGTAAAAGTTCCGGCTTTACCTCCGACATGTAGATATATTGACACTTGGCGTGGACAACTGGTAATGACAGGAAATAGAGAAGATGTTAATACAGTATATTATAGTGATTTTGATGGAGAGTCTTTCCCAGTAGACCAATCATTCCTAACGGAATCTAGATTAGGTGGAGGTAACTCTGGAATCAAATCATTAGATAACAGTCTGTTTATATTTAAACCTCGGAGTATTATTACATGTACAGGAGACTTAGGGTTAGATAACTTTCAGGTTGATGGACTTGCTGATGATGGTATTGGGTGCGTAGCTAACGCTTCTATAAAAGAGATAAACGCTAGGTTATGGTTCCTTGGTAAAAGGGGCGTTTATAGCGTAGACAGAACAGGACATAAAAAAGAAAGTGAAATGGTTGATCCTAAGTTTAACGGATCTTTCTTAGAGAAAAGGGCGATTGCTCATCACTGGATTGAAAAAGATTTATATGTATTATCTCTCCCATTGTTTACAGTAGGGACTAGTTCTGAAAACTATATGGATACTACAAACTCTTTTATTATGGTATACGACTTATATAGACAAGCATGGTACGAATGGAATAAGGTTAATTTTGTTGGAGGTATTGCAGAGTATAATGGGGAACTGTATACATCGGCTAGAGAAAGAGATCCTGTAGGTAGTGCAGTAACTACAACATTATCTAAAACACTGAGTCTAGGTACTAGTGATGATTATGCTGACCATGTAACCGCTATAAGTTTTTCTTATAAAAGTCATTGGGAAGCCATGGGAGAGCCTAGTATACCTAAGAAGTTTCTTAGATTAAAGGTACATAGTTTAGACGGGACAATCAACGACTTTGAAACAGACAAATTTACACTTGCCATAACAACAGAGCATGATTATTCTCAAGCAACCGCATCTAGCTTTTCATTAGATTTTTCTGGAGGGTCACTGGGTTGGGGAGCATCTTCTTGGGGAAATTTTCCTTATGGTGAATCTAGATTAGAGCAAATGACAAGTAAACTAGCTAGTAAAAAAGCTAAGTCGTTACGAACAGTGTTTGCTAATAATACGCTTCATGAAAACGTATTAATTTCTGGTTATGAACTTGAAGTATCCGCTTCTTATGATCTTCAGATAAAGGAATAGTATGAAGATTAATTTAGAGCGAATTAAGGATGTGGTTAACTTGACGAGACAGTTAGCCGTTGGTTTAAGAGATCTTACGTTTGGAGACAATTTTAACTCCGCTGAACATGAAGTAACAATTACAGCTACTTCTGAGTATAGAATCCGTAACTCCTTGAATTTCATACCAACTAGGTATATAATAGTTAACCAGACAGGTAACGGATTGGTTACTAAAGGCACAACAGAATGGACAAGTGATTACATATATTTATATAACAATGGTGGCGTAAGCGTTACAATAACAGTAATATTTTTAAAATAAGGAGTACAGAGTGGCAGAGAGTAAATATAGTAAGGCAGCTTTAGATAAAGCAACAAAGAATTTCACTGACTATCAGACAGCAACGGCTAAATATAAAGGGGCTAACAAAGGTGTTAACGATCAATGGACAGCCAGAAAGAACGCAATGGATGCCACTCAGAAAGGTTATGATTATGCTCAAAGTCTTAATAATTTAGACACAAGCACCGTATCGGGAAAGATAAAACAACAATACGGTGAAGCCGGTTTTGAAGATAAACAAATGCAGGATACTATTAAAGGTATTCAGTTTGGGGAAACAGTTTTAGGTGAAGAGGGTCTAGGTAGAATCAGCCAAGAACAAAATGACCGTATGAGAGGTATGCAAGACCAAGCAGCGGAAATGGCTAAAGGGTATTCTTCAGCAGAAAACTTAGCCAGACAAGAAAAAGGTATAGAGGGTATAAGTGGTAGTACTCAATCTCAGTCTAGAGCGGCTCAAGCAGCAATGGCTAGAAGCGGTGTTAAAGGTCAAGCAGCAGGGGCGCAGTTAGGAAACATTGCAGCTTCAGGTGTTCAGGCTAGAGGTAACATGGAGAGAGATTTAATTATAGCAAATAGAGATGCACAAATGCAAGGTATGCAACTTCAGCAAGGTGTTGAAAAAGACGCTACAGCTAATTCTCAGTTTGATCTATCTCAAGCAGCCAAAGAGAAAAAGATGCTTTTAGCCTCTGGATTTGGTTATGCCGGATTAGGCGCTACAGAGCGTGGTGCTAAATTAAACGCAGATGCTGTAATAGCTTCGGCTAACACACAAGGTGGCGGTGGTGGTGGAGGCACAGTTATATGTACGGAACTTCATAGACAAGGATTACTATCGACTGAACTATATAATAAAGATAAAGCGTTTAGTGAAGAACTAATGAAAGCTAGACCAGAAATATATATTGGTTACTTCCTATGGGCACAACATCTTGCAAAAGCAATGGCAAATTCTACATTACTAACTACTCTAGTTAAACCTGTAGCTTTGGCTTGGGCTAAACAAATTGCAGGAGAGAAGAGTTTACTAGGAAGTCTTATACAAAATGTAGGCGCTCCTTTATGTGGCTTTATAGGGAAGATTGTTATAGGATATAATAAGTTAGTAAAGGCATAAGATGGCTAAGAAATGGTATGAGGAAGAAGATAATAAAGGTAGACCACTGGTTAAAAATCAGAAGACACCTTTATCTACACAAGCTGCACGTTATACTAACTGGCTTAAAAATACTCATGGAGATAAAGTTAGAGTAACTTCTGGTGACAGGGGAAGTAGTAATCATTCAAAAGGAAATGCTTTTGATCTAGTAGGTATTGAAAAACTATCTAAAAAAGACCAAGATAAAGCTTATAAAACTGCAATAGAAATGGGGCTTAGAATAGGTAATGAACAGAAAGGTAAGAAAGGTGTTAAAGGATGGACAGGTTCTCATACACACATTGATGAAAGTTCTGGACCTAGTTTTACTAGAGGGGGCGAATCAGGAGCCGCTAATAGAAAGAATAGAACAAAGAAAGAAAATAAAGAGAATAATGAATTTCTACAATATTTAGAACAATTAAGAAGTAAAGATTTAGGTGAAGAATCAATGGGACCTTCAGAAGCCCCTCCTCAAATAAACCGAGGACCTGCATCAATATCACCAATAGAAGAAGAAAAACCAATAGCGCCTACAGGGGTAGATATGAGAAAAAAAGAAATGACTGATGAGGAAAGGCTTAGATCCGATATGGAAAGAACATATGGGGTGTCTTATGAAAGACAAATGGCAGCTATGCAACCAAAGATTGAAGATGATATAGCAAACTCACAGGCTAATCAAGATAGACAAAAACATTTACAGGAAAAAGCTAGAATCGCTGCTAAAGCAAAAGCTACACAGATGGATGTTAAGGCAGAAGAAGTTGCTACTAATAAAGCAAATTCTGAATTAATTAAAGAAAAGAGAACAGACATAATTGCTGCAGTAAAGGCAGATCCTAATTTAAGTGTCTCTCAGAAGAAAGAAGCTGCTAAACACTTAAATAGTAATGAATCTATAGATAGAACAACTCGTAGATTAAATTCAGACACACAAAGCAGTAGCGTAGCAGATCAATTTAAAGAAGCACTTACATTCTTTGCTCCACAATTACTTGGTGGCTTAATTGGACAAGGACTAGCAGGTGGTGACGAAGGCTTCATAGCAGGTGCTGAACAAGGTGGTCAATTAAGAGATTCTTATATCGGTTATAAACAAAAAGAAAAAGAGTTGGATTTAAAGAAACAGGCTGCTCAAGCAGGACCTGCAAGAAAGACATACCAACAACTTAAAGATACTTATTATACATTACCAGATGGAAAACAAGTACCTATATTTGGGGACCCTAACAATGCAACCTATGTACATCCGTTAACAGGACAAGCGTTGTCTGCAGAAGAAATGCAAAATGTAACAACTGGTGAAGGTAGACGAGTAGATCAAGCAGCTCATACAGTAGCTAAATCTGCTGAATTTTCTGGTAAACAGCAAGAAGTTCAAAGTGGTTTCGATAATACAAGAGCCTCTTTAAAAGCTATTAATGATTTATATGATAGTCATGATCCTCAAACGGGTGTACTTCAAGGTCGTTATAATGATTTAGCAGCAATGGCAGGTGCGGATAATCCTAGATATGTTGCTCTAAGAACAGAGACTAATGCAGCTATTGCATCATTCTTAAAAACTACTTCTGGTGCGACTGTATCTGAACAAGAGAGATCATTCTTAAGATCTATTATACCTACAACTACAGATAGTCCGGTAGCTTTTGAATCAAAACTAAAAACATTTAAAGAAATTGTAGTAAGACAACAAATGAAAGAGTTAGAATCTATAGCATCTACTCAACCATTACGGTCAAAAACAGCTACATCTAAATTACAAAGGCTTATTGAAGAGAATAGAGAAATTGCTACAAAATATATGAAAAATCAAGTAGGTCCTTCACAACCACAGGCTCCTGCAGGAACAGCATTTCAAAGGATTGAAAATATGTCACCAGAAAAAAGAGCAGCTTACGAAGAATTTAAAAGAAATAGAAAAGGAAGTAAATAATGACTAACGAAGAAGAATTTGAAGAATTAGCCCTTTTAGAAGAATTTGAAGCATCTCAACCAGCTCCTCAAAAAGAAGTACACACATCTGCACTTGAAGCAGGGGTTAGAGGTGCGGCTCAAGCAGCAACATTTAACTTTGCCGATGAAATAGAAGCAGGTATAGATACGGCTAGAGAGTATATTGGGGAAAAAGAATATACATCTATAGAAGACTTATCAAATGATTATAATAAAAATTTAGAAGATGCTAGAAGAGAGTTTTCTAAGAATAAATTCGATCACCCTACTGCTGATATGGTTGGTACTGGAGTAGGTATCGTAGGATCTATGGTAATTCCCGGAGGACTTGTCGCTAAAGGTGCTACATGGACAGCTAAGGCTGCCTCGGCTGCTAAGATAGGCGCTGCTTATGGAGCGTTTGCCGGTGTTGGTCAATCTGAGGATAAGATGTCTTTAAAAGGCGCTCTAGACGCTGCTGAAGGCGCTGCTATAGGTGCTGTTGGCGGTGCTGCAATAAGCGGTGCGATAAGTGGCGTTTCTAATCTAGCTAGTAGAGTACCTACTGGTGAGCCAAAGAGACTTATTAACATGGCTTTTAAAGGCATTGGACTTAATTCAGAAAGCGCTCGTAGAAAGTTTGCTAAAGATCTAAAAAGAAAAGGCGTTGAGCCTGTTGCTTGGTTAAAAAGAATATCTAAAGAAACAGATGTTGATGGTAATCCTTTAGTGGATAACATTACACAGTCTTTCACAGAGATTCATTCTAAAGCTAATAATAAAATTATTAAATATGCAGAACAACGAGATGATATATTAAAGTCTGTCAGTGTTAAAATGAGTAGGGAAGACGTTGCTAAACAACTTAAAAGTGCTTTGGTTAGTAGTAAAGGATCAACAGCAAAAGACGCTGCTTTTCTTGATGGTTTAATAGACGATGTTGTTGTAATGAAGAAAGGTATGATTAAATCTAAAGATCAAGGAGAAATTCTTGGTAAAGTAATTGATGAGAGTCCTTTAGACGCATTATCCCTAAGCCAATTAAGAAAAGGTTTAGACGCTAATATTAAATTTGATTCGGTTACAAATAGTAATGCAGTTAAAAAAGACTTAAGAACTATATTCAATGACATTACTGATAACTTAGTGGCTAATAATACAGACGAGGCTACGGCAGCGGTTGGAAAGAATCTTAGATCAAAAATGTCTGATCTATATGATCTTCAAGGATCTTTAGAAAAAGGTATTGAGCATGAACAATTTGGTGACGCGGCTTTAGTAAAAGATCTAATGGCAGGTGCTAAAGCTAAAATGATGACTTCATGGATGGGAAAAGGCGTTGGAGAAGTGGCTCAAGTTACTGGTATATTACTTAGACAAATGGCAGTTTCACCTAGAATAAATCGTTCTATGGCTTTTAACGCGGTTCGTATAGCAGATTCTCTCCCTAACATAGCAGAAGAAAGTCTACGAAGACTTTTAGTAACTGCGGAAGATGGAGATATGGTTCAGTTTAATCAAGAATTAGCATCAGCGGTTGCTGAAAGTGACCTTTCTCAAGATCCTATACCAAGAGAAGTAGATGAAGCTTTTAAGAGAAAAGATTCTATTATAGCTCTGGCTCAAAACTATGATCCAGGTGTGGCTAGTACTTTAAGAAAAGCGTTTTCAGAAAATAATAAACAATTGGTTGCGCATATGTTGGATAAGCTTTCAAAAAATCCGGGAGCTGATAAGTTCTTTCATAGTGGTGTCGGATTTGATGGTATTGCTTATGATGAGGAAGATAAAGCTACGTTTGAAAGACAGTTAAAGACTAGTGATATACCCGGTGCGCAACGTATTCAAATGTTAGATGCATTAAGAAAGAACGGGACAATTCCTAACTTAGAGGATATAGTGGTAGCGCCACCTAAGACGCATATACCACGAACTAAAAAGTCTCACGACTACTAAGATTTATCTGGAGCTGACAGGGCTAATAAACACAGCGGTATAACAGCCGCTGATAATAAAAATCCTTCAGCATCCTTTATAATCAGGTTATAACCCATACTCGCTAAAACTAATGCTAAAAATATCTTTGCTCGTATCTTCACGACTTCACCGCCTTGGCTATCTTCTCTAAACTTCTACCACCTGCATATGCTCCTAAAAATACTTGAGCCAATTCATATACCTGAACAGGAGCAGATATTACTCCAAACCCATCCAGTAGAATTAGAGCAAACAATACCAAAGCACAGATAGGTCGCCATATAGAAGTTAGCATATAGGTTGAGTTAGCCTCTGCTGTCATGAGCTTGATAGATTCTTTGTGCATCTCACTTTGAATCTTTGCCAACTCATTCTTCAACTTACCTCTTTCTTCATCTGAAACGTGAAGATTGTCTATAAGCTCTACAGCCGGTTTAAAAATACTTCCAATTAAACTTAATACATTCATTAAAATACCCCTTCGTCTTTAGCTAATCTAGAATCCTCTAACTTTAGCTCCTTCAATTTATTCTTTAGATCGTGCCACTCTTTATTCATTTCCTCAATATCCCCTTTATCTGCTAGAGCCGCTTCCATGCGGTTACCTTTTATCTGAGCCTCCTCTATAAGAGATTCTAGGGGTCCATAATTAGACGTTTTACAACATAATCTCATCTCATTTAATACGTCACACATAGTCCTGTTAACGTAGTACCTGCTATATCTACTCATTCTCCGACTCCCAGTTATCATATACCGATCTTAATACTTTAAAGTTCTTAGGTTCGCCCATAGGGTTTAACCAGAAACAAACATTACCATTACCTTTATAGAAAAATAACGCTTTTAGCTTTACATAGTTCTCACCTATGTGGTGAACTTTATAAACCTTCCATTTAAGGTCTGAATTTACTACAGTTCTCATTATTCATCCTCTACTAAAGGCAGCATTATTACTTGCCCTTCTTTAAATCTCAACGTACCAGAGGGAAACTCCCCGTCTAGTAATGCTATTGTTACGTCTTCTAAGGCGTGTATTATAATCGTGTTTTCATCAAACTGGATATTTAATACATCTTCTTGACAACTAGGATCTCTATCTAAAATCATTAACCTAGGTATGCGCATAAAAACCCTCCTATAAATCCCATTATATAAATCAATACTGAAAAAGTTATTAGACTCACTGTTTCTCCTCAAATTCGATTAAAAGTTCTATACAGTGAATCGCTTTCTTTAAGTCCTCAATACCATTTTTATCCTTATAGCGAGTTATATACTTGATCGTATTACTCTGCCCGTAGTTCAGATTGTTCTCAAGGCAATATTGCATTGGCTGAATCTTTAGTTTAGAATAATGATTTCCTGCAACCTGAACGTCACTGGCTTTAACTTCGTCTTCTTCGTCATCGATAAAATCTACACTATAATTATCAACTACCGGACTCCAACCGTCTAACCAAACAAGCCGATCTTCATAAAAGAACTGCTCAGAACCTTCCGTATATCTATACACAAGGCTCCCTATACTGGTTATTTTACGATCGTCTTTTCCCGGAATACATATTGTCATTCCAATTTTTAAATCACTCGCTTTCATTTTTGTCTCCTTCTACCATAAGATAAATTGCTCCAACCGCTGCACCTAGGGCATGGTACGGAGAACCGTACGCTACGAAAAATACAGTGTTTAGTATTGTCATAGCCATTAATAATCTCTTCATTTCCTCTCCCAATATTTATATTTAATAATAACTGATACAAAAACTGTATTAACCCAATAGTTAATTAGTAAAGGCATATCAAAACCATGCTTCAAAATAACATAAGCCTGAACAAGTACTTCCCCTGATAGCCACATCCAAAGTAAGCCAGAACTAACTCCTTTGGCGTGTCCATCTTTGTAACAAAGATAGGCTTGAGGAAGACCACAAAATGCAAATAAAAATCCACCAACATATCCAATTACTTCTACCATGACTATTCCCTTAAATCCTCTTTCAACTTCTTTAAAAAGCCCCATCTGGCATGTTTGCTCAGAATACCCTCTATATGGTCCAAATACAGCGCTACCTTCGTTTTCCTGAACCACTCTAACTTGCACTCGCCTATACAACCCTGCGCTACTAAGGAGCGAATTGACATGATTCCATAGATCTCTACTCTTCCAGTATCTACGCATACCGTACAAGGAACCAAGTAGTGACACAATTTCGTATCATTTATGATAGGGTCCTTTCGCTGCATAATCCATGAGGCACCATATTTAGACTTACTCTCTAGAGTTTGTCCTTTAACATGAAAGTGAAATTTACCATCAGTTAGGTCTGCATCGTATGATTTTTGTCGTGTAGTGTGGATAGTTAAATCCGGTTTACCTACGTTAGAGCCATGCGCTTTAAGGACTTTGTATACAGCCAGTTCAGCCATCGCGCCACTTATTATATCCTCTTTCTTAAAGCCACCTCTTTTTTCATAAAGTGCTTGGTTTTCAGCCACCCTTAAAGCAGCAAACTGTTTTGCTTTTTTCTGGTCAACTTTACTAAGATATATCGTCTGAACTTGGCTTGTCGTCATAAACTCTCTCCTGAATACGTTTAACATTACCTACATACTCTAGAATAACGTCTTCTAAAATTGTCTCACCGTTGTTTAATTGGTAGAGAACATCACTTTCCTCTCCTAAAATAGTCATCTTTACAATAATACCTACGTTAAGTACACCTTGGTGGTTATACACTACAATGTCATTTATATTAAATTTAGTTATAATGATGCCTCCGTTGGTTCAAGAACCTCTAAGCATGAAATACATACCCAATAATGGGTTCCATCTCTATCTTGCATCTTCTGTGTGGTATGGAGTTCATCGAAATCTCCTCCGCACTCCTCACATAACATCTTGTCGCTCATTTTTCCTCCTCATAAGCAGCTTTTAAGTATTTATATATTTCTGGATAAACGTCTATTAATTTATTATGCATCCAGATCGCTCTTATTATTTTTTCCTTTTCCTTTTCTTTCTCTGACATCTCGTTCGCCATACACCACCTTTTTAATTTTATATATACTTATGTCCAGCTTCTCAGCAATTTCTTTATATGTCATACCACGTTCTCGCTCTATTAGTATGACTTCAGCTATACTATCCTTGTACCTCATTTTTCTCCTTGTCAAAAGCCCCACATCTACAACCATAATGAAAAAGATCTCTACTCTGGCATCTACAAATTATCTTTAATTGCTGCTTTATACAAGGTATCCACGGAACTTTTTCAGACTTAACTTCAATAGAATCTCTATCCCAAAAAAAGTGTTCCTCCTCATGAATAACTGTAACCCATACGGAATTAACCATTTCTACAATAACTCCCTCTTTACCGTAGTGCTTATGAGTAACCTTATCACCTATTTTAAATTTATCTGACATAAGAATCCTTATTTGGTATAATAATCTGAAATATTTGATTCAACACCGACTAACACATCTGGAACAACTGTCTTCATAGAGTCTATCATTATTTGCTCTTGTTTTGTAAGTAATTTCTCAGCATCACTCTTCTTAACTTCACATATGATTTCGTCGTGTACGAATCCAACCACTTTAAACCCGGCTTTGTCAAGATTATATAAAGCCAATTTAGCACCGTCCGCTGCAAGACCTTGAAAAGGAGTATTCTTCTCAGCACAAAATGTAGTATTTCCACGTTTTCTCCCTGTTAATGTGAATACATGTCCAATCTCATTTTTCATATAATCTTCCATTTCTGGAAAAGCGTTAAACCAAACGTCTTTCATTTCTTTGGCTTTCTCTTTAGTTAAATCTAATCCATAACCATTAGAAAATTCTATGAAGGTATCTACACCAAGACCACCGGGAAAGCCGAAATTCGCTGCCTTAGCCTCTTGTCGTTGTTGCTTATTAACGTCTTTAATCTCACAGTTATTCATTACGGAAGCGTAGTATTTATGGAGATCTTGTCCCTCATTAATCCTATCCATCATAATAGAATAACCATAGGTGTTATAACTAACTTGAGCTAAAGTGGCAAGTTCTATTGCCGCGTAATCCGTTATTATAAAAGTATTATCTTTATCTTGGGGAACAAACATTTCCCTAATTCCACCTAACTTTGGTAACTGTTGAAAGTTTGGTTTTGAGCAACTAGTTCTTCCAGTATTTACCAGTAAATTGTAGCGTGGATGAACACAGTTTGTCGTAATGTCCCTAACAAATCCACTGGCTTTTTCAAGGCTCTGATATTCCAAGAAGGAGGCAACGAATTGATACTTTCTATATGGTGCCAAGTCGTCTCCTGCACAAGACAGCTCTCCAGTACTAGTTTTTGGCAATTTATCGGAAATACCAAGCCTAACCATAATATCGTTAAATACATCCTTTATACCTTTTCTTCCTCTAACCCATCCCCATGAAGCCAATATATCTCTATGTTTTTGCATCTCAATATCAACACCTTCTAACCAACCATCTCTTTGAGAAAGATCAAATCCTATGCCGTTTTTGTGCATATGAAGTAATGCTAAATCACCCTTTACTTGGATATCATGGGACAGTAAGTTATTATGTTTATCGTGAGGTCTTATTTCACCTATCAAAGCAAAATAGATTTTATATGTCGCAATTACGTCAATCGCACCATACTCTAAGTAGTTATCAGGAATTGAGGATATTTTACTCCCTAAAAATTGTCCAAAGTTCTCTCTAGTTTCGTCCTTAACTAATTCCTTCCCTAAATATATTTTGCTAAGTAAACTGAGATTTCTTTTAAAGGGGACAAAGCCATGTTGAGCAAGGTGTGATAACCTGTATAATACACCAATATCACGAACGCGATCATTATCATAACTTCTATACACACGTTCACTACTGGATAACTTTTTCGAAAGTACGTCCATATCAAAAGGGGCGTTTTGAAGCAATAAATAAGAATCGCTATGACAGTCCATAAAGGCACCGATTTGATCTTCTGGTATGTAATAGACATTATTTCCTCCTGAAAAAGCTTGCATTGTTACTAGGTCGGGAGTCATGTAAAAAGGCATCATTGTAGTCTCTGTGTCTATTGCCACGAAACGTCCTAATTTTCCAATTTCCATATTCCAAATTGTAATTTCATATGTTTGGTCTAAGAATATCATTCTACGTCCATCCCTTCTTTTAAATCTGTTGTAAGATAGCCACATGCACTTAGAAATATTAAAAACTGCTCTACAATGTCATCTCGGTCTACACTATCTATTTCAAAAGTTATATCGGATATATCGAATCTGTTATTAGGATCTTTTATACTTTTAAAGATGTACATGATAACTCCATATTTGTTAGTTGTAAAATTAAGTTCATGGTAGCTAAGCTTTTTACCATTTCAGAAAATACATGGTTCATTCTTTCTTCTGGATCTATTATGTGTGATAAAGCTATAGAAAGAGTGGCTTGTAGTTCAAATAATTCTGGATTTTTATTTAATAGATCTGTTAGTTCTTGTTCTAATAACGCTATGTTCATAGCTCCCTCCGTAGGTCGGTTGAGCCAGTCGTACCTTCGGCACTCTGTCTCTAAATAATAACGATAGCTCGTCAACCTAACCACTTTCAGCTTACTGTTTTTAAACTCGTCACTTATCATTACCAAGCAAGCATGGAAAAGCGGTCGAGAGGCAGGTTACGCCTTAAACGAGCAGTTTTAAACCTTACTCAGGGTTGACCGTTTAACATTAGCAGGATAGCTTTTCCCTAGTAAGGAGCATCAGCCCTTTTGCAACTAACTCCGAATTATCAGTTTCGGTGTTACATGGGCTTTTTATCGCGCCATAAACTTTTTAATGTTATTTCTAGGCTTACTCTTTTTCATCGTACCGTCAGCGGCTTTGTATGAAGAAGGCTCTTCAATATTTACTACGGCAATAAAAGGGATCTCGGTCCACTGTTCTAAAAGCGTTCTGTCGTTGTTGATACCTTCTAAACCACCTGCACCAACGGCTTTTAAATAATCGTCTAACTGATTATTACCTATTTCTTGTGCCTTTGGGTTAGTGTGTTCAACCAGAAAGTTGTGGAAGATCAATCTACCTTTTTGCTCACCATTGACTACTTCAAATCCCGATGAAATTAATACACCGGCACCATTTTTAGTCTTCTTTTCCTCAAACCTACTTAGCCTTACCATGTAATCACCGGCATCTAAAGGTTGAAATGTTGGTTTCTCTGTTGTTTCACTCATAATTACTCCTTGTCGGCTTCTTCCGACTTGATTGTGAGATCTCTTCTCAATTGAAGTTTAACCTCTGGATTTTTGTTACTCTGTAATATTTTCTTACACTCTCTATACAGATATCTTGATTCAGTAGTTTTTGCCTCTACAATAGGCGCTTCTCTTTCTGTGTGGTTTCCATCGGGCTGTATTTGGGCAATAATTTTACCACCTACAGCAATTGCTCCATGCTCTCTATCGTCCGATTTAGGGGATAGGTCACATTGTAACATGCGCCTTAGCTTCCTTGCCTGTTTACCGTTCATTTCTTACCCTTTTTATCTTTAAGAGACTCAATTAAATCCCCAAGTTTCTCTAGTTTCTCTAAAATAACAGAAAGTTTATTTCCGTTCTCATCAACCTTTTTATCTCTTGCAATCTGTCTTTCTTTTGCTGTTGCCATTAAATATTCCTCGCTACATAAGCTAACGCTGCTAACAACGCCACGTTCGTTATAAATCGTATCATAATTTCTTACCATTTCTAAGTAAAAACTTTAAGTGATCTTCAAGTCTGTCAATTTTACATTTAAGTTGGTAATTTTCCTCAAGAAGATCATCAATAAAGCCATCCCTAAATTCGCTTTGCTCATCAATACTTAAATAAATCTCTGCCATGTTCTTATCAAAATCATCTGCTTTACTCATCTTTATCTCCTTTAGTTACGCACCAATCGTTTCCACAATGCTCTTCGCATGTTCCACAAGTCGGCTCTAGTAGTTTCTCTAACTTTATTATTAATGCTTTAAAATATTCAAAATCACAATGGTTGGGTTTATTTTCAACTAATGATTGCAATCTATCTATAGTTAATCTAATGATAAATTTATCAGGCATCTAGTGTTCCTACATAATGATGCGTATCACTACCAAACATACCTATTACTACCATGGTTATAGAGGCAGCATCGGACTCCACTATTAATAATTGATTTAATGATACATCATAATAAACTATTTCTATACTGCTTAGTTCAAACATTACCTTAACTCCTCAATTTTATTCTCAAAATAAACTCCAGTAGACTCGGCTACCTTCAAAATTTCAATCGCTTTTAAATAACTGTCTCTACCTCGTTGCAACATTGCCTCACTGGCTTTAAAGATCTTTGTCCCTAGGTCTTTTTTACTAACAAACACAAAGTAAAAATCATGTGGTTTACCTGTAACCTGTTCGGCAAGATCTACATATAAAGCAGCGCTTACATCATATCCCCAGTGCTTACAAATATCTTCGATCTCTTCAAGAGAAGCCGAGCCTATGGCTGCTGCTGTAGTCTTTAGATCGTTTATAGAGCCAAAGTCTTCAAACTCTTTTCTATAATCGAATCTAGTCTTTACTTTATAACCATTAATCTCACCACAAAGTGTTTCTTCAGCCTCACCACCAGAGAAAAATGATGAAATCATTACTTCCGTTTCATTTTCAGCACTCCCTAACTTAACACTAGCTTCCTCATAACTTCTCATCATGCCATCAACAAGACTTTTTTGAGAAGCCGTAATAATGGTTTTACCTTCATTAGCTTCTTTAAACTCTTTCCAAACGTCGCCCGATCTACGAGTCCCTGTAAAAATCGCATATTCGACTTCTTCTAAGTGAGGTTCTAATACTCTAGTGTGAGCATAAGAGCCGATAGAAAGCGCGTCAGAATTAAAGTTTTGAGGCTCATTTAATACATAATTCTTGTAGTACTGTCTTGGATCTTTTAGAATTAATTTTAATGCAGAACTGGATTTGTATTCACGGTCGTCGTGGTACTCCTCGTTTGAACATTTCTCATTAAATCCATTAGTTAACTTTTTCATGATATCTCCTATTTACTTATGTTAACGGTATTGATAATCTAAGTATTAGTTTACTTTTTCAGCATAACGACGATCTTTAATTATTACTTCTAAATATTCCCTTTTAAGAAGGTTTATTCTATCACCGTTTTTCTCATGGTATCTAATGTCAACCATTGTTATCTGGCGCTTTATTGCATGGTGACCACAGTAAACACAGTTACCCTCAGAGTCAGGTGCTGTAACGTGTTCTTTGTAGTTCTTCGTTATACAGTTACAAAAATATTCTAATGCTCCTAATTTCACGTTCGACCTCCGGTCTCACAACGCTCTATCGAGCTTAAAGCCTCTGATGCAATATCTACAGCCTGTTCTAACCATACATCTTCAATTATTTTATTAAAAGCCTCGGTTGCAATACGCAACTTTTCTTCTAGTGTACATATTAACAGGTCTTGGTTTTTCATTTGATCGTATACTTCATTAAGTATTAATACTTTACTCATTTTACACTCCTAAAAATTATATTCTGAACACCATCCATAGTCTCTAGATCCCTAGTTATCAAGCCAGAAGCTAAAAGGTCTTCTAAAATGTTATCTCTTTCTCGTTTCGTAAGCGTTCTAGTTTTCTTATACAATTCTTCTTTTATCATAAAACCACCATTATCTGCAATTGTATTGATAACTTTTTGGCTATTCATTTGCGTCTTATTTTCAAAAATATACTTATCCACGACTTCTCCAATAGTTTCATAGTAGTACATAATAAGAGCGTATGCAAAATCTACATCCTTTTTCTGAATGACTGGTACATCCTGTACTGTTCGGCAACACGCACTTACTATGACTAACTTGACCATTTGTTGATACAAACGGGCAATAATGGGTAATTTAGGATCATCTTGTTTAGTTTCTCGTCTTAAATCGTCTAATTTTGCAAATATTACATCTAATTCCTCTTCAGCGCCCCTAGATGCGTTAATTTCTATAAAACTTTGTGTAATTCCACCTAGTTCTAGCTGAGAAGCCTCCTCTACATGATCCTCAACCCTAAAACTATACCAGTAATTAAGTTGTTCCTTTACATATGTAGGCAGCTTTGGAAAAGAGCGAAGTCTAACTGCTTCTGCATTATTGTCCCCTAGGAAGATCAAAAAACGCCCCATAAGACCTTTTTCTATGGCTTGACGACTTACTCCCTCACTAAAACCGGCAGGTGTTGTAGAAGCTAATATGTTTACATTAGGTCGATAGCATGTTCCTTTGTTTCCCTCGGCTGTCTGTCTACCTAGGTACTTTGTGTTACTACTTGTGTATAATTCTGCTAATATGTCTGCCATTTTCCCACCATAATCACTTTTAGATGAGTTAACCGTTCTTAAAATTCCACCTGCTTCGTCTAAAATGTCTAACCTTACTGGCTTGTTTGCCAAGCCATCCATAAGGGAGGCATCGCTAACATAATCTCCTGCACCTAGCATTGAATCGGCTCTCATGTCTATTAAGATTTCCTTAACAAAGCTTTGAGGCTTGTCTTTTCCAGAGCCAGAAGGTGAAATATTAAGCACATACAAGTTAGGTGACAAGCCCTGAAAAACAATCTTTCTAGAAGTCAGAGTACTTACTAAAGTAAGAACTGCACCTAGGGCAAGATCGGGCTGCTTTATCCAACTGTTATTTAACAGGGTTGTATGTAGAGTCTTTAGCACAATAGGGGCAAGTGACATTATATCGTTTACATTTCTTTGCTTTGGTTTTTTCGGTGCCACCGGCGCTTTTCCCTCTTCCCCTCCATTTGTGTCATTTTTTGACACTTTCGGCATAATCGGGAGTTCGTAGGCGTTTGAATCTCTATAATGTCTGTTATTAATAGTAGATAAGTGATTACTGTAAAAAACCAACGCATTTGTTACTGGCTCCGTATGTCTAAATTCATTTGCATCTGTAAATAAAGGTGGCTCATTTGTCTCTAAATCAAATTGTATAAGATCGTTTACAGCGTTTCCTATAGGTATCCCCTCTTTTATCAAAGTGCCACAAAGAGAGGATAATTCATCATTTCTACCCGAAAAGACCTTACCTAAAGAAGCCTGTACAAGGTCCGGAAATTTGCTACGGAGTACTGAGCCTATGTGAGCAAATAAAGCCGGTGGTAATATTGGAAGATCATTTTTATCAATAGTTAAAAGAGTCTTCTCAGAGGTCCATACATAATCTAAGCCGTTAGGGTGGCGACTTGGCGGTATCGTTGTCTTTTTATTCGTAGACAAAATTTCAACCACCATGTCACCATTAAACTTTAGAGAGTCAGTGCTTTCACCTGAAAACCTAAAAAATCTCGTTTCCCCTTTACTACCTTTCTTTACCACAGGGCTAGTTGGTAACATTGGCATGATAACGTCCAAAATTCTTTGGTCTACGCAATCAATGTCCAATGCTACCACGCCTGACGACTCCCCCAAGGCTAGATCTAAATTAGTCTGGCTAAAGTTTTTCGTCCATGAAACAACCTCATCAACTGTTGGCATCCTATAACAGTATTCAGACCAATTCTTTATAGCCGGCATCTTGCTAGCATATTTTCCGGGAATTACAGAGTATCCGCTTTGTTGGTAAATTTTTTGATTGTCCACATAATGATTTTTACTGGTTTCTACAGTTTGCATATGAATCTCTCCTTTGTGTATTTCTTAATATTTTTTGGTTGTCTATATCTTGCTTGTATCCGGTAATATAGTTGTATAATTGACCACTAGCCGGGTTGACCTCATCTCTAGTGGCAACCGTATAGTGACCACAATTATTACATATTCCTTCAGCACAGGTCAATACTTTTCTATATGGTGTCTTTCCGTTCCTAGTATCCCTTTCTTTGTTAGGGTTTAAACTACATGTACAATAATAATGAACCATGATATACTCCTTTAATGGAAATTAAACTGAAACTACACTCTAAACCTATTTCAACCAACTCAGCCTATTATAAGAGAAACAATTCTTTTAATGAAGGCTCTAGACAATGGAGATCTAATTTCCTCTTTGAACTTCAAAATGAATATAATCAAAATGAAATAAAAAAACTAAAATCACATTTTAACCCTCATACTCACATGCTGAGGGTATCTTTTACATGGTATCAACCCATAGACATCATTTTAACTAAGTCCGGTACATTGTCGCTTAGGTCTATGGATGTCGATAACTGTTTAAAAATTCCTACCGATTGCATCTTTGATAGAAAATACAATAATACTTGGCTTTCTTTAAGAAAAGGTAGAGAGAAGTCCCTATATAAAGGCTTTTCTACCATAAAGAATCTTGATATCAATGATAAGTTTATTTTCGATACTAGAAGCATTAAAGCTCCTTCAACTGACGGGTTGTACCATTGTTTAGTGGTAATAACGTCGGTTCCTTTGTATCAACCATAATAGTATAACCTAATAGTTCCAATCTCTTCTTTATCACAGATATTTTAAAGCCGTTTTTCTCTCTTACTGCATCTTGAAATTTCTCAACTAAATCACTTACTTCTATCATATTTTCTCCCTATGTCGGTTTCATTAAGCACCTATTACTTTTTAACCTTATCATGAACGTTAACCATAATATTAACACACTGATTAATTATTTCAGGGTGTGTCCCCTTTGGTGGGGAGGGGGAATAGAAAAAAAGAAATAGAGAAAACTTAACTTCGTTTCTCGAGGTGTCATTTAATCTATCAGTTACCTCTTGATATAAATCCATTTTTGCTCCTATTTGTGCATACAATATACTGTATTGTTTATTGTTCTTTTCATTTTAATTTCTCCTATACATTTTTATATAATTTTTCTATTTCTCTTTTTATTATCCATAAAGTATCTAAACAAGCCTTTTCTTCTGATATTATAGGATCATATTCATCAAACTCTTCTCTATTTTCTATAGCTTCTTGAGTGTTATTTTCCATTTCATCTATAAATTTTAATAATGTTTTAATTTTACTCATATTTCCCCCTTACGATTCATTATTATATGCTTAATTAATCATCTAAAATCTACTCTAAATGTCACTTATTAACATTATAAGGCGGTTTTAATGTTGTTCCATTTTCTATTAAATGAATGAGTATTTCTTTTTG
>Ga0196901_1000454_pt1 | contig 21433 bp, 18 predicted proteins | sample CB_VirMetaG_FD_169099 | JGI IMG/M metagenome (GOLD analysis project Ga0196901, IMG submission 169099) | Freshwater to marine saline gradient viral communities from Chesapeake Bay - CB_1504_1 Viral MetaG (v3) (version 3) | ecosystem: Environmental > Aquatic > Marine > Coastal | place: USA... | reverse complement strand
CGGCGTCTACTCTGCTCCGCAATAGACGAGAGCCGCGCGCGCCAGGTCGATTCCGAAAGTATCCTCCAAAAAGCCGTTTTGGGGAGAATCCTTTTCTGCCCGCTCCGCATCCCATTCCGCGATAATTTCCGAAAGTGCTTCGAACAAGCGCCGCCTTTCTTCAGTGGCCTTGCGCGCGAGTTCGGCAATAAACGGCATCCGATTTGCCGCTACCGCCTCCCATCCGCATAATCCGGAATCTTCCGCCTGTCGCGTCCGCGCCGTCAGCCGTTCCACTTCAAGTAAGGGATTTGTTTTCATCAGTCTAGGGTTTAGGGTTTACGGGGCGGAAATGGCCCCCTTTCACTACCCTAGCCCCGCGCCGGACTGGCCGGAACGGGGCAAGGGGCGGGGCGGGGCGAGTCTAGCCCAGGAACTCGTCCAAGTTTTCGGGGTCGATTGACTCGTGGACGAGGAAAAGTCCCTCGGATTCTAGGAGGGTATAGCCGTCGAGATTCCAGCTAAGGATTACCCCTTCCCAGGCTTCCCAGTATGCGGCGTGTTCGGGGCCAGCCAAAACGGTATCCCAATCTTCGGGGTTAGCCGTTGCGCGCGGCATTGTTTCCGCGAAAATCTGGGGCGAGTAGATCCCGTGATGGGAGTCTACTAGGTGGATTAACTTTTCTTGCGTGCTCATGGTTCTAGTTTCCAGTATCCCGGCCAAAGGTTTATCGGCCTTCACCTAGTATATCGGCAGTTCGCCGCCGTGGTAGCGGAAAATCCGCCGAGTATTCGAGCCGGGGGCGGGGAGTGCCCAGCTACGGCCGGCGGCCGGCGAACTATCCCGTAGTTTCGAAACTCGGCAACCGTAGCATAGTTTCGCAACTCGGCAACTGTCGCATAGTTTCGCAACTCGGCAACCCCCCGGGGGCTACCCCCCAGCGGCGCTCCCCCCCACCCAAGGGCCGCAGACCGGGGGCCGCAGACCGGGGGCCGCAGACCGGGGGCCGCAGGCTTGACAGACCCCCTAGTCCCTTGGTACAATGGGGGGCGTGGGCCTAGCACCGCGTGATTTCATGGTAAACCGGAGAACCTGGGTCGTCACCCCTGGGCGCTGTGGCTCGACGTCCTTCATGCGGGGGTTGCGCGAGCTGGGCCTGTGGGAGTCGCCGGACGTTCATCGGGACAACTCGACGGAACACCGCTCGTTCGTGCGGGTAAACACGGCGATCCTCGGGGAGGTGTACTCGCCGGAGGAGAACGCGGATGGGCGGGGGTGGATCCACTCGATTCCTGGGGAGCCGCCGGCCCAGCTATCAATGGGGATCCGACAAGCGATGTGGGAGGTGTTCCATCACGCGCCCTCGTCGGAAATCGTCAAGGATCCGCGCTTTTCGGTCACGCTGCCTTACTGGTTCGCGGAGGGGCTCGTCCCGGACACGATCCTGCGGCTCACGCGGGACGCGCGGCGAGTGGCCCGATCCTGGGGTTCGATGTTTGCCCTGAGTCGCACGGTCGAGGAGATGCTGCCGGTCATCAAGTGGCGCGAGCGCACTCTCGACACCGCTCTTTCCTCCTTCGGGGGGGAGAAGCACCTTTTCATCCTGAACGACGAGGGGCACGACCCTGCGCTGGCCGAGTACATCTCGGAGCGTTGGGGGGTGTCCCCTGATGCCGCCCTGGAGGCGCTGAACTCAGCCGCCCGGGGCTCAACCTTCGACAAAGACCATGCCCGTTTCAACAGCTAACCCGCAGCCTGATCTCACCATCACCAACGAGACGTCGGCTCTCCCCACGGGGAAGGACGGTGTTCCTGCGATCATCCAGCTTATCGGCGGCGGCAAGCGGCAGGGGCCGGCGCTGGAGGGCGCGAAGATCGGGCAGATTCAGGGCTCGATCGCCGGCGTCGTCTGGCACACGGTCGCTCTCATCAGCGACCAGGGAATCGAGCGAGTGCCCTTCCTGCCGCCGCTCATGCGGGCGGACGGCGATTCTGTGATCCACGTCAAGTTCCTGGGGTAGTATGAACCGTTACGGCAACATCATCATCCATGACGACGGGACGGTGACCATTCGCTGGCCGCAGTTCGATCTGGAGGATCGTTACGCCTCGATCGAGGAGATGCGCCAGCACTTCAAGTATCCGCCCGAGCTGTCCGAGTGGGAGGAGTAACCAGCCCGCTCCAGCTTGCGGAGAATCTGCTCCGCATTTACCGCAGCCCGCTCGCTTTTGCTGAGGCGGTCGGGCGCAAGGGGATCGTCATGCCGGACGGGACGATCCGCAAGCGTTTCGGCCCGATCCACCAGGCGATCATCGACCAGGGCCACGCTTCTCCGCGCTCGTCCACGATCATCTCGCGGGGCCACGGCAAGACCACGCTCGCGGAGTGTGAGATTGGTTGGGAACTCTGTCTCGACCCTTCTGACCGGCAGATGATTGGCTCGGCGGCGCTCGGGCTTGCTAAGATGATGGTCGGTAACGTCCGCACGATGCTCCACGGCGACTTGGAGATTGCGCCGGGGTGGTCTGTGCCCCTCGGGGAGATATTTCCCCATGCCGTGCCGGACAGCGACCCTCGGCGGAACGGCCCGTGTGAGGAGTTCAATGTGCGGGGACGGGTGGGCATGGAGCGCGAGCCTACGCTGTTCGCCATGTCGGTCGGTCGTTCGATGGCCGGCCGCCACCCGAAGAAGGCGACGATCGACGACCCGGTGGACGAGCAGAACAGCCACACCGCCGAGCGACGTGCCGGCGTAATCGAGTTCATCGAGCAACTCGAACCCGTGATGTACACCCCCGACTCCCCTATCCGCCATCGGGGAACCCCCTGGGCCTTCGGGGATGTCTCGGACTACATGAGGGACTCGGGGAAGTGGGCGCAGATCCGGCTGGGATGCTGGGACGGGGTGAACCCCCTGACGGGGGAGAAGGACGGCGCGGGGCCGGGGCCGGACGGTGCTTGGCCGCTGGATGCCGGATATCTCAATGCGGAGGAGATTTTCGAGCTACAGTCGAACCTCGATCCGGTGTTCTTCGCCTCTCAATACCTCTGTGATCCCATCCCGGCTAGGAATGCGCTTTTCCCGCCCGAGGTCACCCGCGCGGCCGGCGACAAAGAACTCACCAGGCAGGTACTTTTCGGTCGTGGGTCGAAGGTTTCGGGCTGCCCCGACATCATCCTCTGGGATCCGGTGGGCCGGACGGAGGGCAAGCTGGGCGACACAAATGGGATCGTGGTCGTTCGAGCGATCCCGGCGGCCTACATCGACCCCCGGCCGCCCGACCCGAACCGCAACATCTTCGTCCCGCTGTTCGCCATGAAACTTCAAGGCACGGTGGACGACGCGGCCCGCTTCATCGAGGAGGATCTTGTAAAGCGTAAAGGCTTCAACTTCAAGGAGTTGTGGATCGAAACCGTCGCCGCCCAGGGAGTGATCGCGTCCTGGATGGAGGAACGGAACCGGTTGGGAGGCATCCGGGTCAAGAAGCAGAAGATCCCGACCAAGGCGCTGCCCTACCGCGTGAGCGGCCTGGTGACCGCCATGCGAAAGGGACACTTCCGCATCCCGCCGGAGTTCGATGGGCGCGACGAGATGCTGCGCGACCTGAACGACTACCCGATGGTGAAGTACGACGACATGATCGCGGCCCTGGCCCTCCTGAGCCAGCCACTCGAACGCAAGGGAGTGGCCCTCACCGACACAAGCCAGAGAGCAGCGGTGGACAAGGCGGTCGAAATCTGGAATCGTACGCCTCCAGGTCAAGGCCCGTGGCCGGGTTGACATAGGGGCCGTCACATGTTACAATGGGCCAAGCCCCAGATAGGAGGAAGGAGAAATGGCTGAGAGAACCCTTACCGTATTGAGCGGCAAGCCCGGGATCACGGATCGCGTCGTCGTTCGGACTAGCGCCGCGCTGGCGGCGGACACCTCGGACACGATGGAGCACCTCGAATGGGGCCACTATGACGAGGTGATCGTTTCCCTCCAGTCTGTCGTAGGTAGTCCTACGATTGCCTTTGTGGGCGATAGCGTGTCTGCTTCTGGTGGCGAGACGGTTCTGGGTTCTGATACGGCGGTGACCAAGCTGCCTACGGGAACTACTTTCGGGTATAGCCGTGTCGTGCCGCGCTTCTTCTGGGTCACCTTGGCCGGCGGCGCGGGCGTTCAGGCAGTAATCACGATGGAGTTCATCCGTAAGCGCCCCTGATCCATGACTAAACTCTCCCCCAACGCCGCACAGGCGCTCCAGGAAAGCATGGAGCAGGCCAAGGGTCTGTTCGACCCGGTGTTCGGGGAGACGGCCGACCTGATCGCGGACATCTACACGGGCCGTGACCCCAACTCCGGCTCTATCGTCACCTATCTCAACCAGACGGGCGACATCCCGATCAACCAGATCGAGGCTACGAAAACGGTGGGCCAGCGATGGTCACCTCCTGAGACGACCGCCAACCTTTTCCTCTCTAGGGTCAGAACTCTGGTGTCGTCGCTGGTCGCCGCCAAGCCTACCTTCATGGTCAAGGCGAGGAACCACGGGGCCGTCCGCATGGCCGAGCATCAGAACGCCATCACGGAATGGCAGACGGATCACGGCGGACTGGTCGAAGCGATGGATCGGGCCGCCTTCCTCGGCCTGATCTCGCCCTTCTTCGCTATCAAGATGATTCCTTGTAAGGACGAGAAGGAGGACTACAAGAAGGTCAAGTTCGAGACGCTCAACCCGACCCAATGCGGTTACGAGCCTCATTACCGGCGCTACCTCTGGCACACCTACGATAAGCCGTGGGGTGAACTGCCGAAGTCGTGGCGGCCGAAGGATGTCAAGGACAAACAGGACTGGGACATGGTGCGCGTCACCGAGGTCTACCACCCCGGCGGCTGGGATCCCGAGCGCGGCAAGCCCGGCGTCCCCCTCTCCGTGTGGGTCAACTGTGACGCAAACTCCGCGCCCGAGGAGAGCAAGCGCGACACCGCCGGCTTCGGCAACTACGTCACCACCGAGCGAGCCCGGGAGTGCCCCATCGTCATTGAGGCGTTCCTCGAACCTGCCCTTGGCGAGGACATCCCGCCCCCGGAGGCGCTCTCCTGGCTGCCTGTCCTCCGTATGATCGTCCAACTCCTCGTCCAGATCGACAAGGAGATCAAGACGACCAACAAGATCGTCCTGTTCGACAAGAACAAGATCGCGGGAGAGTCAATCCAGGAGATCATCACAGGCAACCCCGGCGCGACCATCTACATCGGTGTAGACAACGACGACACGGACAATGGCGTCAACGCCACGATGCGCCCTGTCGAGCGCGACGATGTTCTGGGGAACTACCTGGGCACTCTCCAGCAGTACATGGCGCTGCTCGATGACGTGATCGGCATCGGCCCGCAGGAGCGGGGCATCCCGGCGCAGCCGCGCAAGTCCGCGACCGAGGCTCAGGCCATTACGGCGGTGTCCTCGCGCCAGAACCGCCAGCGCCTCAAGATCATCAGCCGAGCCTTCTCGAAGCTGGCCCGCGTGGCCCACGCCTACCAGCGCGAACTCTACGGTAAGACGCTGGAGATCCCGGTCACGGTGGGCCAGCGCCTCCTTACCAAGAAGCTCCCGGTTCCCGATCCGCGCGAGGCGGCCTACACTTTCGACGTTGATCCGATCGAACTGGAAGCCCTGAGCCGGCGCGGTGAGATCGACAGTCTGACGTTCATCACTCAGCTCATCGGGCAGCAGATGGCGAACTTCGGCGGACGTATGCCCGCCCTTGTCCGCGAAATGGTGCGGCGTCTTGCCAAGCTCTCGGGGGTGTCCGATGCCGATGTCCTCCTGAACGTGCCGTCGCTGGACACCTCGCCGGAGGAGCGTCTGATCGAACACGCGATGAGCGGCGATCCGCTGCCCGTCCTTGATAGCGATCAACACGCGATGTTCTTCGCCTACTATGACCAGCTCCTCCAGAAGGTGATGAGCAACCCGGCCCTGGCTCAGGGTGCTATGGACATCGGGGAGATCCAGATCGCCCGCGACAAGCACCAGCTCGCCCTCCAGCGACAAGAGCAGCGCCAACTCGGTATGGCCGCGCAGGGCACGGTAGGGGCGCAGGTGACCGACAACGCCGCCTCGCCTTTCCTCGCCGCCGGCGCTGCCCCCGGCCTGATGCGAAATGCCTAGAGAACGTGGCCCGAGTCCGCTTGAGTTCTATAGTTCGGATGAACTCCTGTCCGAGTTCGTCAAAAGGCATGATGCGTTCGTCCTCATCTACCGTAAGGATGAAGAAATCGGGGCATCTGATGAGCCCCTCGTCACCTATTCCGCATCGGGCGGTGGGATTTACGAGGTGGTCGGAATGCTTAGGTACGCGCTGATGGCGATCGAGAGCAAACACTTCGCAGCCCCCGTCGTGATCCAGATCGAGAACGAGGAAGAATCCGAGGACGATGCCTAACTATACCTACCATTGTCCCTATTGTGGCCCCTTCGAGAAGTGGAGCACGATGGCGGACTATGCGCCGGAGACGGAGTGCCCCCAATGCGCCGAGTCCTCTGGCCGCGAGATCCGAGGCGATATGCTGACGACCCACGGGACGATGGGTTTCGGAAAGACCGCATGGACGGACGGGAAGATGGTCGCCCCCCTGGTGAAGGGCGACCCTGACCGCTTCGTCACCTCGCCCAACCAGCTCACGGAGGTCTGCCGGGACGCGGGCCTCGACCGGGACACCGGCCAGGTGATCGACCAACAGAAATATGACGCCCGGTGCGCCAAGTATCGCGCCAAGGGCCGCCGGGAGGCCAAGAAAACCCTGGAGAAGAAGGGCGGAAACCGCCGAAAAATCCACGGTTAGGCTTGACAGCCCCTCCGTCACATGTTACAATCTGTGGGTCTGAGGGGTAGACCCACCGCTGGAGCCGTTCCCTATTCCGGGGAGGGGTAGCCCAGCCAGAGGAGCCACACATGACTGATAGCAAAGAGGTAGATCCTCACCAGGAGCCGCCCAAGTCGGTAGACCTGGAACAGGAAGCCGCTAACGCTGCTGCTAACCCCGGCAAACCGCCGGTATCGTCCAGTAGCTTCGATCCGAGCAAGCCGTTCGACGAGTGGCCCGAGTCGATCCGTAACGCGGTCGAGTCGCGCACCTCTCAGGCGGTGAACAAGGCCCGGGAGAAGTGGGACGAGAAGTTCCTTCAAAACCGAGCTAACCAAACCCAAGACAAGGAAACTCAGCCGCCGCAGATGTCGGAGGAGCGCATTCTCGAACTGATCGAGAAGCGCGAAACGGCGCGGCGTTCGTTGTCGTCCACGCTGGAACAACAGGGGATCAAGAAGGGCACTCCTGCCTACGACAAGTTTGCCTCCTACTACAAGGAGCAGGTCGAGGCGGGGCGAATCACGCCCGAGGTTCTCCTGAGTCAGGCGGGGGTGAACTCGCTGGTTCTCCTCTCGGGGGCACTTCTGACGGAAGCCGAGGCCGAGGCCGCTGGCCCGCAGCACGGCTATTCGACGAGTGATGGTATCCCTCTCTCCGTAGTGAACGGTGAGGAGCGATCCATCAACGAGCCGGAGGAGATGAAAAGAGCCCGCGAGACGAGCCAGCGGATCCGTGATCGCCTGCGTGGCGGGAAGGATTCCGGCAACATCACCATCAACTGGGGCGAGCTGTAGGATCTGAGTCGGGGGCGGTTGGTTCTCACTTTCCCGAAAGGGAGGAGGAGGAGTCATGGCGCTCCCGACTTACACTCAAACGCTGAACACGACCGTTGCGACGGTCATTGATGAGTACGGCCGCAACCCGGCCAACACCCTCACCGATGGTGGGGAGAAGATCCTCAACAAGCTGAACCGGCGTGGCCGCGTGTTCCTGGTGAAGGACGCGGACAACGTTCGTTACCCGCTGCTCTACGGTCTGACCAAAAAGACCGCGATGTACGAGGCCGATCACCTCTCGGGTTCGACCTTCAACTCTGCGGCCCCGGGTACTGCCCTCAGCACTTCCGCCGAGGACTTCCTGACCCACTCGATCTACCACTACGTTGCGGCTACCGAGAACTTCGTGTTCCCGCAGAGCCAGCCGCAGGGCGATCAGCTCTCCTACATGGAGAACCTGGTCAAGGCCAAGATGATGAACATCTGGAACACCGAGGAGCAGTTGTTCCTGACCGGCGACCCGGATGGCGACGGTAACCCGACCTACGCCCTTCACGCGCCTGCCGAGGCGGACACCGGCTATTCGGCGGGTATGCCCATGAACATCCTGTCGATCCTGAACACTTCGACTGGCTTCGCCGGCAACCTGGCTTCGGCCACCTCGACCACCTTCGCCAACATCAAGACGGCTGACGTTGCCAAGCACACCCCGCAGAACTTCGAGACGGCCAGCCCGGACGGCTCGAACCTGTGGAACGACTTGGACAACGCCATCGCCACCTGCTCCTACTCGGAAGTGGAGCGTCCGACTCACGTGCTGACCACCCTCGTTGGTTACACCAAGCTCAAGGATCTCCTGCGCGACAAGGGCGCGTTCGAGGCTCCGATGGGCGTCCAGGTGACCACCTTCGGTGAGCTGAACTTCGGCGGCGTGATGATCGACTGGACGCGCTACTGGGATCTGGATGCTGACTGGGACTTGAACACCGCGACGGCTACCGCCTGCCTCCCGATGATCGGCATGAACCTGAACAGCCTGCGTCTGAACCTCTGCCACAGCGGCGACGGTTCCTACACCGGCGCTCCGGGTCAGTCGTTCAGCTTCCTGCGTCGGATCGGCGGTGTCCAGGTCGTGGATCTCAAGTCCAACCTGTACCAGCGTGTCGAGTACAAGCGTCAGTTCGCCCTGGATGGCGGCCGCCGCTCGTTCTTCGGCATCTCCGGCTACACCTTCACTTCTGCCTGATAAGGGCTGATGGCTGAAACTCGCTCTGCTCTGCGTAGCCGGTTCTTCACCCGGCTTGGTATCTCGACCGCTTCGACGATTGCCACCAGCAGGGCAGACGAGTGCCTCAATGCTGCGGTCGCCCGTCTCCTCTCTGATGGGGCGGGCGGCCTCGCTTCTCGCGTTATGATCGGCTCGACCTGGGGATCCCTCAGCGCGACCATCACGGCCCACTCGGCCAAGTCCTCCTCGATCACTTGCGGCGCGTCCTCCTTCATCACGGACGGGGTGTTCGAGGGCGACATCGTGACCATCGGCTCGAACAAATACCTCGTCTACGAGGTGACCAGCGAGACGGTGCTTGATGTCGGCGCACCGATTCTCGACGCGCAGACGGGCGACATCACGATCACTCGCCGCGCGGTCAAGCTCCCTTCCGAGGGGCAAGTAGGCAGCGTGGTCAACCTGGCGGGCAGCGACAACGGCCGCCGGCTCCACCCGCTCCCGATGGCGATCGAGGCGGGCGCGACCGATCACGCCGAGCCCAACTACTTCCACCAGGGTTACTCCGACGCGCACGACGCCTCGTTCATCTCGCTGTGGCCCGCGCCCTCGGCGGCCCGTCGCGTGGCGGTCTACCAGTCGAAGTTCAACCCCAAGATCACGGCGGACGGCACAGAGCTGGAGTGGCCCGAGCCTGTCCTCGATGCCGTGCTGGAGAAGATGCGCTCGATCTGGCAAACCTGGGACGAGGTGGCCGATCCGGTCGCCGTGGGCACGACCGCCCGCGCCGTTCAGGACACCTCCGACGAGATGAAGAACACGGCTTCGGCCAAGCAGGTCTACAAGCGTGGCTGAACCCATTACCCCGCCGGGCGGAGGAGGCGGCCCTGAGCCCCCGACCGCGACGACTAGTAATGTCCGTACGCAGGGGCAGACCGTCATTCAGGGGGATTGGCGGGCGTCGAAAGTCCGTACCAATGTCGGCGGCGCGGCTGCGGGTTCTACCGTCCTTATCACGGAGGAGCCCTGTTTCTTCATCAAGGGCGAGGTCGTGAACCAGAATGCTAACCCGACCGAGGTGAAGTGGTCGTCCCCTGCCGATGTATCCACCCCGGCCTCCGGGCAGGATCTCATCTGGGTAATCCGTACTCCTGGCAGCGATTCCCGCTCAACGCCGGACATCATCGCCGGCCGCTACTGCCCGGGTGGGCTCGCCTTCGAGGTGACCTCCGGCCTCGCGGCTGCTGCTGTCAATACCGCCTACGTCCTCCTCCACGAATCGGAAATCTACCGGATCGAGAAGGCGGCGCTGCGCGGACAGAACTCCGAGAACACCGTGGCTTATGGCGCATCAAAGGGTAAGACTCGACCGGCTTCCGCTCAATCGGAACCCGCTCGTCGATACCCCCGCCGCGTTCGATAAGAAGAACACGCGGCCGGGGTCGGCTACGCTGGATACCCGATACGGCTCGGTGCGCTCCGCCACTTCGCGGAGGGCTCCGGGCGGCGGCGTTTCTCGGACTCAGGGTACGAACGGGTATGTCATGTCCCGTGCGCCGCTGTTCGCCTCGGGCGAGACGTTCGCTAACGACTGGACGGTCTGCCTGTCCTTCAAGCCGGGCGCTCTCGCCACGGATACCAACAGCGACCGCGATTTCATCCTGTTCCGCTCCGGCGACATCGACTCGACCAGGGCCGAGATCGCCATCGCCCTGCGAGTGAACGGCGACGGCGGGGCAGGCCTCCCCGTCTACTCCGTGGTCGCATCCTTTACCGACTCCGGCACGGGCACGACCGAACTGGAGTGGGGGCCGTCCACGACGATCCCCAGTCCCGACCAGGCGATCCATGTATTCTTCCAGCGGGACGGCGCTCCGGCTGCCGGCGACCTCTACCTGTTCGGGGTGGTGGGCAAGCACCCCACCTCGCTCAACCAGCAGGATACCGCCGCGCTGACTACCCACGTATTCAGCGGCACGACCCAGATCGAAACGACCCTGCTCGGCAAGTCCTTCCGGGCGGATACCCAGCTCAACGCCGAGCCGGAAGGGGTGTCCCCCGTGGTCGCCAACGTCAAGGTCTACCGCACCGCGCTCTCCAACGCCGCGATGCTCGCCTCCATCGGTGACCGCCCCGCCGACGACGCGGCCAACCTGGACTTCTACTTCAAGGGTAACGAGGGCGGCTCCTTCGCAGAAAGTGGTGCGGACTATACCACCGAGCGTTCCTACCTCGTCCCGAACCGGCCTGTCCTCAACGAGGGCGACAGCATCGAGTTCTCCGGGGACGGCGGGGTGGCCCACGTCGAGTATAGCCCGCTCCTCGAACAGTTTTTCGATACGCCGGAAACCGACCAGAAGGAACAAGACTGGTCGTTCATCATCCAGGCCACTACGCCGACCGAGACGACCTTCTATGATTCCTCGGGCAGCACGAAGGCCACGCTGGCGCACCTCCCCGGCCTGTTTCATATCTATCTGGAGAATGTGGCGGGCAACCTCCGTGTGTTTGCTGACGTCGAAACGGGCGAGGGCACAAAGAACCTCACCAACTCGACCAACCTCTCGGCCAGCACTCAGTATATCTTCTCGGTCAACCGCTCGCCCGCCCGCGCTCGCCTGCGAGTGGACGGGGACGCGACGACCTCGACCGCCATCGTGGGCCTCGGCCCCGAACTGGACGAGGATACCCTCCCCGAACTGTTTATCGGGATGTACCGCGACGATACCCCCGGAACGTCGGGCGAGCAGTTCACCTACCCCTTCCGAGGCAAGGTGAAGGGGTGGGCCATGTGGGGCTCGAATACCCCGCTCGCGGCCTTCGCTTCTGGCCTGTCGGCGCTGGCGGAAATCCGCCCGGATGCTGCGATCATGTTCCATGACGCGACCCGGGCCACCGAGGATCGAGTGCCCGACCTCGGCAAGAACAACCTCACGGCCGCTCTGGAGATTCCGGCTTCGTCTGCCGGTGACGAGCAGGCTCCCCCGTTCTGGACGGATGGGCCGATCGACGACGGCGAGGTGGTCGCGGCGGGGCACTCGCTCCTTTTTGGGCAGTTCGGGCCGCTCGTCCCCTCGACAAGCGCCGAGCCCGCCCCCTACATCGAGCCGATGCTGAATGACCTCCTGGCGACCGACGCGGTGACCCTCCGCTTTGGTAACCGGGTGCTGCTTGCCTCGAACAACAAGGCATACGTCATCAACACCGACTCCAAGGCCATGCGCCCGCTCGGTGTTCCCAAGCCTACGGTGAAGCTCACGCCTATCCCGTCCGGCCCGGGCCTCCTGAACGGCGTGTGCGCCTACGGCTACCGGTGGCTCACCAAGGACGGGACGCGCGGCCCCCTCCTCCGCTTTGGCCCCTCGCTGTTTGAGAACGAGGCGGCCCGCATCGGCGGCGCGAGTAACGGCCTCGGCGCGGAATACGGCCAAACGGTCACTCCGGCGGACGGCCACTTTAGCACGGCCGACGACTACTCGGTCGGTGTCCACAACTCCGTCCCGGCCGGCAACTACTCGGTAGAGTCCCTCGTCCGCCTCGACCCCACCCTAGATGACCGGGATCTCCGAGAGGAAATCTGGGAGCGTGGCCTACTCGGGGACGACCAAGCCGGGGCCGACGCCCGACTGTGGGCGCAGATCAACGGTGTCGAGAACGGCACGGTGGACACTTCTGGTGACTTCACCGTCCAGTTCGCCTATGCGCTCGGGGCTGATCCCGCTAACGATGACGCGGAAACGCTGTTCACCATTGGGCGCGTAAACGACATGACGGGCCATGTAGCGGTTTCCGATCCCGATACCCTGACCAATGATATCGTTGTCTCGCTGTTCAACGACAACAGCGGCTCGGGGGACAATGAACTGGTCGTGTCCTACGGCAATACGCGCCACGAAACCATTTCGGGAGCCTACGTCTATACTATGACGTGGTTCAACAACGCGGCCGACAAGAAGCTCACCACCGGGAACTTCTACAACATCGTCTTGACCAAGGTGGGCGATCTGGTCGAGATGTGGGTCTACGAGCGGACGGCCGCCGGCGTAGAGACGTGGACGAAGCAGACCACCACGATCACCCTCTCCAACTTCATCGGGCGGCCTGGAGCGAACATCGGGATCGGCTGCTGCCGCTCGATCAACGAGCCGGGTATCTACCAGTCGGCGGGCACGAACATCCCGGACGGAAGCAACACGAAGCTCAAGGATGACCACACCCTTAGCCACTTCCGCCTCTGGGAGCGTGGCCTGAGCGACCTCCAAGTGCGCGAGACGAAGTATCGCTTTTTCGATCCGCTCCTCGACGCGAACATGCTGGTCGATCTGCTCCACGACATCCCGTTCGCTACCGACCGCCATTACGACACGACCAAGCAGGTGCGGGATCGTGTCCAGAACATCGACTACTGGATCAACCGGAAGGACAGGGATACGCGAGCCAACGGCGGCCACCAAGAGAACCGCCTCCGTGCTTCCTGCCCCTCCGTCTGGGACTTCGAGTACACGGCGTGGGCGCAAGTGATGCGTCCGACTTCCTCGACCGATGTGAGCACCTCCCCGTTCTACTGGGGATGGTCGCGCATCGGTAACGGTTCGCTCATCGCCGGCTCTGGCGACTCGCTTCTCTACAGCGAGTTCAATGAGCGGCTCGACCAGGGTAACAGCAATCCGCTCACGACGAACCGCCGCGCCTTCAACTGGGTCACCGCTAACTTCACGGCGACGGACGGCGCGAGCGGCACGATTGCGATCAACGACCTGTTCCTCAATGGACAGCGAAAGACCGGCGTGGCCGGCAACGCTGTGGCGCGGGATACGACGAGCGGGGCAAATGTCTGGGATTGTGATTACGGCACGTGGCGCGAGGGCGGCGACAACCAATACAAGACCGACCTGGCCGAAGTGCGTATGTGGGATACCCACAAGTACACCACCCCTGGCGACTTCAAGTGGATCACTACCCGCGTCCCTCAAGCGAACTGGTCGGAACTCGTCCACTACTACCGGATGCTCACGGGGGACGTGACCGCCGGGACGCCTAACACTATCGACAACAAGGGAACCTCGGTAGTCAGCCCGGATATCATGTCCTACACCAGCGCGGACGCTACGATCATCGCGCTGTCTGGACGCGATATTCCGGCCCCGCCCGGACAGTACATCTCTGCCTTCGAGCTTTGTCGCACGGAGTTCTTCCCTGTCGAGGATCCCCTGGATGACGAGGAAGTCCGGGAAGCGAAGCGCATCGTGCGGAATCAGCCGATGTTTGTCCTCGCTACGATCCCCGTGGGAGTGGCCTCCTACCGGGACAACATCCCTGACGCCGGCCTCGGAGCCATCGTGGACGAGGGTAGCGGCATCGCCCCCACCCACGTCAAGGGCGCATTCCTCTGGAACCAGCAACTCGGGCTGTTTGGCGACCCCCTGGAGGAACACGTCCTGTGGTTCGCAGAGTATGGTGAGCAGGGCATCGAGTCCTATCCGGTCTGGATGAAGTATCACGTAACCGCCCCCTCTGGCTCGGCCATCACCGCCGCGACCGAACTCGGCGGCCTCGCGCTCGTCATGGGCCGCGACTGGGCGATGTTCCTGGAGGGCAGCCCCTCGGCCACCCGCCCGGTGTCCCTCGGCGGCGGCATCGGCGCGGATAACGCCCGCTGCCTGACAACCCACGCCGGCCGCGCCTATTCCTTCAATGGGACGCTCTGGGAACTAGTGCCCGGACAAGAGCCCGTGGACTTCGGCCGCCCGATCCGTGATCTCCTCCCCTCGGTGGACAACTGCCGCCTCGCCGTCAGCGCGGCTCTCGCCTCGCTCATCGTGATCGACGAGTCCACGGGCGACAGCCTTCGCTACCACTTCCCCTCTAAGGAATGGACGCGCGAAACGCGGGAGATCCGGGGGACGACGGACGTGGACGGAAAGGCATGGTTCGTCCACACGACCGGGTTCGCCTCCTACCGCGACAAGACGACCTATGGCGATGAGGTCTACGCGGCGCAGGACGTGGACGACGCGGCTGAGACGACGACCACCTCCCAGAACATCAAGCTCACGGGTCTGACGACCAACATCCAGCAGCCCGACGATACTACGCGCTACTGGGACTACAAGGGCCAGCGCGTCCTCGTCGTGGACGGCAGTAACAGGGATACCGGGGTCGTGGACTACTCCGATGCGAACGGCATCATCCTGGAGTCCGCCCTGAGCTTCACCCCCAATGAGGGGGCTCTCGTCTACTTCGGAGTGGACGACAACTACACCTTCCTCGACACCGGCCCGGACAACCTGACCGAGGGCGGCGCGGAAGCCGTCCGCCTCAAGGATGTCGATCTGTCCGCGATCTCGGGAACCTGGGAGGTGTCCCATGAGAGCAAGGACGACCCCGGCGACCCGGCCAGCCTCTCCGGCCTGGACAACTACCAGTCCTCGTTCCCGACCACGGTGGGAACACGGGCGCGGTTCCATCGGATCGTGGCGCGGGCTTGCGCTCCGGCAGCAAATCGTGTAGGATACATCTCTGCGGAAATCAGCCCCCTACAAGGGGATAGGACTGGAGGTGTAAATGCCTAAGCCCAACCACTTCGACCGCGACGGCCTGCCGCTCAATGGCGCAGACTGGGACGGGGCCGTTGTGCTTCGTGGCAAGGCTATGTCTGACGGCGGGGGAGTGGTCGAGAACCCCAGAAAGGGGCGACCGCTCCGCATCGTGGGACAACTCGCAGGAAATAGCGAAATCGACCGCAGGGCCACCCGCCCCGGCGCGAAAGACATTGTGTTCAATACCGACGCTGCCCCTGGTAGCGACTTCGCCGTACTAGCGAGGTGGGACTGATGACCGACTACATGCGACAATCGAAGTTTCTGGGCCGCCAACAACTCCAGAGCGTCCAGGGTGCGGCCACCTCTCAGGCGATGCTCCTGCGGCAGATCGACGATCTGGAGACGCAGGACGACCTCGACCCGATCCTCAGCGCAGGAGTGACCCAGGCGATCCGCTCGCAGATCGCCACCACGGATGTCCAGGCCCGACAGCAGGCCGGGCTCGGTGGGCGAGTGAACCCCTACGCCGCGCTCGGTGCGCTTAGTCAGGGGCTCCTCCAGCGCGAGCAGATGCGGGTGAAGAACCAGCTCGCACGACAGAGCATGATTCAGCAGCAAACCGGGATCCTCGTCCAGCAGACGCAGGCAGGCTTCAAGGGAGCCCCGATCGACGCGCTCATCTCGGCTGATGCGACTATCCGCGCTGCGGAAATCCAGGCCGCCTCGATGAAGCGGAACGAGTGGCTTAGTGCGGCGGCGGGTGTTGCGGGCGGCCTTATGAGTAGTGGGTTCGGTACTGCGCTCGGCGCGGCGATCTTCTAGAGGTAAGGGAGAATACGATGGCAGAAGAAAAGGACACCTCCCCGAACCTCGGCAAGGCTTTCCTCGCCTCGCTTCCCGCTGCGCTCGCGGGCGGCGTGATCGGCTACGCGGACGCCGTAAACAAGACGAATACCCTCCCGCAGTACCTCCAACAACTCGCCGCACAGGACGAACGCCGGCGTAAGAAGGAGGAAGCGGACACCGAACGGCAGGAAGGACTCGACCGCGCCATCCAACGGGCGAACTCCAATCCGCTCACCAAGGCCGCCTTCGACGAGATGGGCGGCGCGGAAGCCTTCGCTGGGGCATCGGGGAGTGAACTGGACGCGGCCCTCGGGAACCGCCTGAACACCCAGGAGAAGGTGCGTACCGAGGAGGAGGCCAACCTGCTCGCGGAGGCCCAGGTTCAGCGGCTCTTGGAGGATGATAAGGTCGGGGGCCCCATGAGTACCCTGATGCGCGAGAACCCCGACCTGCCCGTAAAGGTGCGCGCGGCTCTTGGCCTCCAAATGGAGCAACAGTACTACGAGAAGGAGGATCGGGAGGTTCGGGCGCAAGAACGACAGCAGAAGGCCAACGACCGCAGAACGGAGGCAGTACTCCGCGCGACCACCGCCGAGGAACTCAACATCGCGGTCAACGGGCTCACCCCCGAGGAGGCCAGCGACCGCGCGTTCCGAGCGGCTTATATGGCGCAGAACCGTACGATCAAGCAGGACACTCTCCGCAAGGCTCTCGCCGGTGGTGTCGAGGAACTGTCGGGTGTTCCAGGACTCATCAAGCAGGTGGAAGGTAGCTCTGCTATCGTCAACCAGGCCATCGCGCCGTACCAGCCGAACTACACCGCGATCATCAACGCGGTAACCGACGACCCTGAAATCACGGCGCTCCAGAAGAAGATCGGAGAAAAGACTCTCGAAGATGTCCTCCTGGAGGATCCGGCCCTCTACGCCGATATCCAGCGGCTCTCCCCTGATGCGGTGCGGTCTAAACTTGATAGGGAAACCGCCCAGAAGGAGGAACAGACGGTTGGGGAACTCCATACGGCTTATGTCACCCGCCTGGGTAACTCTTTCGGCGGTAGCCCGGAGGCTTTCGATGCGGGCAAGTTCGCGCGGGCCAAGCCGAAGGAAGTGATGAACACGGACGGGACGCTCACTCCGCGTGGGCGCAACCTGTTCATCGAGGATCTCGCCACCGACTTTGCGCGGAGGAGCGTGAATCCCTACACGGACACCCGCCGGCTCAACGCGCTCCTCGGCGCTGGAACAGCCACCGAAATCTACGAGATGATGAGCGAGCGTATGCCCGGCCCCACGCCGTCGCCGGCGGAGTCGGCCGCGCTCGTCGATCGGGCCGATGTTTCCCAGACGCTTGATCTCGCTTCTGCCATTGACTCCGCTGTTGGCGGCGTAGGGAGGGAAGAAGTGAAGATCAGGAGGGGGCGGTGGCCTACCTCGTCACCCGAACGTGTGCCTGGACTAGGCAGCCCCAAGGTCATGGTACGGGAGAGGGATAATGCGGGTGAACTGAGTTCCGCTGGCCCGGAAGGAAAGGCCGCGCGGCGTAGACTCATCGAGGATGCGCAGGAACTTGCTACCAAACTACCCTTACTCGAACAGGAAACCAGGGCTTACAATAATATGGGCGAGTGGGGCCGCATCGGTTTGGCGATCCAAAACGGGCCGGTCGCCCGGTTCCTCGGAGTCAAGTCCGGCGGGCCCATGCCCCAACACTACGGGCCTAATATCGTCAGGGCGCGGTGGTATCTTGCCCTGAAAGATCGCGGGGAAGTTGATACCTTCATCGAAAATGGAACCTATAGCCGTGCGGCAGCGGTTGTCGTTAGACAAGAGGAACGCCCCTTGGCAGCGGACGCGGTGGTCGGACAGCTCGCCGCTGTGATGGTCGAACCCTCCATTGAGGAGGAGGCCGTTATTGCGCAGGCTGCTACCGCCAAGCGGCTCGAAGATGAACTCGGGGCACTCAGCGAAGCGGCCCCGCAAGTCATTCGTGACCAGAAAACCTCCGAACTGACCCGCGCCAACCTCCAACTCCAGAAGCTCGAAGCGCGGCAGAAGGCCCAGACCGAAACCCGCCCGATCCTCCGGCAGCTCATTGACGAGGACTGGTTGAGCGGATCGGCGGAAGAACTGGCGGAGCGACTCCAGGGCAAGTTCGTCAAGCAGGGCTTCAACCTCGACAACTTCCAGGAAGTCATCGCCACCGACCTCGGGGAGGACTACTCCGAACTGGACTACGGCGACAAGCTGCTCCGCATCGCTACCATCTGGCGCACCCGGAAGGATCAGTTCTCGCAAGGGGCCGACCCCCAGGCGGCGAGCCGGAGTGCCCAAGCCGAGGCTACCGCTGACGAGTTCGAGCGCCTCGCAAACATCTATATCAAGGCCACCGAGGACTTGGAGGAGTTGGGTGTCGAACGCCTCAACAGCCTCTACCCGCGTTCGATGTGGGCGTGGGACGGGAAGGATGCCAGTCAACTCGTCCACCAGTTCATCAAGGAAACGCGCAACCGGATCAACTAGGCCAATGGACAGCACCTTCAACCGCGTCATCAACAGCACCTTCGGGCTGCCCCAACAACTCGTCTGGAGAATCTGGCGGGCGCTCAAGGAGGAAGATGTCGATCTGTTCAGCAAGGAGGGGCTCCTCGACCCCGCGCTTACGCCCGTGCTGGGTATGGCCTTCTCCCATGCCAACGACGTCGAGCCCGAGGAGATGTTTGGGGAGAATGTATGGGCGCAACTCGGCGGCTCGGTGGTGACCGATCCGCTGTCCTTCCTTTTCTCTGCGCCCACCCTCGCCGCGAAGGGGGCACACGCCGCCACCAAGATCGCCCGCTCCGGTCGCCTGGCCGAGTTCGCCTCCACCGAGGCCGGTGTCGGGCGTATGCTCTACGGCGACTTCAAGGATGCCGCGCAGAAGGCCGCAGCGAAGATCAGCAACCCGAAGGCCAGCCGGAAGTTCCAGGCGCTCATCGACGCGCTGCCGAGCGACCCGAACATCAACACCGTGGCCGACCTGATGAAGCGCGGACGCGACCACGACCTACTCGTCGGTGCGCCCCTCATCGGCAAGGCCACCGGGCTCTCGATCCGCGTCCCCACCTACGCGAACTCCTGGTTCGAGATGCTCCACAGCGGCAACAAGAAGCTCGTTGGGATGGCGGCCTCCCTCGCCAAGCCGATGCGAGCAATCCCGGGAGTGGCCGATATGTTCGATTCGCTCGCTTCCGCCGGCCGTGCGATCTCGCAGGGCAGGAGCGCGGCGACCTTCGCGCCCGTGGTCGGGGCACTCCCCGATGCCCTCGGGCACTTCCTCACGCCCGAGATGGCCTCGCACGTCATCACCAACTCCACGGATCTCGGTGCGCGACTCCTGCCCCGCCGGGCGAAAATGGCTTCTCTGTTCGCCAAGGCGCAAGCGCAAGGCAAGACCAATGAGCAGGCTCTCGCCATCGCGCTCGGTATCCGGCCCACCGAGAAGGGGCTGGCCCGGGCGCGCGAACTCTACGGCTCGATCCTCGATCCCACGGGAACCCTCTCACAAGAGATCAGAATCCCGCAGACCGCCGCCGAACTGGAGAAGAACACCGGACTGTTCTACGGCGCAATCCAACAGGCCCAGGCCGCGATCTCCGGGGCCGAGGCCGCCGTGGTCGGCGGATTCAGCAAGGACGCGCTCCAGTTCCCCGGCCTGTTCAAGTTGAGCAAGTCGGTCACCTCGGGTCTGCGCCGCCGCTTCATCTCTGACCTGAACCTCAAGGGTGATGCGATCCAAGCCGCCGAGCGGACGCGCAAGATCCACCAGAACAGCATCCTCCAGGGCGCAGAACAGGTCACCCGCGACCTCCAGGAGGGTGTCCGGGCCGCAGCCGATCAGCTCGGTGTCCGCCCCGAACTCGTCCACGGCCTCATGGCCTCGTTCGCAGAACTGGATCCTGCCGCCGACGAGGTGATCGAACACCTCCGTCACATGGGCGGGAACAGCAAGGACGCGCTCGCCAGCCTGAACGCCCTTACCGATCAACTCGTCAGCCGCGCGCCGGCCACCCTGGAGCAAGCGAAACTCCAGATCCGCAACGCGCTCAAGGGCGAGGGGGTGACCGAGCAGGGCCACGCCTTCCTCCAGCGGCTCCTCGACGATATCGAGGCCACCGTCCGGGGCAGCCCCTTCGATGAGAAGGTTCCCTTCGTCCCGCAAGCCCTGGACGCGGAGAAGGTGACCACCGGCGGTGTCGAGTTCACGCGCCCCGTCGATCTCCTGCGCCCGTGGCGGCACAACATGGTGTCCGGTGGCAAGCGGGTGAAGGGCCGGCGCGTCGGCTCCATGACCAATACGGAGATCATGGAGGCCCAGGTCGATCTGGAGAAGCGGCTTGCCAAGCAGGATACCCCGATTGAGGGCACGCTTTACCACGTCTCCCCCTATGAGTTCGAGGAGTTCAAGCTGAGTGAGGTGGGCTCCGGCGAAGGGGCGCAGAAGTTCGGGCACGGCCTTTACTTCACCGATAGCTCCAAGGTAAAGGATTTCTACGAAGAAACACTAGGCGAGGTCGCCTACTCTTGGACACGGGGCGGGAAGAGTAGTGCTACGGATTTTGTTCCTGATCCGCAAAGTGCTAAGGTTCTCGCTCATCCGATGGGGGACTACTCTCCAACCATTGTCAAGGATAGGGAGGGACTCTGGGCGGTCTATCTTCCTGTTGATGATCTAGAGGATCCTACTCGGATCAAGTTGCCTGATGGGCTATCTGTAGACGATATTGAGAGGCGACTCATGGAAGGGGAGGATGTAGGTAACTACTATCCCTTTGGAGAGCCACAAAAAATCAAGCGGCCTACCTACGAATATAACGTCGATCTGGCCCCTTCACAGGAGGAATATCTCCATTGGGAGAAGGGGTTTAGCGAACAATCCGACCTGGTGAAGGCCGCACTTACAAGACTCGGTATCGAGGAGCGAAAAGGACAAAAGGGTGAGAATATCTACAAAGTGCTTACGAAGCGGTTTGGCTCGCAGTCGGCCGCTAGTGAGGCGCTCCTGAAACAGGGTGTACGCGGGAATAAGTATTACACCGGCTATACCCGAAAGGCCTTAGCCGAAGGTGTGGATACTGAACTACGCTACAACTATGTCGTGTTCAACGACAAGGACATCAAGGTTCGGCGCGGCCCCAAGACCGGCCGCGTGAAGGAGTCCACCCG
>Ga0196901_1000452_pt1 | contig 21504 bp, 30 predicted proteins | sample CB_VirMetaG_FD_169099 | JGI IMG/M metagenome (GOLD analysis project Ga0196901, IMG submission 169099) | Freshwater to marine saline gradient viral communities from Chesapeake Bay - CB_1504_1 Viral MetaG (v3) (version 3) | ecosystem: Environmental > Aquatic > Marine > Coastal | place: USA... | reverse complement strand
CTGCGTACTACGGTGTTGACGAGTTTGCTATCGGTGAGTTTACTGGTGGTGAACTTACGACTAGAAACTCTGTTCAAGCAACAGGTAACGGAAGTATTATTACGATAGGACTAGAAGCTGACATTGACGGGTCTGCTTTATCCCTCCAAGAGATTAACGTATTAGCACTAATGGGTAAAACAGTATGAGTAACTATACAAAAACAACAAACTTTACTGCTAAGGACAGTTTACCTTCTGGAGATAGTGGTAAGGTTATTCGTGGTAGCGAGTTTGACACTGAGTTCAACGCTATATCAACAGCGGTTGCAACCAAAGCAGACACAGCTTCTCCTACATTCACTGGCACTGTAACGATTCCTGCGTTGACGTTTACGGGTACTCTGTCTACAGGCACGATTGACGGAGGAACTTACTAATGGCTTGGTATGACCCTTTTATTAATTACCTTACTGGAACCGGCACAAACAGTTTACTTGGAGACATAAAAGATAACGCAGGTAACATTGCGTTAGGCAGTGCTGGTCTTGGTCTTTTATCTAATGCTTATTCTCGTCTTGGTGATATTGGTGATGAGTCACAAGCTGGTGCAAACATTATTGCACAACAAGGATTACAACAAGCACAGTTTAGACCGTTTACTGTAACGTCTACTACTGGTAGTCAGTTTGGTTTTACTCCTGCTGGTATACCTTCTTATGCTACACCTTATGCACCTCCTACTATGTTTCCTGCTCCAGATGGCGGTGGAGGCGGTGGTGGGTACACTCCTCCGGGTGGTGGTGGCTTTACTCCTTCAGAGGGAATTGAACCTGATCGTCTGACAAGTAAATCTTTACTTACATCTGATGTCTTCCCACCCTCAGCAGGGCCCGGCGTAACTTTATCTCCTGCTCAGGGTTCTTCAGCACGGTTAAGTCTGGCTCCAAGAGAAGATGTTATTCAAGACATGCTACAAGAACAGGCAACAAGTGCTTTGCTTGGTATTCCTTATGGAGAGTACCAAAGACAACAAGCAGCACAACAAGCGTTTGGTTTAGGTGGTCAGTTCATGGGTGCTGCGGCACAACAACCGTCTGATCTTAACCTGCTGCGTGGTATGTTTACTCAGCAAGCTGCAAGTGCTTTAGGTGGTGGTGTTCCTCCGCAAGGTTTATCTTTTTTGCAAGAACAACAACGACAGTTAACAGGCGGCGTTGCAGCAGGCGGTCAAGGTCAGCTTGGTCAACTTAGCCCGGATGTGCTACAAAAGTCGCTGGAAAGAGAACAGCGAATAGCTAATGCAGTGCCTGCTGGCTTTGTTGCAAATAGCGTTCTCAATCCGGAAGCCCCAATAGGTCAGGTTGTTGGGGCACCTATCGGCTACACCAACCCACAAACAGGCGAAAAGATTTTTATATCAACCGAAGGTGAGATAACACGCAGAATAGCGGCACCAGAGGGCTATCAACCCCGAGAAATACCTTCTCGTTTTCAGGGTTTACGCGCAAAGGGGATGTCGCAAGCCCCAACTATAAGTCAATTTGGTCAACAAGCACTTGGCTTAGGTATGGCTGGCTTAGATACACAAGCCCCTTCTGATGTAGAAGCACTAAGACAACAGTACACTCAACTAGCAAGTCAAACTGCTGGTAGAGCTTTACAAGACACAACAGGACGAGAGGCTGATGTATACGAGCGTATCAGGGCTACACAGCGTCCTGAAGAAGAGCGTCAACGTCTTGCACTAGAAGAGCGTATGGCTCAACAGGGGCGTTTAGGTGTACGTACAGCTATGTTTGGTGGTGCTCCTGAACAGTTTGCTTTAGCTCAAGCACAAGAAGAAGCACAGAACAGAGCATCCTTAATGGCAATGCAGCAAGCACAAGCAGAACGTCAACAGGCTGTTAGTGAGGCTCAGACGTTTGGTGGTTTGTTTGGTCAACAAGCAGGACTCTCTAGCCAGCTTCAGTCGGCAGCACAACAGAGGGCTGCACAGTTGTCACAGCTTGGCCTTAGTGCACAGCAGATTGAATCTCAGTTGCAGTCTGAGGGTCTAGGCAGAGCAGCTACATCAGCACAACAGGCGGCTCAGTTGGCACAGCTTGCTGGTGGATTACAGGCACAACAGGCTGGCTTAGGTCTACAGTACGCTGGCTTGGGTAGTCAGTTGTCTCTGCAAGACATTGCAGCACAGCAAGCACAACAACAGCTTGCACTGGGTGCGTTGACAGGATCGTACATACCACAAGCACAGCTTATGAACGTAGCACAGCTAGGCATGACACCGATTGAGATGGCTCAACGTGGTCAGTTGTACGGTGCTGGGTTGTTTGGTGAAGGGTCTATGACAGGGCTTCAGTCTCGTTTGGCAGCGGCACTAGGACAAGCTAACTTGTTTGGTACTGTTGGTACTGGATTGTTGTCAGGAGCTTTGGGAGTAAAAATCTAATGGCTAGTTTTGCAGAATCGTTTATACAAGGGCTGATGAGTCCTTCATATCAGCAGGGTTTGTTTACTGCTGCTCAAGGTGCTGGTAGTTTTTCTCGAAGACAACAAGAAGCAGAACAGTTTAAACAACTTACATCTGGTGCTACTGGAATTACTGGAGTTGCCTCTAGAATAAACCAACTTCAACAGTTACAAATGGATGCAGCTAGACGAGGTGATACACCTAAAGCAAGTGTGTACGGAGCCGCTGCTGACAATCTTAAAGCCACTGCTAGAGCACAAGGTGCTAATCAGATTGCAACTATCATGCAAGAAATGCAAACGTCTGTTGATCCTGTTTTTATTAAACAAAAACAAGAAGAGATAATGGAGTTAGCTACTACTACTATGCAATCAGATCCTACAAAGTTTGTAGGCTTAGGCTCTAAACGTATACAAGAAGTAGATATATTATTAGAAACTGTGTCGGAAAGAAGAATAGAGAGTGTTGCTAATGCTCTTGCTTCTTCTAGAGATGTAACAGATATTGTTGCTTACGTAGATCAACTACCGTCTGCTGAAGATAATCCGCAAGGATTTACTCAAAGAGAAAAAAACGCATTGGTGCGTGAAGCTACAGGTTTAAGACAGGTGCGCGATGATCATCAGACTCTGGTAAGCGAAGGTGTGTTACCTAAAGGACACAAAGAAATACTAGATGCTAACCCTGAGTTAAAAAAGAATCCACAGGTTCAAGCTGCTCTTGATGTACTTGCCCGTAAAAACGATCCTAATCAAACAGTATCTGCTGGTGAGTTAAGGAGTGCTGCCACAACTTTACGTTCTGTTATTGATAATGAATTCGCAAGACAACAAACAGTAGATCGTAGTAAAGATAGGCTTGGCGCTAAAGCAGAAAGAATGGTTGAGAATTTACTAGAAGAAGATAGTATTTCTGAGTGGGTATATGGAGAAGATTTAATAGAGCTTGTTAATCGTGTTAGTACTGACGATGATTTAGAAGAAGATTTTCATTCTTTTATTGCTCAAGAAATAGAAAAGAATCCAGATGTAGATCCTCAAGTGGCTATTAAAACTGCTCTTGATTTATTAGGAGAAGAACACGATCTTCGTCTAGAAGAAGGAAGGCAAATTAATAAAGAAGAGGCAGCACAAGAAGCAGCAGATAGAGAGGCTGCTATTAATGCTTTGATGGACAGGGAAGACTTGTCTAGAAAAGCTGCTATACGTAGATTAAATGAATTAGAAGCGCAAGCCATTGGTTCTCGAAGTTTAGATCTCTCTACTTTTAATCCTATAAAATAGCGGAAGTACAATCTAATGGCTGAAAAAGGCTACACACAAAAATCTCATGTAATTAAATCTGGAGAAACGCGACAGCAAGTTGCTAAAATTTTTGACGTTTCTGTAGATGAGTTACTAAAATATAACAGTGCTGTTTTAGGTGACAAGTGGGACGCAGGTGAAGTAGTACGTGATCCTAAACATATAAAAACAAAAGTTAAAGAAGCTGTAGATAATGGTGCTACAGCCGAGCAGTTATCAAAAGCGTTAAAACTTCCTGTTAATTTTGTTGTCAATACTTTTGGCGTTTTACGTGAAGATGAACTACAAGAGATACCTGAGCAGAAAGAAAAACTTAATAAAATTTTAAATGAGATTGCTGTACCAAGACGCTCTGGTAAAATAGATGAAGTTAAAGTTCCTGCTCGTCAAAAGAAAAAAATACCTTCTCCTTATGTAGATTATCAAGCTACGTTTCCTAACGAAGTAGATCGCAAGAAACTTGAAGACACTCTAGAAGAAGTACGAGTAGATGCTAAAAGAGTTCTTGAACCTATTATACCTACAAAACGTGGGCAAGTTCCTATACCTGAACCCAAGGTAGAAATAGACCCTGTAGAGAAATATCTTAACAAGGTTATTGTTCCTCCTCGGGCCGGTAGATTTCCTGAAGTTACTGTTGACGCTAAACGTGTACCTGAACAAGCGTTAGCAAAAGTTACTGTACCTAAAAGAGCAGGTAAAGTAGATGAAGTTACTGTACCTCAACGTGAACAAAAACAAATACCTGCTCCGTATACTGACTATACAACTGCAATGGATCAACGTCTAGCAGAGGTTACTGTACCTCAACGTGAACCTGTAGTTGTACCTCCTATGTCTACTCCGCGTCTTGAGTCTGAATTAGCAGCCACTCAAATGGAAGCTATGCAACCTGTTCCCACTGTTACTCCTACTGTTGATCCCGTAGCAAAATATCTTAACAGAAGTAGAGTATCAAAAGTAGAACTAGGACGTATAGATGCGCCTGAAGATCCTGTTGAGCGTTACTTTTTTAATAAGCAAGCTAGAGAATCTAGAGATGTACGTGGTGCGTTAAGAGCAATAGCACAAGGAGTGACGCTTGGTTTTGGTGAAGAGTTAGAAGCTCTGGCATCTGGTGAAGAATACGATGTAGCACTTAACCGTATTCGCAAAGAGATGGAAGAGTTCTCTCAACTTAGTCCAAGGACTGCTTTGTATGGTGAAATAGCAGGAGCCTTACCTACAAGTCTTGGTATTGTTAATTCGTTACGTGCTCTTGGTGTTACTTCTTCTGCGGTAGCTGGTGGTTTAGAGGCTGGTGCTTACGGTATTGGTGTAGGTGAGGACGCAGCAGATAGACTTGAGAAGGGTCTGTACTATGGTGCAGGCGGTGCTATTGTAGGTCGCATCTTTGACAGTATATTTGATCCACAACTAGGCCGTCAGGTTGGATCTGTTGATGAATTAAACACGCAGAAAGCTAACCTTCAAGAACAATTAATACAAGAAGCTAAGGTTGTCCGTCCTACTGCTGAGTTAACTAATGATGAATTAGCTACTCAATTGCTTATGCGAGAGGTAGAATATTTAGGAAACACCATAGGAAGACAAGGTGCGTTACCTTCTGACTTAGGTAGTATGTTTACCCGTATGCGTGACTACGCTATAGATATGGGCGTAAACATGAAACAGTTTAATCGTGTTGTCAACTCTAACAAAGACATTAAAGTTTTACGAGAAAGGATTAACGAGCCTTTTGAAAATCTAGAAGAGCTATCTTTGTTAAGACAAGACTTGTTAGATATGACTACAGGTAGACTTGCTAAAGACGTTAATACAACAATACCACAAGCTCAAAGTACTATTGTAAAGCTACGTCGTTTAGCTTCTCCTCTTGCTACTCTTGCTGAAGAAACAGTAGGCAAGGCTTTTTCAGAGCGTATTATTCGCGGCATGAACCGTGTTGTTCGTGGTCAAACTGTGCTAGATAAAATGTGGAAGGGGATGGAGCCGTTCCGTGAACTAGCACAAGAGAATGTAAAGTTTAACGACGCTCTGTTAGATGTAATGAACTCACGTTTGTCCCAAGAGTTTAGAGAGAAACGTCTTAAAGCTGCTATTAACATTGCAAGAGGTAAGATTGGTAAAGGATCAGAAGACAGACTCAACCAGTTCTTTGATGACAATCTACAATTCTCTGCAAGGTATCGTAGAGAAGTTACCGCAGGTGAGTTATCACGTTTGTGGATGCACTCTAATGTGACATCTACTGCTGATGATTTTAGTCTTCGTTCTTTCAGACAAAAAGCACAAGCTAAATCAGAGGATGCTGCTTCTAAAAATATTCAACGTCCTTCTATGGAAGAGTGGAGAAAAGCAAACACTAAAAGACCAGTAGAGAAACAACAAGAATATGAAAATATTTTTGATTCTCATTGGAGATGGCAGCGTCAAACACTAACCCGCATGGAGCTAGGTAAACAGTTAGGTTTCCGTACTGTTGGTAAGCCTGTTGTTGCTCAGGGTAAAAAGACATTAGAAGAAACTGCAGCTAAAGAAGCAGGGTCTTTTAAATTGTTTGATGATCGTATCATTGAAGAAGCGTTGAAGCGTGAGGGTTTGTCTGACGTACAAATTAACAATGCTAAACAAATTATTGACGATCTTGGTATTAATGCTAACAAGGGTATGTCCCATGAGTTAGAGTTAATACGTAGTCTTGGTTATGTAGGTACTATTGCTAACCCATATGGTGCATTAATGAACGTACATGATCTGTTCAACGCATCGTTTGAATTGGGTGTGCGTAACGTACTAGCTGGTTTGTTTAACAAAGGTGGTATTTCATTTGACCCTGCTGACATGGGCCTAGCTCGTCAAGTCTTTGGTGAGTTTGTCCGTAAAGCTAGGAAAGGGACAGATCAAAAGTTATTTGGCGACAAGATCAGCGGTAACAAATTCCTAGAGAATGCAGCACAGGCTAGTGAGTCCTTACTTGAATGGTCTATGAACTGGTCTGGTTTTTCTAAGCTAGATCAGTTTGGTAAAAGCCGTATCATGAATGCTTCTTTTCGTAAAGCAAGACAAGATATAACTGATGGTTCGTTTGATACTAAATGGCAGTACAGCTTTAGTAGACCCGAAATAGACCAATTAAAAAGGGACATTGCTGCTGGTAACATCCGTAGTGAGCTAGTCCGTGATCTTGTTATGTTTGATCTGTTTAGGTTACAGCCTATTAATGCTGCCGCTCAGACTGCTTTTGGTTTGGCTAATCCTAATGCCCGTTTGTTTTACATGTTAAAAGGTTTTGCTATCAAGCAGTTTGATTTAATGGAGCGTAGGATATTTAAAGAGTGGCGTGATGGTAACAAGAAACAAGCCTTGCAAAACGCTATGAGATACATTGTGTTGTCTGGTGGTGGTTATGGTCTTGTTAACGAGGGCCGTCAGGTTATCAAGGGAGAGGTTCCTGATCCTGAACAAGCAGCTATGGGTGCGTTGTACCAGATAGGATCGGTGTTTACCTTTGGAGCTATGGGCGCTAATGATTATGGTTATGATAAATTCATGAGTGATCCTGCCACTGCCTTTATGAATAACATACTACCTCCTGTGGGTGCTACTCTTCCTGCTGCTGTTCTAAAAGACACGGCTTCAGTTGCTCGTGCTTTAATGGCTGGAGAGGTTCCTGATCCTATACCAAATGAGTCACTTGAATCCCTTCCTATTGTTGGTAAAACTATAAAAGGACTAACAGAAGAATGAAAGACGAAAAGCATACAGTATCTTATACATCTATTGACTATCACAGTATGTGTCAACGATCTAAAGATCAAATCAGGAAGATGCAGGAGCAAGGAATACCTACGCCCCATGACCCGAAAGACAAGCCAGAGGACGTAGGCAAGAGGGAAGGTTACTCTATCCTGTTTATGTCGTGAGGCCCCTCCCACTGTGGATCAGCAGTATTGACTACAGTGCAGGCTGTTAACATAAGAACAGATAAAGCCATCGCCTTACAACTCACAGTTGTCTCCCGTACAGGCCAGTTGTTGTGATCCCTCAGTCATATCGCTGGCCTCTTCTATGTCCCACGATATTTCTTTTGGAGCAACCTTAGCTAACTCGTTGTATGTCTTCTTGTCTATAGGTTCATAGGGTGGTTGTTGATACGCATGGTCTGAGTAAGGTAAGAAGGAGATACCTGACACCTTATCAAACTTGTTGTACAACCATTGACCTACCTCCAAGAACTCATTGTCTCTGTAGTAACAAGTCATTGATGGCTTGTGCTCACACCAGTAGTCCTGATATATCTCCCATAGTTCTAGCTGCTCCATAGCACCCATCTCTGAGGCTGTCACAGCGCCCTCAGGAGAGGCGATAGGGAAGGAGAATACCCTAGTACTAGGTGACATGAGATCGTCCTCTACAGGGACACCAGCAGCTTCTAGCACGGCACATAGTGGATCACGAGCATCTGCGCGTACTCGTCGTATATACTGTGCACTATAACGAGGATGGATACCACTAGCGCTGTCAACCAACTGACTAACAGTACCTGAAGGCTTAACTGCAGTAATTGCGGCAGACGGATTGATACCAAGTCTTGCAGCCCAGACCTTGTTAGTGTCGATAGCTTCCTGACGCATGATCGCAAGCCACTTCTTGAGTTTATCATTGTCTCCTCTCCCGCAGAGCAATGGGTGATCCATGATACCTGTCAAGGATACACCTAGCAGTGCTTCTTCCTCCGTGTTAGTTTTCCATATGTTCCTCAAGTATCTGAAGTCAGTGAGGGTAGCCTGTAGAGTTCCAAGGATAGACGCAATGCGTACTTTTCGTTTGAGACTAGCGAGCGTATCGTCTGGCCTGACAACAACTTCTGATAGATTGCAAAACTGGTAGGGTCGGAGGATGATTTCGCTACATGGATTAGTTCCAAAATCATAGGTAGCATCTCTTCGTTCGTTTCTTGCAGCTTGCTTTTGACTTGCCACTCTAGAAAAGACACCTCGTTCACCAGATTGTGATTCATATAAGCTACTCCACTCGTTGAGAAATGCTTGAAAGTCAGGCTTCTCTGTATAACATGCAGAGTTATTAGCTAGTCCTCGTTGTGGTTCTTCAAGCCACCATTTTCCATGCTTACATCGTCGCAGTCTGTCATCGCTGAGGTTGCTGAGACTGATGAGTGCTGATCGTCTGACTCCTCCGACAACGACGATTTGAGCAATCTTGCAGCAAAGATCGTGACATTCAATGGATGTAAGCTTTCTTCCAGCCGCTTGCCGAAAAAGTCCCACAGTGAATTGGAATAAGTCGAGCAAAGGTTCTGGACCGCTAGCTCTGCCTCCAAAAGTTTTAAGCGGGGAACCTGCAGGTCGTACTCGGCTAACGTCCCATTGGGGAACTTGACCTGAATACAACAATGAAACCAACTCCCTAAACGATTTCGCCCATCCGATCTTCGAATCCGCAACATGGATAACTGTGTCTGTGTCATGAAAGTCCTCTGCTATCTCAGGTAGTTTAGCTATGTACTGCCGCTCAACACTGAAGCCAACACCTGTGCCGCACATAAGGACGTACATCATCTCGTCAAATGCTTTGGGGTGATCTATAGGTAGGTAGCTACAGTTAAATCCTGCTACGTTGTCACGATCCAGTGCCTCTCCTGCGGTCATCAGTGCTCGCATAGATGGCATAACATCTAGGTTGTCAATGGCTGTTAGGATCTCATCGTAAACGTCTTCGATATCAAACCTGTTCGCAAAGTAGTTGACGTATCTCGCTACTGTTTCTTCCCAAGTTTCTCTGCGCTTCTCTTCCGGTAAGTACCTAGCGTACCGTGACTTGTGTATGTATTGTTGGTATGCGTCCATTAAGTTATCCCTAAAGTTTCGTTGATGATTGCTGCTTGTGCTAGACCAAGGAGTAAGTATACACCATCAGGGTATTGTTCTGTAGCTGTGACTTCAAATACTTCTCCGTCTTCATACATAATAACAACACACTTGATGGGTCGTTCTTCTTTTTCGTATTCTAAACTACGTGCTGATAACAACGCCAGAAAGTGAGAGGTTTTTATATCGTCGTTATTCTTACCACCAAAGTTACCTTCAACTATTTTCATTGATCATACGCTCCAGAAGAATCTCTAGATAGTGTATAGCTTTCCTTATATCTTCTACTCCACCCTTGTGTGGGTGTCTTGTAATGTACTTAATTGCATTGGCTTCACACCAATCCAGCTTGTTAGCAATAATAAAATCAATAGGCTGTATGGTGTACCGGCTGTAGTGGTTGCCACCTACTTGTTTCTTTATTGCATGGTCGTTTGGATGATACAAACTACCGTACACTGTCCTGCTTGCTTTGTCCCACTGCTCTGGGGTTGCGTCGTTAATGCTCATGCTCTTCCTCTAAGTCAAACTTCCAACTGTTAATGTTTACTTTGTCAGCAAACCTTTCAACTAACTCTTCAGATGTAATCTCTAATGCTTCCATGATAGTGATTTCATCATACCGTGTTGCAATCCGTTCAAGTATTTCGTCAAGAGTTAGCACCGTACTTCCCCCGTAGGTACGTCATAGACACAGGCATCTCATCAAACGTGCCGTTGTCTACTTCATTGAATACCCAAAGACCAGACCATGATCCGTTAGTCTGTGGGTTAAGATACTCCTCGTCGTGTTGATAGTATATACCAGCAAACAAGGCGGTCATTCTGTTTCCTGCTGCGTTTCTGTCAAAGGCAATGTCTCTGTCTTGTACATGTCCCATGACGCATGACATATGTTTCTTTTGTAACAGTAGCTTTGCATTCGTGACTGGGCGGCCCATAACACCGCTAGTAAAAAAGTGACAATAAGCAATGCCATCCACAATGACAGGCTGAAGATACGGAAAAACTTCCCAACCGCGCAGATTAAGATCCTCATAACTCATCAGCCCTTCTAGCTTTGCATCGTTCTCTACCGCACGTTCAATACGTTGCTCATGATTACCGATAGTAAAGATAAGTCTTGGCTTCCACACTTTCTTTTTTCTTCTACGCAAGCGTGTCTGCTCTGCTCTGATGCAATCCATGAACACCTGCATAGCTTCGTTACCTGCCTCGACATCAGCAGAGTACCGTCTACCTTCAAAGGACTTCTTACCTACGTCGTATGAGGACAACGATGGCATGTCCCAGTGATCTCCCAGATGTACGATCACATCAGGTTTGATAGCACAGGCATATCTACCTGCCCACCGCATGTGATCAAAGGGATGTTCTGGTTTTATTTGTGTATCAGGTATGACTAAGTGTCTCATCGTTCCCATCCTTCTGACCATAGGATTGGTACTGTTTCAAGCGAGTACCATCTAAATCCTTTCTTGTCTGCCCACTCTGCCATTGTGTAGCGTGTACCATCCTTTCTTCTTCTGGATCCCGGCATGGGTGTTCGGGGTTTTTGAAAGAGAAATACCAATTCCTCCTTTGGCCCAAGAGCCTCTGAGATGCAGACATATTTACGTGCCTCGTCTGATGTACGGAACCTGCCCTTTACTTCCACCCACACTGTCTTCTTGCGTGTCTTGTACACAAAGTCAGGTTCATATGTACGGGATACTGTGTATTTAATTGTTTGTTGTGGATGATACTTAAAGCCTTCTACTTTGTTAAGTAAAGCATAGACTTCTTTCTCAAACTTGGAATCAAACTTCACTTGGCTTCTCATACTTATCGTCCGGTGATCGCAACAGATACAGAAGGTTAAGACTTTCTAGCAGTCTGTCTTCATCCAGATCGTTGTCCCAATAGTGAGCAAGGCAAGCACTGTAACACTCCCACTCAGTAGAACAAGGATCAATGATCTTGTCTGCTTTCTTAGGACCAATACCATGTATGCCCGGTATGTTATCAACACGATCACCCATCAATGCCTGCTTGTACAACCAGCGCATAGCTTCAACAGGTTTAAATGCATTTAACTTTTTCTTGGTGTAGTCATACATAGGACAAGGAATCTGTTTGAAGTCTTTGTCCAATGAACAGATGATAGCCTTGTGATCTAGCTCAGTAGCCTTGATAGCAATAGCATCATCAGCTTCCATACCGTTAATAACCTGTGCGTTCCACTCAGATACCATAAAGTCACGGAGCAGTTTCTTGTGTACAGGTACGCGAGTGTTGTCACGATTACCTTTGTAGGGTTGGGTAACGGCAACCTCGTCCCTGAAGTTACCCTTACCCGTTAAGTACACAATGCTGGATGCGTAGTGCTCAGACAGATCCATGACCATTTCTGACAGGTAGTTGTCTAGGGTTTGCGTTGCAACGTTTTCAGGTTCTTCGTCACAAGCAAACCCAACACGGTACACCAGCATGTCACCGTCGATTAGTATCACAGAGCTTCCATCTCTTCGACTTCTGGTGCGTACTCAATTAGGTTGGTGATCTCTAAACGCTTGAGCGTAGCACTGCGTCCCTTCTTCTTGAGGTACTCCCAATCGTAGTAGCCAATGAGACAACGTGCTTCAGTACCATTAGCAACAATGGATCCTGACTGTACGTCATCCTCATCACTTCTGGGTGTGCGTCCCTTGAGAAGCAACTCTGTACCGTCTGGTCTAAACGCACGGTACTTGTTGTTAGACTTGCATGTTATGAAATGTCCACGCTCATCTCCCTTGTTGTTGATAGTAATACCCATGTCTTCCAACGCAGTTACAGCAGCGTCTGAAAGATTACAAACGTCAACAGTAAACTTGTCAGCAAGCTCGTTCTTCTGAGTCAGCTTAGGCCAGAACAAAGTGCAGTTGACCATTACATTGGGTGCTTCATTAGACATATAGCATTTCTCCTGCTAGTTAAACTTACCCTAATATTATACCACATAAAATAGAATTGTACTAGTGGGTATCTGCCCAACTATTACCAACTCTATACTCTCCGTCCAACGGACAGTTCAGTTGCAGGAGTTCACCTGCGAATATCATTGCGTTGACACAGGACTTGCCAATAAAGTCTGCGTCTTCTGGGCGGCATTCTATCTGCCACTCATCGTGTACCTGTGCCACTAGCTTGAAGTCAACACGAGCCAGCATGTCATACAGTATGATGATTGCTTGCTTCATTACCACAGCACCAGCACCCTGTAGTAGCGTGTTCAACGCTGCATGTTGTGAACGTACTCGTATTCGTCTGCCATCAAGACCAGTAAGAAAGCCAGACTCTGCATCCTTGGCTACCTGTTGTCGTAGCTTTGCCAGTGCCGGTGTGTTCTGCAGGAATCTCTCCTTGAGTTTACGTCCTGCGTTGCTGGTTGATCCTACTACGCTACCTATCTTGGCATCACCTGCGCCATACAGGAACGCGTATATAAATGTCTTAGCTTGATCGCGTGTATCTAACCCAGCAGCTTTCTGGTTGGCAGTGTGTATGTCACCTGTCAGTATCTCCTTGGTGTAGTTCTCATCGTTCATGTAGTGAGCCAGCATACGTAGCTCAAGACCACTGGCATCAGCACCAACAAGAACACGACCAGTAGGAACAGTGAACAGATCACGACACCGCTTGCCGTACTCAGCCCTTACCGCAGGTATCTGAGCCATGTTCGGATTGGAGTGTGCCATCCTACCGGTGACAGCGCCGATGTGTCTGACTCGTCCATGTATTCTGCCGTCCTCTCCAACTGCTTTAATCCACGAGTCAACATGCGATGCGCGTTTCTGGCAGAGAAGGTAACGGAGAATAATCTTTGCCTCGGGAATGTGAGTCTGCTTCTTGAGTGTACTCTCATCGACTTTAGGTTTTCCTGCGGGAGTGAGTTCCTTCCACACAGCGCCCTTACTAGCAAGCCGCTCTGCAATTTGTTGTCTACTACCGACGTTGAATACCGTAACTTTGTCCTTGAGTCTCTTCTGTGTTTTATCACTGATCCTCTCCTCTACTATGGGTGGGAACACACGTTGTAAATCATTCTCTATCCTGTTCATACGGGTAGTGAGTTCTTCATACAGTTCTATTGCACCTGCCTTGTCAAACTCAAAGCCGTTCTCTTCCTGATCCCTACAGATAAACGCAACGCTGTGCTCAAGGTCAACGCAGTGCTTAGTAAAACCAAACATCTGCATCTGTGCCATCAACGCATCGTGTAATCTGTGAGTGACATCCACATCTCTTTTACAGTACGCCACCATCTCTTCAGATAGTTCTTCCCAATCCTCATGTTCTCCTTTAGGAAATCCAAGCCTAGTTCCCCAAGCAGCGAGGCTGTGACCACCATCCAGATCGGGATGAAAGAGGCGAGAAAGAACCAACGTGTCCACAACTCTGTGCTGAGGAATGCGTATACCCCATAGCCTGTACAAAACAGGAAGATCGTAGCCAATAATATTATGACCACAAACATGTCCACCTTTTGCCAGTTCATCCATCAAACTCCTTCTAGATAAGTGGGTCAAGTGCCCCTCGTTTGATCTCTTTGTAACTACACAGTGTATCTTGGTTGGATTCAAACCATCTGTCTCTATATCCAAAAAGAGAGTATTCGTAGTAGGCGAGATCACGCTGCTGTCTTTCTGAAAGTTCATGACCAATCGTCCTCCTCTCCATATTCTCCTCCTGCTCCATAATCCAACGACCCATCTTCGACATCTTTAATCTCCTCCAGATCACTAAGGGTAGCATAGTCCATGTTGCCCACTGCTATCAAGTCATCATCAGCAAGGAACCGACTACACTCGTTACACATATCAACGAACTCACCACTGTTGCTGAACTTCTTGGTTAGTTCATAGTCTGTCATTATCTTATCGCAAGCAACACACCTCATTCAAATACCTCTGATAGTCTCCCCGTGTCCTTGTTGTACATCAGCGATGTGGCTGGTCCTGTCATACCGCTGAACCTGTTCTTCAGTACACGCACGTTGGTGGTGTTACGTACCATAGGATCTTCTGCTTGTGCGTTACGTTCTAATCCTAACACAATGTCACTCAGTTGTGCAATAGCTGCACTGCCACGCAACTGACCAAGGCTGGTGTATGCACCGTCCTCATGTCCCTTGCCTTCAGGTCTACGCAGGTGTGACACGATGAACATGGACACACGCATCTCCTGACAGAACATACGTAGCTTCGTCATGATCTCGTCAATAGCCTTGCGCTCATCACCGTTGTCCTGATCTGATACCAGTATGGATATGTGATCAAGCACAATGTACTGCACACCTAGTACCTTGATCTGGTATCTGAACCGTGCCAGTACGTTCTCTATCTTGTTGGAACCAAACGTATCCCACAGTACCACACGATCATCAAGGTTGAGGCTGTCGAATACCCTGTCTACTTCTGATGGTGAGTAGTCACAGCCCGGTAGGTGTATCGGCTTGTTGATCTGTAGTCCCACCAGACCACGAGCAGTACGATCAGGTGTCTCTTCAAGGAACGCCAGCCCTACCCTGTCGTTGGTCTGACTGAGTATGGAGAAGACTAGCTCACGCATGAACGTAGACTTACCCAGACCAGAGCCAGCACAGATGGTGACTAGCTCAGTCGGTCTGATCCCAAACGTCATGTCATCTAGTCCCTTGTATGGGTAGCGTACTTCTGCTTCTTCCAATGGTTTCTTCAGCGATTCACGCAGAGAACCCAGCATCACCATACCATCAGGTGTGTACGTCTTCGCTGCCCACCACCGCTTAACAAAGTCTTCCTTGTCACCGTTGACTAGGTAATCAGATGCATCCTTGTGCTCACCATGATGGAAGATCCTAGCTTTACCACCAAAGATATCAGCACACTCTAGAGCAGCCGACCTGCCGTGATCGTCGTTGTCAAAGCAGAATATGATGTGGTCGTACTGGTCAAGGAAGTCATAGGCTCTGCGGCAGTCAGCAGCAGCACCTTGGGCACCATTACGAATAGACACAACAGGATACTTACCACCGAACATTTGATAGGATGCCAGCGCATCGAACTCTCCCTCCACTACGGTTATGTATTGACCACCAGTAGGGAACAGGTGCTGACCATACAACCCAGCCTTCTTCCAATCCCCACCAATCTTGAACTGCTTGTCAGGATACCTAGTCTTCACCGCCACTAACTCACCCTGCGGATCATGATAACCAAACAGAATGTTACCTGCTTTCTGCTGTGCAGAGTACGCAGACATGGTGGTAGCTGTCAGCCCCCTGTCCTGAAAGCCTCTGTATGGCTCTGTAAAGGCAGCTTTGTCGAACCCTGCCGCTGGTACTACTCGTTCCTTAATGTTGCTCACAGAGCCTCCTGTGGCTTCTGGTGAGGGGGTAAACTTAGCACAAGCAAAACAGTAGCTAGACCCATCCTCATTGTAGGACAACGCATCACTAGAACCACAGTCCTCACATTGCTGGTGTAACTTTACGAATGTCATCAGTGTACTACCTCCTCATCACCGAACACGGAGTTGTATTGGGATAGCAACTCATCATCCGAAAGATCTTGTAGCTTATCAGATACTCTTCGCCTGTGAAAATAAACAAGCTCCATAAGTGAAACATGATAGAGATTATCCTCAACTAACTCTTCAATCATTTGTTCGCGTGTCATATGTAGTTCCTATGTATTAGTAATAGTAGTAATAGTATTAATAATAGTAATACTTAGTTATCTATATAGAGATTGTAGCACACTCAGCGCTGCTGTGACAACCTGTTTTCTCGGTCTTTTTTCGCATTAATCATACGTTCGTTCCACTCATCACTATCCCACGAGACAGTAGTGCATGGTTTTTCAAACACGACCACCTGACCATCATGGTATTTGTCAGGTCTAGTAAAAACTCTGTTAATTTTTTGTATATATTCTGGTGTTATGTCACACCAACTACACGCAATCAATTCCATTTGATACCCGTGCCTGTCATATATTTCAGAGTATCCAAACTCCATCGTCCCACTGTCACCATCAGTATACAAAACCTTAACAGTGTCATCGTCATACTTTTTAATCATGAACTTAGCACCAGACAGATACTCTGTAAACTTACACAGGTGTGCTAAGTCTCTGAATCCAAAGTCTTCTATAACCGATAGTCGTCTTTGCTCATCATTTTCCATGCTTGATTCTCCTGTAGTTTTCACCGTAATACTCCTCGACAGGTGCATCCAATAAGTCCTTGAACCTGTCCAACTTACCTGACCGCTTCAGTTTCCATAACGCTTTACGCTCAATGTTACGTACTGTTTCGCTTGACACACCCAACACCTCAGCGATCTGAGCGTACGTCATACCGTGTCTCATGTTAGAACCTCATCATCGATCTGTCTTTGAGCTTGACTAGCTTACCATTCTTACCACAATACAAGTCAATAAACAACGCTGTCTTCATTGCCTTCTTACTTGGGAACACCATGTATTCAACACCGTTCTCTGGCTTGAAGTCACGCAGCCTCTTGACCATACGGTACACAGCAAGGCGTCCCGGTCTTAGCTCATCAACTGGTTTGATGTAATAACTCATAGCTCATATCCTCCGTATATTTCCTCGAGCCTGCGGTACACACGATCTGTCCACTCGTTAGCACTGTAATCAGAGATCACAATCATAGGCTCATGCTCTGATCCGTTGTTGTATATCAACGAGAAGAACCCACGATAGTTACCGTCCTTATCGTACACCTCTAGCTGATCCATATCAGTCTGCGATAAGTTCTTCAGGATGTTGAGGTTGTTGTTACATCCCTGCACAGACAGTTCTTCCCCGTCCCATACGGACACTCTGTTGTTGTCCTCAAGACAGATACGCACCAGATCCTGCAAGACAGGACGCTCTCCCGGTGCGGCATACTCAGGTAACGCTGTATCAAATTGAACAATCATACTTCATCTCCAGTTTGTACACTAAAATCTAAGCAGTTATTTTCAATAAGATTTTCTAAATAATTTATTACCTCTGGCAGTGTGATTATGCCTAAATCTTTATCAATTTCCATTTCTAATTCAATCGTCACGATAGCCATGATTAATCTCCATGATCACTATGATGGTAGTCTGCGTTGCTTATCTCATCAGAAATAAGATCGAATATATAACTAGTGTTGATCCAATTAGTGATGTCAACTCCACGCGATTTAACTGATACCAATTCAACTAAGTCCTCCTCGTTATCAGCACTGTAGATTGTGTACTCAATGGTTGCGTATATAGACATCCACTCACAGTCTAACTCCACATCCATCACCTGATTACCATACATACTAGCTGTCCCCATCGTTAGCCTCCTAATGATGTGTGTAACTTACGTTCGGTACTGCTTTATCCCAACACGCTCGACACTCACCACACTTGTTGTCCTGCTTGGGTGCGGGGCATACGAACGAGTCAGTAGGGATTCTATTCCTGTGTACTGTTGATGTCAAGCTGAACCTCTTCGGTGGTGACCCGTCAACCATCGCAGCAGACACACGCACAATCAGATTGTCCGGAATGTCACCACTGTACTGCGACACGTACTTGGCCTCACGCGTAGGCAACCAGTGTTTAGTCTCAGGTGTACGCCTTGCCACCTCCACGATGTTAGACAAATGCCACACACCTTGGATGTCACCCGAGTCATGCCACCTAAAGTATGGCGCTTTGTTGATAGCTATCGCCATGTTCTCCACCCAATCAGGATGAGAAAGAGCATCAAGTCTACGCTTCAACGCCTTCTTTACATTAGGAAAAACATAGTTACCCTTGCAAGCATAGCAGTCCTCACACACAGACCCCTTCACCTTCATGAGCTTGGAACCAGTGTGACAGTTCTCCGCTGGTGTTGATGTGGATCTGCACGGAACCTTGCTTGGGTTAGCTAGTCCACCCACTGCATCTCGTGCATCAGTAAGTACACTCATAACTTTTTCTCCACGTATCTACGCATAGCATAGTGTCCATCTTCGATAGTATCCAAATAAAACTGATGGCTAAATGATCCATCAAAGTAAAGAACTACCTTGAATCGTTTTCTTCTTGAACGTCTAGCGCACTCCTTCATTGGATCCACTATCGCTAGTCTCGCATCCAAGCGTCCACATTCACTATGCATCCACGTTGGTTGCATCTTTGAATACAACGACTCCTCTACTTTTTCCCTCATAACATCTCCTTTAACTCCTTCTTGATACGCCTCGCATCATCACCACGCCACGAGGCAGCGTTCGATAGAAAGTAAAGCACCACACTCCTACCACTGTCAAGGTAATAGTCATCGTCAATGCTAGTCAGGTACTGCATGGCGTCAAGGTATGGCTGTGCATACGGTGACACCTTCGACCACGTAGCGTTAACGTCACGCGCTATCTCATGTATAGGTCTGCTCATCACAACTCCTCCGTAATAGTATCAAGTGCCCATTGAAAGGCAGATGCACGACCTTCCATGTATCCCTGCAACACTTTCCAAGTAGCAGATTCAGATGACTCAGGATCAGATTCTGCCTTTTCATAATAGTACTTTGCCTCAGACCGACAGTTCTCGATCTTCCGCATGAGGGCTGAAATTACTTGTTGCTTTTTGTCCATCACTTACTCCTCTTTAGCTATGGGTATACCCATCAGTCTCAATGGCGAGCCACATACCACACCACGGCACTACGACTGCGCCATCCATACAAAAACCAGACTCAACACTACGCCTAAACTGCAAGTAACTCAAGTCTGATCCACCACGTTGCCACACACGCAACAGTGCATGACGTTGCTCTTTCGTTAGTACCATCACCGCCTCCTTTTTTTAAATGCATTTAAATTTCGATATAGCTGGACGTTATCGCCCCAGCCAGCACATATTATCGCACAGCATAATAACCATGTCAAATAGACGCGCCTAGCGACGCTATGAGAGGCTCTGTATGACGCTGTGAGCAACGATAACAAAAGCAAGGGTATGGTATAGGGTAGGAATAGAACGTCGCTTAGAGAGCGATACAGAGAGAATTACGGGCATAAAAAAACCCCACCATTGCTGGCAGGGTTTCGGTAGGGGTCAGATTAGCTTGTCAATTCAGCGTAAACGATAAGCAGAAAGCAAGCTATCAGGATTAATCCCATGGTGTCATTCATGCGGAGAGGTCAAGGGTAGCGATGAACGCGGCGATGTCATCCTTGGTGTGCCCGTTGCTGAGCGCGTCACCTATGAACGTCGACCATAGCGTCGCCAGATCCTTGGCATCGTTGGCGGTTGGTTCGGATCCTTCACCGTCGCCTTCAGCTTTTCCAGCACTAGGGATGCGGAGCGCCTTGGCGAGTGAGTCGATACCCTTCACGCCCTTATCCATTTTGGCTTTGACTACCTTCTGACCGGCGGCGGGTGTCTTGACCTTGTGGTACTCGCACAGTTTGGCGTCCAGTCCCGTGGCAACCTTGAGGATCGTTCGCACCATTGACGCCATCGCATCTTTTGAGCTGTCAGTGCCGGTCAGTGTTTCCTTGTAGCCCGCGATGTAATCCTTCATATCCTGAACCGTGTGGATCTTCCTTGCATCGTCCAACAGCCGAACGGATAACAGTGTGGACTGGTCATTGTGGAATTTTCCAAACTGTCGACCAGCGATGAATGGTGCGCTTGTGTTGGATTGTACGTTTTCAGCTTTCATATCTATCTACCTTTAGCAACAGTGCGGAATAGCACCATGCACACAGTCTGAGGCTTCGTTTTTCAAATGTCAACAGATAATCAGAAAAAAACTTAAATGCATTTAAGTCTTGTCATAGGCCATGAGAACCCATCAATGGCGCTGTGTTGGTCGATAGTGTCGGGCTATATGTGGACCTTCATTGCCTCTCATTCTGCCTAATTCTGCATTGATCACCATAGGCCGGTTCTATTTTGACACCGGGGGAGGGGAATTTTGCAGTTCTGCGCGCGGTGGTGCCCCACAGATACAAAAAAGAGTCAAATTAGGCCATAGCAAATCTAGTTGTTTGTTCTTATTTTTCAATTAATTGCATAATGCAACTTGCATAATGCTAATCTGCACTGTAAATGTACAGAATCTGCACTGTAAAACCACTGTCCTACAGGTAATATTTCTTATTTTATAAAAAGTTCTTGACTTTTAGTAAAAAATATGCTATAATAATATGTATATATAGAACAATGCAGTTCCTATTTACGAATAACGTATCTAAATATTACTATTACATACAACAAATAGAAACAAATATAAGAAAAGAACCAAAAAACCCAACTAGGTTGAGTCTATATAGATGGATAACGACAAACAATCAGGTAAAGCGTCGCCAAACGCGACTAATCCTGTTGGTCGCCCTAAAAAATCTTCTGTTTCCTCCAAGAAAAAGGGGGGCAGAAGGGCTGTAGGTAGACCAAAGGGTGACGCTGCAATTATAAATGAGTACAAAGCGAGGATGTTAAACTCTCCTCGTTCTCGTGCCGTAATGGATGCTATATTTGAAGCGGCTACAGACCCAGAACACAAAAACCAAGCAGCAGCATGGAAGTTGGTAATGGATCGTATCCTTCCTATTGCTGCATTTGAAAAGGATATAATCAAAGATGCAGGAAGAAGTGCGATACAGATTAACATCACTGGTGTTGGAGCTACGTCTATTACACAAGGAACTGAAACGACAAGGGAAGAAGAAGATTCTATCGTTGCAGTCCAAGATCCAGAAGATTAAAGAAAGAATCGAACAGCTTACGCATGAAATACTTCACTAGAGAAGAGTTTAACTGCCAACATACGGGTGAGAACCGTATGGAGCAGGACTTCTTAGACAAACTTGA
>Ga0196901_1000448_pt1 | contig 21557 bp, 10 predicted proteins | sample CB_VirMetaG_FD_169099 | JGI IMG/M metagenome (GOLD analysis project Ga0196901, IMG submission 169099) | Freshwater to marine saline gradient viral communities from Chesapeake Bay - CB_1504_1 Viral MetaG (v3) (version 3) | ecosystem: Environmental > Aquatic > Marine > Coastal | place: USA... | reverse complement strand
AATATACGCGACACACCCAGACGTAATAACATTATCAACCAATCTTGAAGCATCTGGTACACAACATGATGCTAGCAATGTTGGTAGTTTACAAAACTCAATTCCAATGTGGATGTTGGATGAAGACCAATCTCAAGGTGGCGAGCTAAAAAATCTATTACAGGTTATGGGTAGTTATCTTGATAGCCTCCATCTTCAAATCACTCAAATACCAAAATTTCATGAAGCAGAGTATCAAGATAATAATAATGTTGCTGCCAATCCCTACAATAGAAGACTGCTAACTTCTTTAGGTTTTGATGTTCCAGAACTGTTTATTGATAAAAATGTTTTAGAGACAATCGCGAATCAGGATGATAAAAGAAAATTTGAAGATAAATTAAATGAAATTAAAAATCTCATTTATAAAAACATTTACAATAATTTAAATCATATCAATAAATCAAAAGGTACTGTAAAAGCAATAAGAAATCTTTTGAGATGCTACGGCATAGACGATGATTTATTTAACTTTAATGTGTACGCCAATAATGCTGAATATGTCCTACAAGATGATTATAAAAACTCATCAATTAAATATGATTCTTTAGATTTAACGCCATTTGCTGATGCTCAAAATTCAGAAGGCGTGATTTTCAACTTTTCTGAATCTGGAAATTCAAATTCATCACCGTATATCTCAGGATCGACAGACGATTATGTTGCTTTTACAGTTGAAGCAAATACTGTTTTTCCAAAAACGCCTCCAACTTATCAAGATTCTATTAATCTCACTAGTCCAGCAATCGTTACAGCTTCTGTATTTGGTGTTAGGGAGGCAAACTTTACAGATCAAACAACTGTAATTGCTCCTGACGCCGCCGACATTAGCGTCAGGGCGATTAAAGATGATAATACAGCTAAGTTCCAATTAAGCTCATCAATGGGCGTCCTACTTGAATCTGAACGTTTTTATGATGTATACGATAATTCAAGGTGGAGTTTGTCTGCTAGAGTAAAATATGATTTAGATTCTTTTAAGGACATTAGTGGCGCAGGATATAAAATTGAATTCAACGGCTACAATTACGAGCAAGATATTTTACAAAACTCTTTTACTTTAACAGCAAGTTTGTCTGCGGTGGATGGCGCAGCTTTTATTGGAGCAGATAAGAGAGTCTATGCTGGCGCTGAAAAAGAAAATATTACAGGGTCTTTAACCTATAGATCAAACATGAAGCTGTTAAATGTTTTGGCTTGGGCTGATTATCTTGAAGAAGAAGAATTAAAAGCTCATGCCAGAGACGCTACATCATTTGGCAGAAAAGAAGCGTATGACAACACATTTACTTTCAGTCCATCGTTTGATGAGATTTATATTCCAAAATTTGATACCTTGGCTTTAAATTGGGGATTTAATATTGTAACGTCATCAGATAGCTCAGGTGAGTTTACCGTACCAGATCTTTCATCTGGCTCAATAAATTCAGTTTCTAAGTATGGCGATTATTCAAAGATAGTTGGAATACAAAATACGGCAAAAGGTAAAGGATTTGCTACATCGGCAGATGTTAAAGATATTCAATATCTGAACATAATGACACAGCAAATTCCAGAGAATCTGAATACAGACAATATGATTCAGATTCTTGAAAACGATGACGATCTATACTTCTTAGACAATAGACCAGTAAAGTATTTCTTCTCATTAGAAGCAAGTATGTACGACACTATCTCAAGAGAGATGTTAAAAACATTTGCCGGTGTTCTTGATTATGGCTCAATGGTTGGATCAGTTCAATCAGAACATCAAACATTCAACAAAGAACTTAGAATCGCTAGAGAAAATTTCTTTAGTAGAGTAGAAAATGAACCAGATTTAGAAAAATATGTGACTCTCTACAAGTTCTTAGATAGCGCAATTGAGAGCGTTTTATTTAACTTAATGCCAGCTTCTGCTGATGCGTCAGAAAGAGTGAGAACAATTGTCGAAAATCATATCTTTGAACGCCCAGGACATAAAAAGCATTTAATACCAAAATCAAAAGGTATTATCAAGTCTGACTATTTATTGAAGCCTGCTAATCCATCCATAAGTGATCCAACAACTGTTTATGGAAGCGACTCTGGAGCAACGGCTCTTTCTGGACCGGGCAGCGATGAGATTATCATCGGAGGAGCAATCGATAGGCAATGAGTGAAATAAAGAAAAGACATTTTCAACCATTTTTAGTTCCACTAAACAGGCAAGCCTCTGAAAAAGTAAATCAGTTTTTAAGCTCATACAAGAACTCTAGATACACAAATGCTGATGATTCAACCGGAACAAACGCTTGGTACGCCATATATGCCAAAAGAGATGAAGCTGGCTTGGACAGTGGAGACTCTGGTATACAAAAAACTAAAATAGCAACACACATTGCTACATTAAATGAGGTGGAGTTTGAAAACAGAGCCGTAGCTGGCTTTATTGACGGAGAGTATGAAATCATTGCTTTTTATGGATCGCAAAGAGCAAACCAAGAAGGCAATATTATTTTACCTTTGATCCAATCAGAAAGGGTTGGAAATAGCATATTTTTAACCAAAAAAGATCAGCCAATAGTTGATCAAGAACTGGTAAAAAACTTTGCTGACTTTAGTGTTGAGATTGTTAATTCTAGAACTGGTAGAAACACTATTGATCCAAAAAAGCTTCCATTAAGATTTACAATATCAGGTAAAGGTGGGTTTTTTGATTCAACAGATGCTTCTTTAATGGGTCACCATCTTGATTTGTATTATGGTGATGATTTTCAATCACCACTACAAAGCCCATTTACAGAGCAGCATGTTGGTGGTTACAAACACAGACACACAGAGGTTGGACAATCTGAAGACCGCCCAGAACTTTATAAAATAGAGAATTATGGTGGAGCAAACAAGGTTCAAATCTTTAATCCGAGACAAGACTTTGGCGGTTCAACTTATGACATGAACATTCCCAGAGTTAAATTTTCTAGAGAAGAGTTGGTAAAAAGAGTTTACAATGTAAGAAATATTAAAACCACAACAGGCTCACAACACTTAGGCAACTTCACAAGCAACTATGAAGTTGTAAACACGAATGGTAGAAAAGAAAATAATTTAGCCTTTAGAGATCAGGGCGGCTTCGATATCACCGAGTCAGAATCAACAGTAGTATCTGGCGTAATTGATTTTGCTTTACCAAATAGAGCATTATCTGATGGAACATACAATAAAACTGTTATTGTTAATCGCTTTTCAGCCCCAGGTGAAGTTGCCACTTTAAGTGAGGGATATCTTGATGTTGAGGCGGCTGAATACAGCCCTTATAACGCTTTACCATATAGAAACAGAGAAGTAGTAAACAATTTAAATTCATTTTACCAAACTCCATCTGCCTTTGGTGGTTACGAATCAGGATCAACAACAACAGGTTCATTTCATAAAGTCCAAAGGAATAGAGTAAACAAACTAAAGACAACTTCGGCAGGAGTTGTTTACACTGGTTCATTATTTGATAATGGGTTTGTTTCTTACAATATTCCAAGGAAAGATTTTGGATATTGGTGGATTAGTTCATCAGCAGACCCAGCCTTATCTATGGATGGTCTTTATGGATTTGCTTCAAGTTCTGATGGTCTTACCTTCTACAGTAGTTCTTTAAGGGGTGTAGGCGAAGCAGAGATAGTTAACTTTTTAGGATACTCAACACCGCCCAGCAAAATAGGTACCGCAGGCTATCATTATGAATTGACTGCTAATAGCAATTTAATTGTAGCTCCAACTGCTTACACGGATGGAACACAGCCCTCCTCTGCTAGTATTTATTTCTTAAACATAAATGGTCCATATGGTTATCCATCATTCAAACAGTTAAGAACTGGACAACATCCTGTAGCAACGTATTTAAGAAACAATAATTTGATTATAGCCGGTACAGAGCCCGGTGAAATAAGAATTAATCACTCTCCAGTATCTTCAAAATACAAACCAGTAATACATAATGTAAAATCTGAAGAGGTTGTCGGCGGTGAAAAGATAGAAAAAGATTTGCTACTTTATTACACTTATGCTAATAACTACGATTTTTACGGCAACTACTATGATTACAGTGGTAGTAAGATTGATAACCCTGATCGTTTAAAGAACTTTAAAAATTTAGACAAGAGACAATCTTTATTTAACGCGGTATCTAGCCTTTACACAAAAGGTAATAACGCTGTTAAACTAAATTCTGTTGTTTATGGTGAAACAATTTATCCAAAAGAGACAAACGCTTACTTATCAAAAGCAAGAGATAGAAGCAGTTTTTCTTTTAATTGGAGAGATAGTCTTGATAACAGAGTCGCAAATCTAAATGGATCACAACAAGGCGCTAGCTATCAGCCTTTCTCATTTTGGTCCATGGATGTTGGTGAGGACGCGTCAATTCCTTCACATCGCGGCGAATTGATGAACATCAATCAAGAGCCGGGTCAAGTACTTGGTGATTTAAACGTTAGATTTGGTAGATATCAATTATATAATTTAACTGTAGGAGACTATACTTATGTGACTGCTAGCTCTCCAAGAAATACAGTACAATTTGGAACTAGCGATTCTGCTGGTCAGGGAGCTTTTGACGATAATTATTCAATTTGGAATAGTGAATTAAGAATCATAGCAAAGGATCATTCAATTGTACCAGAGTATAAAATTTCTGAACATATTGGCGACATTGTTGATAATGGTTATGATCTATCTAACAACAGCTACCAATCCCTATCACTAACAGGCAGTCAAACAACGGACAATAATGAGAGCTTCCTAGAGACATACGCTCACTCTGACGACATTCCAGCAATTGAAATTGTAAGAAACATCCAAGAAAGGGATGCTAAAAAAATCTCAATTAATTTGAGCGCAGCTAAAAAGCTACTACCATATGATGGCTTTTATCCTTCACAAAGAACTTTACAATTATCTACTTTGTTTAGTTCATCAATTGGTCCTAATGTAAGCCTAGCAGGATCGGCAGCAACTTTTCAAACATTAAACAATGTTATATTTTCTAGATTAACATATGGCTCAATCAGGGCTGGCGTTGCTATTGATAGCGCCAATTGGATAAGTGGAAGCATAACAAATCCATTAGATCCAACAGAAATAAATCCAGATTCTACCACTCAAAAATGGAATAGAATTCCTTTTGAGGCTATTATAGATCCAGCAACACACATAAATGTGTCTTCTTCTATCATAGAAAATGACTTTGAAAACCAGTTTAATTCTACAGCTTCTATCGGATATATTGATCCAAAGTACGCCCTAGCAGCATCAAACTTTTATGCTGGTGTAGTGGATACTTTTGTTCAGAACTCAACTTTAACATCAATTAAAAGCAAGCCCGTATCAGAGTGGACCTTTTCACAGGGCAATTTTGATAACTACTCAATGGATATTGTAGTTTCTAAGAAGCCTGACTTTACAAACCACGACGATCCATCGGCAAATGGTTTTCCATATATTGTACATTCTTGTTTTTATCAGTCACAAACTTCTTCTCTTACAACCTGGAATAGACAGTTCGGATCAGTTTCAGCAACAAGGGTTGAGGGAGCAATAGATCCAGCAGCATCATGGGCTCAAAATGAAGCAATTGTTACATTAAATTTTGATTATAATTCTTTTAGAACCGCTGTAACAGAAAGAGACCCCACTTTAAACGATATTTTATACTATTCAACAAAAACATATAAGAATAAACAAATGGTTGATTCGAACGCAGCAGCAACATATGGCTACGGAGAATCATCAGTTAATTCAAGCTCTCCGTTTATGACTATTGAAGCTGGCGTTGATTTATTTGCTTCAAACAATGAATCACAGTGGACACCAACTTTAAGATGGGAATGCCCAGTTCATAACTATGTCGGAGTAACAGCGATTAAGTATGATGGAACTGATGGCGGCGATGGAACGGCAGATGACGATATTAACAGAGGAGTCTGGCATCAATATTCAACTGATACAAATAGTGGATTGAAGTTGTTTGTAAGAGGACCAGGGACAGAGGTGGCTAGAACCACTGGATCTTTAGCTGAAGCAGTTGGTTTTGAAGCAGAGCAAAAGGTTGTAAGCCAGTTAGCTGAGAGTACTAAATTAAAAGAATTTTTAGTTGTAGTCCCATTTGTAACGAACGAGTGTGAAGAAGAGGTATTCTTTCACTATCCAGTAGATCAATTTGAAAGAGCATATTCAAATATCGATAAAGAAAACAGAAGTACTTTATCAAATATGCTGGCTTTACAAAGAGAGTTGATTTTACCACCAAAATTAAATTATATGCTAAAGAGAGATGCCGCTGATCGTAGATTGGAACAGGATGATTATGGTCCAATTTTACCACCTTTCGCAATGTATATTTTTGAAGTAACACAAGATTTAAACCAAGAAGATCTTTCTAAATGGTGGCAAGGTGTTCTACCCAGCGCTGGTACAAAAGTCTCAATGGAGAAGTTTAATATAACTCATGATATTAAAGAGGGTGAAATTATCAGCCCAAGCGTTTTAAATAATGACCTATTTGGTGGTAAGCTACCAAAAGAAATGAGATTTAAGATATTTAAGGCGAAATATCGTAGAAACTTGACTTACAGCGAGATTAAGAATAAATCAATTTATGGAACTGAGCCTGTGAATTCTATCTTTGGTTACAACTATCCACATGACTTCTACTCATTAATTGAAATGGCAAAAGTTGATTTAGGACTAGAATATGAAGGAGATGATGAATAATGGCTGATATTTTTGATAAAAAACAAGAAGTATTAGACGTTATTCTGACCCGCGAAGGTCGCGAATTCATGGCTAAGGGCAAATTTAAGCCAGCCTACTATGAATTTTATGACGCTGATATTGTTTATGAAGCAGATAATGACGAGGTTCAGAATGCTTCTAAGCAAAGAATTAAAGATGGTTTATATGATAAAGCAATACCATCTATAGATCAGATTAATGATTTGGGTGGTACTATCACAAATGATAATACAAATCTTCTTAAAAATCCAATAGGAAGTTATCAAATACAAAATGAATATGCCCCAGCATGGCAGATTTCATTTAATGAAAGCCCTTATTTACCAGATGTTTTTTCAACTTCTCAAAAAGATATCTTTTTAACTAATTTAAACGATGAACAAACATCAAGTGGTACTCTCAAATCTGTTAACACTTTTGAAGAAAGAATTCCTCAATTTAATGTTAACGTCAACTACAAACTTTATCAATATACTGAAGAACTAGCTAACGGTGGTAACAGAACTAGATTGTATTTTGATAATAGAAATGAGGACCTTTTCATATTTTTAGAGGAGCTAAATGTTTTTGAACCAGCAGAAGCTAGAGAGTTTGAGATAGAGGTATTTGAAATATTGAAGCCAAATGGGGCTTCCCAGGATCAATACAAGTTGAAAAGACTTTATTTTGATGAAGAAAATATTGATAGTCCAGATTCTGTTGAAAAATATTTCAATGTATTGCTTGATGAAGAAGCTAGATTTGAAAGTAATTTCAAAACAAAAGATATTTATTCAGAGATAGTAGCCGATCCAGAAGAACTATGTGAGCCTGAACCAGAATGATGAATGTACTAAACGAAAATACTTTTTTATCAGATGCGACTTTGAACGTTGAAGCTACCTCTTTTGAATATAAATTTGACGGGGTAAAAAGTTTTATAGACTCTACGTTCTCAGTTGAAGAGGAAGGAATTGGAACGCCTTTATACTTTAAAGTGGTATTTTTATCTTCTATCACCGAATCTCCAAACTTTGAAGAAGCAAAAGAATATTCTCTTGATGACTATTTGACTGATGGGCAGATTAATTTACAAGTACAAACAGATATTCCTGTTGGGAATGTATACGTTTACATAACTTTCTATAACAAAGAAGAGCTTCTTTTATCAAAATATCAAAAAACTTTTAATCAAAGCTTGGTAGAAAATAACAACATCACAACAAACAACTTCGCAGATCTTAGAATTGTTAATTCAAACGCAGTCTCTACATCGGTACAGACACAAAAAGAAATGCTTTATCAGCAAAGCTTGGAAGGTCAGAAAGACAAATATAATCAAAGTTACATTTCTGATCTTTTTTACATTTTAAAGAAAAACAAAAATGTTGTTGTATTTTTTGGAGTAGACCAAGAAGGCTATTTTAAAGATAATAACTTTTTGCCATTTTTGAATGAAGACCAAGATTTCAACAACTACCTGTCAGATAATAATTTTATTAAACAAGTCAACACTTACGTTTACAATTCAGAAGACAAAATGTCTTTTAATGTAGAACAGCCAGGAATAACCGGCTTAGAAAACGTATTTGGAACTTTATACCAAGGCAATTTTACATTGTTTGGTAATGAGTTTAAGAAAGAGAATTTTAGCTTTAATATTGAAGTTGGCATGATTGATGGAGTCACAGAATACGCTAGTACTTCTTTGATACCAAAGTTAGAAGAAGAAAGAACCTTTATCACTTCATTAAGAACAGATTTGGTTCCATTTATCAGTGTCGAAAGAGATAAGATTGTAAAAACTCTTGATGGTTTAAATGGAATTATTTCTTCTAATTCGGACGATCTAAAAGATAGATTATTTATCTACAATAACAGTGATACAATCGCAGTCAACTCAGCTTTAAAAGAGTATTTAAAGGACGTAAATAAGCAGATAACAGACTTGGTTAACCAAACAACTGATTACGAAAAAAGATCAAACTCAAAAATAATCACTCTCCAAAGAGATTACGATAAAACCATCGATGTAAAAGATGCTGAAAGGGCTGTGGACGTTATAACTTTCAACGAACAACAAAGCTCCATAAATTCAATTGATATTTCAGCCTATAGAGAAAGAGCAGGCTTAGAGATCCAAAAGTATTTTAATGAAGATGTTGGACCAGAGGTCGATACAAAATCAGGAACACAGACAGCAGATTTAGAGTCACTAGCCCTAAGTTACCTTAGCGCCGAATCATACTATGTTAGAGATAAGAAGGTCTTGTCAAATGATAAAAACGTTTTTTATGACTTCTCATATGATGATTTGCTACAATATGTAAGGGCAATGGATGAGATTATTGCTAACGATATAAGATACGATCTTAAATTATCATTAGCAGACAATCTAGAAAAAGTGACAGAGAGCGAGTTTTATACCGAACAAAAAAGTGAGCAATTAACATTTCACTTAAATTCTTTAGTGGTGTCTCAAGTCCCAAATCTAAAAACCGAAGCAGACAGAGAAGCATATCTACAAAGTACGTCCAATATAATTAAGACATTTGAGATTCCAGCAACTCTTAGAACAGATTTGTGCGTGGACAATGTAAGCCCATCCGATCAAAGAAATAACGGATCTAGACAGTCTGAAGTAAACCCAACAAACTTTTTAGGGAATAACTTATTTGCTTTTACAATCTTTAATCGCTTAGAGCCATTCTTTTTAAAAAGGTTCTATGAATTTTATCGAATCTACGAACAGGCTGAGTTGAACATTGATACTTTACCAATTCAATCTTTATTTTTATACAAATACTATAGAAACGAACTTAATAACCCAGAGTTCTTAAGTAAAGATGAGTTGTACAAAAGTTTTGTGGTATATGGAATAATTTACTTTATGTTTAAATCATTATTCAAAGTAACAATCTTGCTACCAGAACAAAACGATTATGTTCTATTAACTGATGAGGTTTTATCAGGATTAGAGGCAGGTGAAAAATATATGTGTCAAATTGATTATTACACAAATGAATCATTAGGCATAAAGACACCTGAATTATTACAAACATCTATTTACAACAGGTATTTTATTTTAGAAGCTTAAAATGACGACAGACTTCAATCCACCAAATAGACTTATTTTTGATCACTATCTTAGTAGCGATGGAACTGTGGTTTCATCAGATGAGTTGAGAAAGTTATTTTTAAATTATTTAATTTACAAAGGCTCTCAGTCTGAAAAGGCGCTCACCAATGATAATGACTTAAACTTAGCCATCGATGCTTTAAGATTTTGTACTTTCACTCAGGAAAGCGATAATAAATTTTCAATCAAGATCGGCGTGAATAATTTAACGGCTGATCAAATACCAGACGCTATTCATAAACAGTTGATAGAAAAATTTGCGACATTAGATTCAAAAGCTGAAACAACCCAGGCAGGTCAAATGTTTCAAGACTACAACTTTGAACCTGAAGGAATTGAACGTAAAGATAGTTTTTCTTTGTCTGTAAGAACTGTAGCAAGAGAACTACAAAAAACAGACATCTCTAGTAACGATGATTTTTTCACTGGCGGTGAGTTAAATCCAGATAAAGACGAAACAACACTGAAATTTGCCTATGCTTTTAAAACAACAAAAGTAGATGGTGAATTAGAGTTAATCTCTAAACAAACTGAATTGGCGACTAACTACCAAGAGTGGCAAGTAAAAGCGGATAACGAAAATGAACTATCGAAAGATCCAATCTCTAAATTACAAAATTTAATTTATTTTACAAATCAGACAGATTCAATAGAAAAAAACATAGAAGCTGAAGGTGGCGAAGGCGACATTGGTATTGATAAAGCCTACAACGTTGTAACTATACAAGTTCCACCGGTTGAGAATAGTACAAGCGTAATTACATACACAACTAGTCCAGCGACTCCTAAGATAAATGATGTCTCAATTAGCTCAATTCAAGAATGCATAAGTCAATATGATGCTGCTATTTTAGATTATTTCTTAAGTGAGTTAGATGGAATTAGCAATACAAAAACTAAAGGTTTAATTACTGGGTTTGCGAATTACATTGTCCGCTACTATGGATTTACTGTTAATGACGCAGCAAGCTTTAGAGACAATTCAGCTAATTCAAACGCATCAATTATAAAACAACTAGCTTTGTATAACGAAAGAATCGAAAAGCAAAAGTCACTAAAAGAACAATTAGCAACAGCGGTAACAAGCTTTCTTGCTGACTCTTCATTACAAGATTATGAAAAATATTTTGATTCATTAAAATATACCGCTGGCAATACTCAATTTCCTATTTTTACACTACTATCCACTCCATTTAATTTTGACAAGTTTTCAGCAAAAACTTTTGCCGTTGAGAATCCTCAAAATGTAACAATGGCTAACTTATTTAAAGGCGCTATGCCAGTTGATAGTTTAGGCAAAGGCTACTCGTATGGGTCAGTTCAAGACAACTTGGTGAGAAGAGGAAGGCTTGTTGGCTTAAAGCTTGTTAAAAGCGAACAGCCCTTAAACCCAAATTTATACCAAAACTGGCTTGACTCTGTTGTTCAGACATATCATATCCCAATTCGCTTGAGAGAAGATTCACAACAGGTAAGAATTTTTGACTCTCAGATAATCTATGGAAAAACATATTACTATACATTGCTTGGTGTTTATAATGTTGATGGTAAGTTTTATTACTATGATAACTTAACTTTAACAACCAAAAAAGAACTCCAGAGATTTGCGTTCCCAGAGATTGTTGAAACTGAAGCAAGGATAGACACTATATTACCAGAAATTCCAGATGGCGATTATCAACCATTCCCAGGAACACTTTATAAAATAGGCGTACCGTTTTCTGGCTTAAGTCAAGATCAATATGTAATACCTACTGGAAAAATTCAATTTATTGCTAGTCAACGAACTCGTAGTTTTGAAACTGGTGAAGATATTTTTATTTATTATTACATACAAAGAAGAGCAACTGCCTCACAATTAACAATAAGACAAATAGGACAAGCTCCTGTAAACGGCGTGTTTGATAAATTTAAATATTCTCTAAGCGGTATACGAGAAGAGATAAATTCAAAGTATGATGTATTTTTTAACCCTAATCAAAATTTAATATCTTTCATTGAAATTCAAGAACCTCAAAAAGAATTTTTTGATAGATTTGATTTCGATCTATTTGAAAGCAACTCATCAAGAATTTTTGAATTACCATTACAGCCAAGTCTAGAAGTGGATAATATTGATGTAGCCCCAGTAGCTCCAGACGCCACATTTGTTGCTTTAGCCGATGTGAATAATAAAATAAAGATTAGATTTGATGAGTCTGTTCAGTTTGATTATCTAGCTGTTAAGCCTGACGCAGCATTCAATACTTTAAATGTTAGTGGTGGTAAATCACTAGTTGAAAAGGTTAAAGCAAAATCTAAAGAAATTCAACCTAATCTAGACTCTGGTATGGTTCTTGTTAGATCTGAAAACGATTTATCAGAAATACACGCTAGAAAATTAGATAGACCACCAACAAGTTTACAAGACTTAGTTGATAATGGTGAAAAGTTTGTCTTGGATTATTTAAATGGTGAGACAGCTTACATAAGCAATGTAATCCCAAATCAAAAATATTACTATACCTTTATTAGTAGAGATATTGTTGGGCTATACTCTAATGCCTCCTTCACTTACGAAGTTGAAGTTGTGGAGGACTCTGGATATGTTTACGCAAAGATTAACATTTATGAGTATCCAGTAGAAGATGAGAAAGTTATTACAAAGACTTTTCAAAAACTTCTTAAAGTTAAGCCCAGTTTTGAACAGCTACAGCCTGTTGATGCCTCTTCAATTGGAGATGGCGTATCGGGAGTATATACCACAACTGTATTTCCTGATGGTACTCAACTAAATCCAGGCGGTCAACCACCTAAATTTAAAATTAGAGTTCGCTCAAAGAAGAGTAAAAGAGTCTTTGACATAAATTTAAAGTACACACAAAAGGTACAGCCAATACAGACAAAAGCTCTATTAAAACAGATAGAACAGTATTCGGAATTGATAGATGAAGAAATCTCTGAGGCATAAATATAAGTTGGGAGATAATTAAAGTGTTAAACCACTATTTATTTAAAGGAGAAAATAGATGGCATTTTTAGATAACTCAGGCGATATTTTACTAGATACCGTCTTGACAGACGAAGGAAGAAAGAGACTGGCAGCAGGAACTTTCAAGGTAGCAAAGTTCGCTTTAGGCGATGATGAGATCAATTATGGTCTATATGATAAAACAAACTCTAGCGGCTCAGCTTACTTTGATTTAGATCTTTTAGCCCTACCAGTAGAGATTGCCCACACTGATGCCTCCATTTCTCTAAAACATAAATTGTTTTCCATAGCAAACCAAAACTTACTTTACCTACCAGAGTTAAGAAGTGATACATCAAGTGTCGGACAGTTAGGGTTTGCTAGCGGCAGAGGCGCTTATGCCCTAATCGCTGATGATATCACTTATGACGCTTTCACAGAAACATCTAGTGTTGCGTTACAAGATGGTTTTATGGATGCCAGAACTGCTGACGGCTCAGTAAATACTTTGAGATTAAGAACTCCTCTAGGTATTAATAACGCTGATGCTGGTGATCCAATTTTAACAACACTCTCACAGGTTGATTCTAACTTAGACGAGACTCAATACTCAATTATAGTTGACGATAGGTTTATTAAGCTAGTTGTCCCCGGTACAACAATCACAACTGGGGGAGCGCTCACCGCGCCAGCAGGCTTAGGAAACAACATAGCTGGTTCAACAATCGCTACACCAGCAGCAAAATCAAACGTCTTTTCAGGAGATGATAACTTAAGAGTGTATGATGTAACAACATCTACAGAACCAACATTGTTCCTGCCCAAAGCAACAAATCCAGCAGCAACTTTTGCCGGTCCTAGTACTGATAGCGTTATATCACCTTCTTTTGTTGTAACCCAAACGAATCAAAATTACATTTTCACTAACTACAGAACAAGTCAGGTAACTGGTTATGCTGGAACTTCTGTTAATGTAGACGTTATTCAGACGAGCATTAGAATCGTAGGAAATACAACTGGATTGTCAATTACAGTACCAGTAGAACTCATTAGAACACAAAGATAAGGATGGAGATAATAAATGTCTATTTATAAAAATTTAGGACAAGACGATACAACAAGTTTTAAAACTAACCTATACGAGCAGATTCCAGTAACAGGAACAATCATTAAAGACACCTATGGAACATTTCCATCCGAAAGTAATATTAAATACTTTTCAAACAGTGATCACATTGACGTTTATGATTATCCCTATGCTAGTTCATCAGCTAACTTCTTATTTAGCATGACTGCTGGTAGAACAAGTGACAGTACTGGCGAGTCCGCTTTTAGTCAAGCTACTCTTAAAAATAATATTTATAGATTGTTTGCTCAACAATATGTTGGCTATGATACAAATCAAAATGTTGTTCCATTTAACGCTTCCGGAGTTTTAAACCCAGCAAACACTTGGGATCCAGACAAATTCTCAGATGCCATCTTTATCAACTTTAGTAGAACAATAATGAAAGATGAGATTAAGAAAGGTAGCTTCCGTCTAACAATGGGAACCGGCTCATTTGCTAATCCATTTGTTGGAACAAAAGTCTTTTCTGATGCTTATGTTGTAGCCAACAGTCCAACAACATACAGAACAAACTCCCCCATGGGCGACTATGCTTTCCTACAAGAAGGTACACAATCAGCAACAGTTCCAACTGAGACAAATCATGGATTTATCTTCTATGATGCTGGCTTAATTATGTTAGCAGCCAATACTCAGACATTTGGTACAGAGCTTACTAGTGGTTCAATTGGTGGCGGCGATGCAGACAGCACCGGAGCAAGAGCCGCTCAAACACCATCAAACGCCATGTTAAGTGGCTCTATTAATGATATTATAAATGGTGTAAGAGCCCACATCGGCAACATTGAATTTAACAATACCACTGAATTAAACTCAACAGTATATTTCTGTAGGCTTAACCATAGTGAATTCAACTATAGTTCTAACCCATCTTACACTAGCGCCAGCCAGATTGTTGTAAAGAACAATCCGAGTGACCCACCAGTAAGTTATGTCACTTCAGTTGGTCTATACAGTCCTGATAATCAACTTTTAGCGGTTGGTAAATTAAGTGAGCCTTTAAAGAAATCGCCATCTAATGAGTTTACTTTAAGATTAAGATTAGACTACTAAAATGACATGTATAAATTTAAAGAAAACGACATTATATCTAATACAGTAGTAGCTAATCCAAGGTATAAATTTAGTTTTTTTAATGGTAAAGCATATATAAATGATCAAGTGGATGTTGGTCCTGTATCATCGCCTTCGCTAAATCAAACTGGTTCATTACTATTTAATGATTTAAATATAATTTTTGAAAATAAGCATAACTTATTTACAAATTTAGATAAGCAATCGAATACTGAAGGCTCTAATCCAATTGTTGCCTATGCTAGATTCTCTTTTGAGATGAAAAGAGATTTTATTAAGAAAAGCAGTGTTGGGGGATACGAGCCAGAATATACAACTGGCTTTGGATCGCCATCAACTTCATCAATAGCTAAATTTCTTTCATTAAAAAATTCAATTGATTATAGAAAAGATAGAGCCCCAGCGTTTAATTTTAGTTCTTATTTTACAGAAACGCTTGATTTAAAAGCAGATACAATTGACGGTGATTTATTACAAGACATAAATATGTTGAGTATTGATAATATATTTTATGGTTCAATGATTAAGCCTGGGAGTGTTAGCTTAGAATTTTATAAAAGTGGTTCTCTGCTAGCAAAAGCTCAAGATACAACAAAGACTGGTGAGCTTATAGAACAAACAAATACGACAATTGGAACTGGCTCTGTAGTAGGTTTTGCTCTTTATGAAGAAGGTGTAATTATCCTTACCGACACAAGCAGTTTGGGTGGTGAGCAGGAATATTATCAGCAACCAACAGCTTCAGCGGGATCAGCAGTGTTAGATGATCCTAAATGGATTCATTTTGGTTCTTATGTAAACGTTGAAGGTTCGGCTGGAACAGCTATTACGGGCTCCTCTTATGTCGTTGATTTACAGGGAACGGTACCAAAGCCAACTCTAACCATGTTTGCTTACGCTCCAAAAAATCAATTAAATTGGAGCAACAACCCAACATACCTCGATTCAAGTACAAAAGCAAATTATATAAACAATACTTCTTCTCAGTATTATGAAGAAAGTAGTAAAGTACAGGTCAAAAACATCGTCTCTAGCTCGTTCTCAACTTACTCAGCTAGCTTTGAACCAACCACATATATCAGAACGGTTGGCGTTTACGATGAAGATAAAAACTTAATCGCTGTAGCAAAAGTAGCCAATCCAGTGAAAAAAACTGTTGAACAAGATTATACATTTAAGTTAAAATTAGATTTATGATCTTAGGCTTAGATATTTCTACAAGCATTACAGGCTTAGCAATTGTTGACAAATCAGGCAAATTATTGTATACTGATCACATCGACACAAGAAAAGAAAAGAACATCTTTGATAAGGCTAACAAAGTAAGAGCTTCATTATTAGAATTAAAAAATTTAAACTCAATAGAGCATATTTTTATTGAGCAACCATTCACATTCTTCAATTCGGGCGGGTCATCTGCTAAAACGATGGCGACCCTACAAAGATTCAATGGGATGGTAAGCTGGATAGTTAACGAAATGTTTAAGATCGAACCGGACTACATTGGAGCTTCAGAGGCGAGAAAGTTATGCGATGTTAAAATCGCTCGTGGACAAAACACTAAGAAAGTCGTACTTGAAGCAGTCCTTGACATGGAGCCTACTTTTGAAGTAGAATATACTAGACACGGCAATCCAAAGGCAGGTTATTGCGACCGAGCAGATGGAGTTGTTCTAGCAAAGGCAGGATCTATTAAATGTCAGGACAAAAGAAACTAAAAATCTTGAAAGAAGTTTTAGGCTCTCCTTTCTATCATGGGAAGGAGAATCTTTTTTATTGTCCTAAGTGTAAGCATCATAAGAAAAAGATGTCGGTCAACTTAGATAAAAATAAATTTAAGTGCTGGGTTTGCGACTTCTCAGGTAACGATGTAACTTATTTAATCAAGCGATACGGCTCACGAGCCCAACGAGAAGATTGGTATGCTCTTTGTAACATCTTTGACCACTCAGACTTAGAGTTACAGCTAACGGAGATCTTGAATCCTCCAACAGAGCAGATGCTTACAGAGCAAAAGATTGACTTACCAGAAGAGTTTGCTACACTAACATCTAACAAGCTCTCTGCTAGTGCTTTACCAGCACTCTCTTATCTTCGTAGAAGGGACATTGAGAGAGAAGAGATCATAACTTGGAAGATTGGCTACTGTACTAGTGGGCTTTACAAAGATAGGATTATTATTCCATCATTCGATAAGGACGGAGACATCAACTACTTTATTGCTAGGTCGTTTACAAAGCAGGCTTTTCCAAAGTACAAGAACCCAAGTGCCTCTAAGAAAGTTATTTTCAACGAGTTATTCTTGGACTTTGATGAGCCACTAGTAATCGTTGAAGGTGTCTTTGATGCTATCAATGCTAGTGGTAATGTTGTTCCTATCTTGGGTTCAACATTAGACGAGCAACATCCACTCTTTCAAAAGATTACAGAGCATAACACAAAGGTTTACTTAGCCCTAGACCACGATGCTCAAAAGAAAGAAGTTGCGATTGCTAAATCTCTTCAGTCTTACGGGATTGATGTTTACAAAATTAATACAAAGGGCTATCAAGATGTCGGTGTAATGCCGAGAAACATCTATCACAACAGAAAGCAAAAAGCTAAGAAGTTCACTGAGACTTCACTTTTGAATCACAGGTTAGCATAATGAAATTCGCTCACATAGCAGACACACACATCAAAAATTTAAAATATCACAAAGAGTATAAAGCAGTATTCAAACAACTTTATGCTACTTTGAAAGAACGGGAAGTGGATTACATTATCCACTGCGGCGATATCGCACACACAAAGACCCAGATTTCACCAGAGTTCGTTGAGTTATGCTCCGACTTCCTGAAGAATCTGGCGGATATCGCCCCCACATATATCATTCTAGGAAACCATGACGGCAACCTACGGAACTCTTACCGACAGGATGCTATCACTCCTATTGTAGATGCCCTAGATCATAAGAACTTACATCTACTCAAGAATGCTGGCGAGACACACTTGGACGATAAGTTTTGTCTAAATGTTCTTTCAGTATTCGATGAAGACAATTGGGTAAAACCAACCAATCCAGACAAAATCAACATAGGACTTTACCATGGTGCGATCAAATATAGCCGTACAGACATTGGATTCGTTATGGAGCACGGAGAGCATAACATTTCTATATTTGATGATTGCGATTATGCTATGCTTGGGGATATCCATAAAACTCAGGTCTTGAACAAAGAAGGAACAATTGCCTATGCTGGTTCTACAATCCAACAAAACTTTGGTGAGACAGACGATAAAGGCATGTTCATCTGGGACATTCAGTCCAAAACAGAGTTTACAAGAGAAAAAATTAACTTTGTAAACCCAAAACCCTTTATTACAATCAAACTCACCAAGTCAGGCAGAATTCCAAATGGTTTCAATTGTCCAGACGGAGCGAGACTACGACTTGTAGCAGACTCAAACATACCTCTAGAACGGCTCAGGAGAGCCGTAGACATCGCCAAGCATAGATTTAAGCCCGAGAGTATTACCTTCCTCAATAAAGCGAATACAAACGATTTATCGGTGGAAAATAATATTGACACAGAATTGTTTGAAAACTTACGAGATGAGAAGACACAACAAGATCTAATTAAAGAGTACCTCAAAGACTACAATATTACGGAGGATACCCTGAATGAAGTCTTCGCTCTTAACTCAAAGTACAACAAAGTTGTTGAAGAGAACGAAGATATATCTAGAAATGTTCACTGGCGGATTAAGAAGTTTAGTTGGGACAATTTGTTCAACTATGGCGAGGGCAACTCTATTGATTTTGATAAGTTGTCTGGGACTGTTGGAATCTTTGGTAAAAATTATAGCGGAAAGTCTAGCGTCATTGATGCTTTGCTTTATACAGTTTATAATAATACTTCTAAAAATATTCGAAAAACTTACAACATTATCAACCAGAACAAAGACTATGGGTCTGGTTTGGTGGAGATTGAGGCTAATAATAAGACTTACCAAATCACACGCCGATCTGATAAATATATTAAGAAGCTTAAAGGCAAAGTTACGAACGAGGCTAAAACCCAAGCAGACTTTGACTATGTGGACCAAGTATCGGGCGAGGTTGGCTCGCTTAACCAAACGGAAAGAGGCGGTACAGACAAAGCAATCCGAAATGTCTTCGGAGATTTAGACGACTTCCTAAACACATCGATGTCTTCTCAGTTGGGAGCATTAGGATTTATCAACGAAGGATCAACCCGTCGTAAAGAAATTCTAGCAAAGTTCCTTGACTTAGAGTTCTTTGAGAGAAAGTTTAAGTTAGCAAAAGATGATGCCGCTGATTTGCGAGGAGCCCTTCGTAGAGTCCAAGATGTTGATTATGATGAGGACATCAAGAAAACAAAAGACGACATCTTTAGAGCAGGGGCAGCAGTAGCAAAGCAAAAGAACTTGTGTACGGAACTAAAGGAAAACTTAAGTTCTGTGTTGGATGAGATTGCTGAGTTAGAGAATAAACTTGCTCAGATTCCAGAAGATCCAATCTCTATTCGCCAAGTTCGTCAGGACTTAGAGCGACTAGGACAAAATAAAAAGTCTCTCAAAGACAGAATCAGTTCTCTAACTAATGAGATCAAAGACAAAGAAGGCTTTTTAGAAAAGGCAGATGCTCTATTAGAGACAATCGATATCCTAAACCTCAACAAACAAAAGGAAGAAGCGGACGGACTACAAGATAAGATTGATGAACTATTGCGAGAGCAACAAAAGAAAGAGAAAGAAAAAGAAACAAGTCTCCGTCAAATCAAAATTCTAACAGACATCCCTTGTGGAGACAAATTCCTAACTTCTTGTAAGTTCATCAAAGATGCTCATAATGCTAAACAGGACTTATCAATCACAAAGAAGGTTTTGTCCGAGGTTGAAGACAAACTAAAACTAAATGCTGGTGAATTATCTGATATTGATGTGGATAAAGTCAGCAACACAATTAGTAATTGGACTCGTCTAACTGAGAAAAAGAAAGATGAACAATCTAGATTGACCAACCTAACTCTTGATTTAGAGCGAACCAACACTGCTTTACAAAAGTTAGAAAGTGAAATCAAAGAACTAAACGATGTAGCAGATTACTACGAAGAGCACAAAGAAGTTCTTGAGAATATCGAAAAGGTCATGACCGAGTTAGAACTTGCGAAGACTAATAAAGAAAGATCCGATCAAGAACTACAAGATTGCGAAGATCAGATTTACACTCTTGTTGGTAAGCAAGGGGCATTGGAGCAGAAGTTGGAGAATCTAAAAAGTCTGAAAGAAGAGAAGAATAGGATGAATGTGGAATACTCTGCTTATGATTTATTCATGACTTGTATGCATTCCAACGGCATCGCATTTGATGTAATCAAGAAGGCATTACCTGTAATCAACACAGAGATCGCTAAAGTTCTATCTAATGTTGTTGAGTTTGAGGTGTTCTTTGAGAACAACGACAATAAGTTAGACATTCAAATCAAACATCCAAAACACGACCCACGACCATTAGAGAATGGCTCAGGAGCAGAGAAAACACTTGCCGCTGTTGCTATTAGAATTGCTCTACTAAATGTAAGCAACATGCCGAAGGGAGATATTATGATTTTAGATGAGCCGGGAACCGCCCTAGACGCTGAGAACATGGAGGGGTTTGTGAGGATTTTAGATTTAATTAAAAGTTATTTTAGAGTTGTATTTTTGATTACCCATATTGAAGGTTTGAAAGACATTGTTGATATGACGATAGATATTGAAAAAAGAGATGGATATGCTTATATAAATGTGTAATTTTTTAGATGACCTACCTATTTATTATAGACGAACCGATAAATGGGTGGTGAATTAAATGACTTGTGGAATATACAAAATAACAAATCTTAAAACTGGTAAATTTTATATAGGCAGCAGTGTAAACATTGAAAGAAGATGGTATTCTCACAAATCTCGCTTACGAAGAGGAATACATTCAAACGAACATTTACTAAATGCATGGAACAAGTATGGGGAAGATTGTTTTGATTTTTCAATCTTGCATGAAACAAAAAAAGAACAATTATTAGATTTGGAGCAGGAAATTATAGATGAGAGTGGATGTCTAAATAGAAAAATTGGATATAACAAAGCATTAAAGACCTGCTCGTCCATGCTTGGTAAAAAACATAGCGAAGAAACAAAAGAGAAACTGCGTGCAGCCCGCCTTGGAAGAAAACACACAGAAGAAACCAAATCCAAGATAAGCGCGACTCATAAAGGTAAAACTTTTAGTGAGGAAACCAAAAGAAAGATGAGCGCATCCGCAAAGAAGCGAGGCGTTCTTCCACACATGTATGCCCCTCCTTCCCCAGAAGGTAGAAGGAAAATAAGTGAATACGCCAAGACAAGAACGGGAACTAAAAATCCTAATTCTCGACTTACCCAAGAACAGGTTGAAGAAATAAGAAAACTTTTTAGTGAAAATAAAAATTTATCAAACTCAAAGGTTGCAAAAATGT
>Ga0196901_1000447_pt1 | contig 21559 bp, 23 predicted proteins | sample CB_VirMetaG_FD_169099 | JGI IMG/M metagenome (GOLD analysis project Ga0196901, IMG submission 169099) | Freshwater to marine saline gradient viral communities from Chesapeake Bay - CB_1504_1 Viral MetaG (v3) (version 3) | ecosystem: Environmental > Aquatic > Marine > Coastal | place: USA... | reverse complement strand
CTGTTGGTATTCTCTTAGTGTCTCTTATTACTCTTTGATATTTGAAGCTAAGAGAATCTAAGAGAATCAAAAAGAATCAAAAAGAATTTAAAGGAATCAAAAGCAATCAAAAAGGGGGCTGGGGGAAAATTAAGAAGGCTTTCCTATCGATACCCCCACAGATTTTTTTAGTATTTTTAGGGTTTTACAGGTTATCCCTACCTGACATAACGGTCCAAGGTCATGTTCAAAAACACCACAAGGTTGCGCTTCTTTGATAGGCGTGTGGGGTATATTAGTTAAATCAGAGGTATGGGCTGTAGTAATGCTTACTTGTTCATTACGTACATTGTTACTTCAAAGCCAAAGCGTAGTTCTGTTGCTGCTGGTGATGTCCACATAATAGTATCCTTAAATTAAATTGAGTATGTCCCAAAGGGGACTTAATGTTATATTGTAAGTCCTACTTATTCATTACGTACATAGTAACTTCAAAGCCAAAACGCATTTCAGTAGCTGCTGGTGATGTCCACATAGTATTTCTCCATATATTAATAGCATACAAGGTCTAGCTTGAGTCATCGAAATGATTACAGTTGACTAGAGAGTACGTAGTTGTCATCGAGACTGCGTAAAGATTACACATAAAACCTCGATGTAAAACCTACAGTAAACCTCGATATAAGATTTAAGGTAGGGGTAGTAGTAGTTAGTCCTTAGGACTGCCTACGTAAAACCTAAAAGCAAAAGTGTTCTTAGAGTATACTTAGAGTATACTTAGAGTATACTTAAAGAATCTTAGAGAATCTTAAAGAGTTCGGATATTATATATCCTCACCCCTAGAATGTCCGTTCAAATGAAGTGCTTAAGAAACAACAACTTACAACCACTAATTAAAAGCTCTAATTCTTGATAAACTAGGCTTACTTTGTGGTCTTTTTTGCATACTCCTAAAGATATTAGCTCGTCTTTTAAGCTCATCTTCAATCTTTTTCTTCTTATAGATGTCCAAAGCATCATCAGAGTCCTGCTTTAAGATACCATAGTCGTTCCAAAACTGAACACCCATAGCCAATACATCAAGTCTATCGTCATGCACCAAAGCACCTCTATCATAAGTTATATGGCTTAGCTGATAGATTAGGGAGTAGTAGATATTCTTAGGCTCAACTAGAGCAAACTCTACATCTTTCTTAATAGCACTATAGTCAAAGACTAGTCGATGCTGGTTCATCAAAGGTTCTAGAGTATCAATAATCCTCTTTTCCTTCTGAATATTGTTACGTATCTCTTCAGTAGCGACAGGATAGATAGCATTAAGCACAGGAGTTAGTAAGCTAGTAAACATACCATCACCAAAGTTACTCTCAACTACTACCTTATTGACTTTGTATTCCTGAGCTATCTGACTAAGCTTCACAAGGTTAGCTTCGTCATAACCACCACGTAATCCACCAAATGCTGGTACAAATACTTTACCTAGTAAATGATTGACTACACACCACCCCATCTCATCCGTACCTCGACCACTCGGGTCAATGGCTAAAATACTACCTTCATAGTTACCATAGGACTCCTGTAAGCTAGGTCTCTGCAGCGTATCTCCAGTAAACCCTACGTTGGGTATGTCTTGAATACTATCGTGGCTCTGAGAACTCCACATGAGCTTTGTAGGGGCTTGTTCAGGGGATAGGTCAGTAACAATTAAGTCTCGTGTCTTTAAAGGATACTTTTCAGCATCACTTAATGTAGTATCAAGCATAAACTGTAGCTTAAAACCACTACGACCATAACTTAATTCCCTCTGATATAAGTCTTCATCTGAGAATCTTTCGTCAATAGACTTGTTTACAAGGGAGGGGTTGTTGTTAAGTTTTTGTACGATATAATCAGCTAGACACCCTTTGTACACAGCGATGTTATCAGGGTATCTAGCAGGGAATATACGAGTTACATAACCTTTATCTAACATCCTATTATATATTGATTCAGAAGTCTGCGGTGTGCCTAATACAAGTATCTGTGATTCTTTACCTGTTTGTAAGATAGCCTCAAATTCAGCTGCCTGATTAAGTAAGTCTTGCCTACGTTTCTCAGTAGCAGAGTTTTGTTGTCCTTCAATATCGTCTGAGATTAACAAAGAGGCACGGTTACCTTGTAACTGTGAGGTAATACCGAGCGATTTAACCGAAGGTTGTACAGAGACATCACATCCGTTAACATCAAAAGCAATTACCGATGACCTTTGGTCAGCACGTGGTTGTAGATGCTCAAGGATAGGCATTGTATCAATTAGTTTTCTAATAAAGATAGCAATAGCATCAGAATGTGACCCTGACTGAGATACAATTAAAATTTTCTCATTAGGATTACGTAATAATCTCCAAGCTACAAATGCTCCACTCTCCCACGTCTTTCCAATTCCGCGCAAAGCCTGTAGCACTGAGCGTCTATGTCCCTCTTGCAGAAAGTCAGCAATTCGATACTGCATTTCTGTAGGTGGTGGTAACCTCAAATGCTCCCAAGTAATCTTGAGAAAATACTTAAAGTCGCTAATTGCTAATTTAACTTCATTCTCGGTCATAAGAACCTTTATCCTTTAGGTATTGAGCAGCGCGTTCAAGTACTTCAGCGTTGTCGCCTGAGTGTCCTAGGACTACGTTACAGCTATTACATAGCAAACCACGTACCTCTTTTGTGTCGTGATTGTGGTCAACGACTAATCGGTTGTAGTGGTCACCTTGAGTTGGTCTACGACAGATAGCACAACATCCTTCCTGTGCTTCATACATTTCCCAGTAATCATCCTCTGTAATACCGTAGTTACGATAAAGACTATAACCCCACCGCGTACCTTTACGCTTCTTCTCGTGTTTGATAGCAGCTTTCCTAGTAGTCTCTTTAAAGTTTGGGTTAGCTCTCTTTTTTTCCATTCGACATTCTTTACAATTGCCTTCGTAACCGTCTAACGAATCGTTGCGTTTGAAGAAAGCTTTGAGTTGTTTTAATTCATTACATGTAGAACATACTTTCATGTTGGGTCTCCTTATTACATACATGCCTCTAATTTGCATTTTAAGGGATCTAGGAGGCTCTATCTTTTGTTTTTGATAGGGTAGCCTACCTAGCCACTTTTTTAAAAATTAATGCGATATTAATGAAGCACTTAGCATATCCTCAACGGACATACTTTCTTCTTTTGATGCTTGTTGTGCAATCTTCTGTATAGACTGGGTTAAACTCATCATAGATTCTGACTCTACAATATCAGCTGTAATATCGTTATCTTTAAGAAACTTTATTGCATGTGCTAACATCTTTGGGTCATCAAGGTTGGAGGCTAATTGCTTAGCCACCATTCCATGAAGTCCGTTTAACTCGTCTAAAGATGCTTTATCTTTAGTCATAGTTTAGTCCTCGTTTGCCATTTGTAGAAAATTTAAGTCATTTAAAACTTCACCTACTGCGTCTCCAATGTTAAAACTAGTGAAAGGCACAGAGTATCTAAATTCTCCTTTTTGAGCAGACACTAAATCAGATATAGGTGCACCACCCATTCTAAAAGCGTAGTCTCCAGTTAAGGATTGTCCAGTAGCATAGCCATAACCCATTTCAGTTAATGCAACAGGTAACGCTGTAGCTGACCCATATAAAAATGAATCTATCATTAAAGAATTAAATCCATCTGCACTACTGTATTTTTGTTTCTCAGGGTCTTTCAGAGCATCTTTCATTGCCAAGATACCTGTCCACATTGCAATATTACCTGCAAAAGCGGTTAGTTGTTTAGCATCTGCCTCTTGAACACCTCGGAGTAAAAGACGTTCATATGATTCAAATGGAAAACGCATAAACTTCATTAGCAGTCTAGGCACAATTTGACCTTCATTCATGTTTGTCATAAATTTAGGTAATGTAATACCATTAGGGTCTAAGATAGTACGTTCAACCATTGTAATAACAGCGTTTGTAATCTTTTCATCTAATGCACCCCATGAAGCTCGGTTAGTATTACCAATACGACCATTACTATCAACTTGTAATACTTGTTTAACTTGTGCTAAGTCTTCAATAGTAAAACCAATATCATTTAAACGCATTTCATCTGTTTTGCTAATTTTTCTAGCAACTGAAAGTCCTGCCATAAAGTCAACAGTTAAAGATGCTGATGCCATTTTAAGCATATCGGTAATTGGAAGTAAGCCACCAAATATAGACGACATTCGTACAGCATGGTCAAGTTTATTTTGTAGACCTACAGAATCCAATATATTTTCAGATTCAAGACGACTTGCTTTAATACCAAAGTGAGCATCGCCATAAGAAATCATCATTTCAATAGTATTTTTTTCACTTGGTGTACCATAGCGATAAATACGATATATTTCAGATGGTGTTCCAATAAGTTTATCGATTGATTTAGACCATCCAAATTCTTTAGCTAAAGCAGAGATTTCAGTAACTGTATTGACACCAAAAGCTGCTGACTTCATTATACTCGAATAAGAACTAAGAGCTTTAATAGCACGAGTAGTTGGGTCATAAGGGTTTTTAGAAATTTCTCTAATACCTTTGATTGTTTCAACTACAACTCGTAAATTATCAAGTTCTTTTGGGGTAGCTTCTAAGGATTTAAAAAGCTTTTCAATCTCATCATTATTATGAACGCCAATTGCTTCTTTTAAAGCAAAGTTACCATGCATACGTAAACCATATAAAGAAGATGTCATGCTAATTGAGTCATCAAGAAATGGTATTAAGTCTTCATCAAATACTTGAATAGTACGAGCTTGTAAAGCAGATGTAGAGCTTCTTTGAGGAGTTCCTAAAGGTCTAACAAGAGCTTCTCTAATACCTTTACGACTTAGAGTTGCTTCTACGGCTTTGGTAGCTAATGCCTCAAACTCTGCAATAACTGCATCTGTAACAACACCATTAGTAGCTCTTGCAAATTTAATTTGAGCATCTGTTAATTGTTCAATAGCATCTTGAGGAGTTCCAAAAGCTTTTATTTTAGATTCACTATAAACACGGTTTAAATAGCCTTTGGCACTAGTAAATTTAAAAGCTCCAATATCTAAGTTTTTACCAATACTGTCCATTTTCTCGTAGTAACGAGCATAATCTTCAACTGATTTAGTGACCCATTTATTACCTGAGAATGTAGAGCGTTGTACAGAAGCTTGTCGTTGTTTAATTATTTCTAATCTAGCAGCCTCATCAAGAGCACCATCCATTTGAGTGTATACTTCTTCTTGAATTTTACTATTACCTCTTAAATACTCAACTGTAACTTCTCTTTCAAAGTCTTCAATTTTACCCGTATAGCCTTCTTTTACTGCTTGTACAAAATTGTATCTTAAAGCTTTATGAGTGTAATCAAGAGAGGTATCTAAGTTTTGACGTATAGTCCAAGCTGTTTTATTTTGTATTAAACCATGATGCACAGTTCCTGAGTGAAGTTTACTAGCAAAACCTGAGACAAGGTCATTGGAACTATTTAATAGTTTTTCAATAGGGGATATAACAAGCCAAGTAGGTAATTTTTTATACCAAGGTTTTTGTTTAAAATCTTTAGCTTTATTAATTTCTTCAAGTTCTTTATTTAATTTTGAAACATAATTCTCTTGAACTTTTTTTAATTGTGTTAAAGATGAAACAGATAAATCATCATCATTTAAAAGTTTATTAATGTCATCTGTAAGTGTTAAACGGTCTGCTGCAAGTTTTTGTAAGCCTTGAGGAGATAAGTCAGCATTGTATTTTGCTAATTTTGCCTGTAAATCCTTAGTACCAACACTCTGTCTTTCTGCTTCTTTAGCTGCTTCTCGTAGTCTAAAATCTCTAAGTTGTTTATTAGCTTCTTTTACTTTTAAAAGATTCGCATCTGCTTCTGTTGTTTTAGCTGTTGAAAGTTCTTGTGCTTTTTGTTCAGAAGTAAGTAAAAGTTGTCTTTGTTCCTCTAAGCTTTTTAAACTTATAGTCGGGTCTTCAACAAATTTATTTAACTTTGTTTCTGCTAAAGCCATTTTTGTATTTGTTACATTTAATTCTTTAGTAAGTTTACCGACTTGTTTTTCTAAACTATTTAATTTAGCAGTTATTTCTTTAGTTATAGGTTTTGCTTGTAAAGATTTAATTGTATTATTTAGTTTAGTTATTTGCCCTTTAATAGGAGTTGCTGATTTAGCTAAAGTAGCTATATCTTCTTGAAGCTTTTTGAATACAGATGTTTTCTTTTCTGTTTTTAAAATTGTTTCTTCAAGTTTTGTTTTACTATTAATGATACTATCTAAACTATCTCTAGCAGTTTTAGCAGTTGCTGTTGACTCTTCCGATAAAGTTTTAATAGTTTGAACAGATGTTTCTAATTGACTTTTTTGTAAAGAAGCGTCTACTTTAGCTTTTTTTACATCTAATTTTTCTGACGCAGTTAGTTCTTTTTGAACACCCTTTTGTTCTTTAACTAAAACTGAGGCTTCTGCAATAACACTATCTATTTCAGAAACTTTTTCATTTGCTAAACGTATTTTTTCTACTTTAGCTTCTTCAGCTGATAAAACCTTACCTTCACCATCAAGTTCTTTAGTTAAACCTTTTTGTAAAGGTGCTTTGTCTAAAACAAGACCTAAACTACCACCTAAAGCTGCTCCTAATAAAGCAGCATTAACCATTGAGCCTTCATTATAGACACCTGTACTGGTTTCATACGTTAACATTGCAGCAGTACCTACAGCAGAGCCAGTAGCAGCAGATTGTGCTACAGCTCCAACTTTAGTTGCTAGGGTAGTTGCTTTTTTAATCTTGTTAGCCGCTGATAAAATAGGACTAACTAAGAGGAAATCTGTAGGGTCGAAAATAGCCATTGATAAACCAGCTCCAATCATACTCCCTGTTGTAAATTGGTTTGCTACCTGTTCTTCAGTTTCTTTTAAATGAGTTAAATAAGCTGTTGCAATTTCAGCCTCATTCCAATTAGCAATAGGGCGTGCCATTACACGGTCAATTACATCTTCACTTACTTTTTTATCTTTAAGTGATTTCAATAAACTATCACGAGTAAATTGCACGCCTTCATACTGGGATAAATCATAGGAAGCTTTTTCATACTCACCACGATTAACTAAAGCAACAGTAGAGTTCATAACTTCAGCTAAAGCTGCATAATCATTTCTCTTGTATACAGGTTTTTCAGGAGTGCTATACGACACACTATCCATCAACAACTGTTCGCTTTCATTAAAATTAAATACTTCCATTTATTTTCCTTTATTGACTTGAGCTATTTAAAAGTCCTTGTCTTACTTGTTTAACATACTTTTTAGTTTCGTCAGGCATTACAGAAAGCCAGTTGTTACCTTTAGCTTTAATTGCCTTTTTTACGTTACCTACTCCATGATTATAAGCAGCGGTAGCTTTATCAATATCACCATTAAATGTTTTTAGCATTGCTGACATATAGTCTGTGTAAAAACGAGCGTGTTCCTGCTCAGTATTATTTTGCAAAGGTTTTACACCATAGCCGGGCTGTTTAGCAGTTGCTGGCATAAGCTGATATTTTCCTAGCGCACCTGTTTTTGAATTAACAATTAATTTACCAGTTGCAGGGTCTATATGTTGATTGGATGATTCAATTTGAGCAATAATAGGTTGTAAAGTTGTAGCTGTGTTTTTAAACGAAGGTTGTTTCAGACTTTCTTTAGTGTTTAATGCTTGTTCATTTCGCCTTACAACATCAAGGTTTCCCATGCCATATGCATCACCGCTAATTGTATCAAAAACTATTTCACCTACAAATCTACCTGCTTGACTTAAAGCATTATCAACTTTTGCTTGAGCACTAGGAGATAACGTAATTCCTAATTGAGAAACACCTTTAAAATAATTAAGTACCAACTTAGCTGCTTCCATAGCATAAGTATTATCTTGTTTATCAATAAACTCCCATTGTTTTTTGTTATATAATGCTTCTTGTTGTTTAGTATATTCTGTTTGCATATTAACAACAGCTTGTTTATCACGTAAAGAGATTGTATCATTTGTAAAAAACTCCCTGCCAAACTCATACACAGTATTAGAAAATTTACTTACTTCACTTACAATACCTTGTATTTGTGCACCTGCTTGTGTTACACCTCTTGCTGCTTTTTGTTGCCCTGTTTCTTGAATATTAGTTACTAATGATTTTAAAGAGTTAGGGTTTAAAACAATAGAAGCTGTATCACCATCTTTATTTTTAATATATATTGAGTTATTAATGTACGATATAGTTGGCTCTGTTCCTGCTAACGCTTTGTCAACTTCAGCTTTTTTTTGTTGTTGCATTTCAGAATCATCAAAAGAACTTAGCAAAGCTTTTTCAAAAGAAGGTAAGTTAGGTGCTGTCATTCCTGCTTCTGATAATTTATCTATTAATTGAGGAGAAATAGCACCACGATTATCTTCAACATTTTGAAACACAAACATTTTTCTTACAACATCTGTAGCTTCCGTTTTTTGCCATTGACCACTTTTTACAAAAGCTGAATAAAGAGCATTAGCTTCAGTATGAGAATCAAGTGGTATTTGTAATAACAAAGCTTTGACATCTTTATTTGAAGTAGGGAAAGCCGTAAACTCACCAGCTGTTTCTAATATTCTCATGCGTTCTGCTAGATTAGTAGGGTTTGATAAAATTGTACCCTTAACCATAAACATTTTTATTCTATCATCTTTTGACATATTACCAAACGCAGCATTTGTTTTTGTTTCCATATCAATAATAGCTTGTTTTAACACGTCAGGATTAGTTTTAGCATCACTTGCTAAAGCTACTAGTTTTACCATTGAATTATTAAAGGCACTTGACCATTCTTTTTTGTATAATTCAGGATTAGTTGTAGCCTGTGCTTTTAATGAAACAAGATTAGGGTTTGGACTATATAAATTAGAAACAATACTATCAGTAACTTTTTGTTTAAGAATAGTTTGAACTTTAGGGTCTACACCAAGGTTACTATCAACAAAAGGAACTCCTCCTGTTGCATTATAAATTTCTAGTGCAGTTCTTTGGTTTACAACACCACTACTGGCTTCTTGTTGCCCATAATCAATAGCATAACTAGTTGCTTGTTCTTTATTTATAGCTTTGTTTGCTACGCCTAGTGCTACATATTCGTCAAAACGGTCTTTTTGTAAATTATTGATTGAGTCTTTAATTGTACTTTCTACTCCACTATCAACAGCATTTTTTAAAGATTGTATTTTATCTTTAAATTTACTTAATACATCTGTACTAAAAGGGCTAATTGATTTTAATGTGCCATGTAACTCAGTTAATTTAGCCATCTCAACGTATGCTTTATTAGCATCTAAAGATAAATCATCACCATTTAATTGGTCTAAAGCAAAATTAATTCTACTTGTTGTATAAAAATTACCAAAGTCATTTTTTGAAATATTTAAAGCTTCTGCCTTTGCTTGTAATTGCTTATATGTTTCATTTTGAGTTTCAGCATCTTGAAACTGTATAGTAGGAACTGTTAATGATACTTGATTTGAAAAATCTTCTTGTTTAAATACTAATTCATCTTTTAAAAATTGATTATTAGCATTAGCGTTCATTGCTTGTTTAGCAGTAATAAGCTTAGCTTGTACAACAGAAGGTAAAGATGAATAATGGTCTTCTGATTCAGTCAAATAAGAATTTGTTACTGCTTGTTTTTTGGTTAAATCTGCTCCAGCATCTCTATATGATGCTACATAGTCCTGATACATAACTGCTTGTTTACTATCATTTACTAAATAAGAATCTACAAGAGCTGCTTCATTCTCAATATTAGCAGCTTTTTGCTGAGCTGTTAAATCAGTTGATTGCTGTGATAAAGTAGCGAGCTGTGCTTTTTGAGCAAACTCAACTAGTTTAGAAATATTACTAAAAGAAGATTTAGCAGGTGTAGCTTGTACAAAAGGGGACTGAGGTGTTACCATAGATTGCGAACGTGTGTAGTTAAATAAATCTGCCATTCTATTTATACCCCTTTCCAATAATTAGTTGTACCAAATGTATTACGATTAGTAGACCCAAGTAAGCTTGCTGTTTCTGCTGTTGTTTTATCTAAGGCAACTTTTTGCATTGCAATAGTATTAGTAGCACTTTCAATACCTAAGCCTGTAGAGTAAGCTGAGAATCCTGACATAGCTGCTCCGCTTAAAATATCAAAGGTTGATTGTTGTTGTGACATTGCTTGGTTGTAAGCTTGAGCATTTTGAATATTCTTAGCTTCTGCTTGATAGGCAATGTTTGAAAATTGTGTTTGTACATCTGTCATCTTAGCGTCTGCTGCTTGAGCTAGACTATCAGCTGCTAATGCTTTTTGCATGTCAACTGCGATTTGTTGTCTTCTTGCTGAATTACCATATACATTTCGTTCAGCTTGTGTTGTTGTAACTTGTCCTTGGGCTTGAGCTGCTTGAATACCTAAATTGGTTAATAACATACCAAGTTCTGTATTTACATCTCTACCTAAATATTGTGTTTGTTGATTACTTACTCGTCTATCTCTTTCGATAAACATTTGGTTAGCTGTGTATTGAGCTTTAGCTTGTTTAGCAATAGCTTGATTACCGAGGATACCTCCTAAAATAGAAAGACCCCCTGTTACTACTCCAGCTGCAATTGGCGCAGTCATTGGTGCTGGCATAATTACTCCTATTTTGTTTTATAAGATTCAAGGTTAAGTATATAATTACCTAGTTTTACTGTGTCTTCATGCGTTAAGCATATACCACCATCGTCTCTTTCTATAACATTAAGAGTCGGTTTTGTTGGTTTCATTGTTGTTGTCGTCTGACAGCCCACTAAAGTGATTACTAAACCAATCAGCAGGAGCACTTTCAAGTTCATTGCGTTCTTCCTGTAATTTTTTGTGGTCTCGATAAATCACCCAAGACTGAATAGCCCAAAGTAATTTATCGAGTATAGCTACAAGCTTAAGCATCTTTTGTAAAGACACCAAGAGCACCAATAGCAGCTAAGCCTAAAGCTACAATAGCTTCTGTTTGCTCAGGTGAGATTGCTACACCAGCAGCTGTTATTAGGGCTAAGATGCCTCTCCAAGTAGATGCTTCTCTACCACGATTTAAAATAAAATCTAACATATATTTCTCCTATTTATTTAAAGTCTGAATACGTTGCAATACCATTTGTAAATGTAGCTGTCATATACTTTTGTCTCATACGAGGGTCAAAAGAAATATGCACCCAGTTACCTTCCATAATACATTGGTCAACACTAACACCTACTGCTTTTAATTTTGTTACAATAGACAAAGGGTTACCAAAGCGAGGAGCTATAAAATCACAGGCATAACCCAGCATATGAGCTGAGGTCTTTGAGCCTCCAATATACTTATTGAGCTTTGGACTTCGGTAACCACTTGTAACTGTAATAGGTACTTGTAGGATTTCCCTAACTTTTTCCATACCCTCAGCAGTAACTTTTAAGTTACTCATAATTTCATCTGTAGGTGTATTATCGATATTTTTACGTACTGCTGTATCTGACCTTATCATTTCATCTAACGTAAAGTGGTCTGATAGTTTCATACTTTATCTACTTTATTCTCTAGCTTATCATAAATACGATTAAGCATAGTTTCTAGTTTATCAAAACGAGCCTCTAAGTCTTCTTTACGTACATAATGGCTCGGTAAGTCTATTTCTAATTGCTTCATGTCTTTCTTTAAGTCTTGCACAGCATCCCACAGTTGCCTAGCAAACCAACCTAAAACTGAAAGGACAGTGCCTATGATTACGTTTACAATGTCTTGGAATTCCATAATTGTCCTTATCTGAAAATGGCTACAGATATAATACCGTCTACGGCAGCTGTAGTAGAGTTGTGCGATAAATCGCAAGCCGTTGTTGTTTTTGTTGCTATTGCAGTACGCACTATATATATCGCTCCACCTTGATTGCTAGTACCTACAACTGAATAATTAGAATCTGCCAATGCAGTAGCAATGTTTACTGTGTAAAAACCAGTACCGTTATCTGTAATAGAGCTAACATTAAATGCAGCCATGATAGCAACTGTCCCAGTTCCATTGAAATTCACCCAAGCCCTACAAACACCAACACTAGCATCATCAAGCACAGTTCCACTAGAAGCTGGTAAAGTTAATGTAGTCGTTCCAGCCACATCAGGTGCAGCAATTGTTACACTTCCACTTGTATTTCCTGCTAGAACGATGTCAGCCATTACATGTTCTCCAATACAAATTTAAGCTCATCAACACCTTGTGCGTTGTCAATGTTAGATTGAATGGCAGCATACTTATCACGGACAGCCTGACGTGCTTCTTCAGCAGCAGTGGCTTCACTAGGAATAGTAGCCTTCACATCTAATGGGGCAAACTCTTCAGCACGTTTAGCTCTACGAGCTTCATGTGTAATCTTCTTAGCTTTGTCTAAGTTGATAGTAATCATTATAATTTCTCCCTATATTTTTTAGAAGCCGATGCTTGGCATGGCTTGCAAATTCGCTTGTTGTTTCTTAATGTATATTCATTGCCACATTTGCAGTGCGTTTTCTTTGCATTAAAATTATCTTGCAATCTTGAATTATCTTCTCTTGTAAGTAATCTTAAATGGTTTGGATTAACACAACTTCTAACTTTGCATATATGGTCTACACACAATCCTTTTGGTATTTCACCTTTAAATAATTTGTAGGATACTCTATGAGCTTCATGTGGAACTCTACCAATTCCAAATCTTCCATATCCATCTCTGCTAACATGAGCAGTCCATAATAGGCAACCAGAATTTGGCTCTGGTATTGTTTTGCTCAAAAATCTATCAAGCATTAATATATTCCCATGCGTTACGGAATGTTCTGTCTTCAGGAATATCTGCGACATCTACAATCTTGTAGGGCTTACCTGCTGGTACAGCCTTTAGCACCTGCTCTTGTGTAGCGCCGGGTGCAGGAACGATGACAGCGACCCCATTGTCATCAGTTTTGTAAATCACACGTTTGTTGTCCATGTTAGACTCCTTAAAAAATTAGTTGCTGAAGACGGAGACACTTACCATTGCATTGTCCGCAACCTGAGTAGTGTTGCTAATAATGACTCGGCATTGAGTAGTAGAGACTGTTATGTAAGGCGACATGATTAACTGTGGAATATCACCTAACGCACTTCCTGCAATGGAATAATTTGCATCTGGCATCGCCGTGGCAAAGTTAACCGTATAATTTCCTGTACCGTTATCAGTAATACTTGTCACATTACCACTACCACGAATAGCTACTGTACCTGTACCGTTAAAGTTTACCCAAGCACGACATTGAAATGATGGCAATCCAGCAACAGTTCCAAAGTTATTATCAAAGCTGACTACCTGACTGCCATCAACCGTAATAGCTGTTGTGTCATTTGTTTGTATCTCTAATATCCCACTAGCGTCAGCACTTGTAGCAAGCCCGCCAACTCCAGTTGATATTGCGTTTATCTTTGAACTCATGGTGTTACCTCGTCTGCTGGTTCTGGTGTGTTGCCCTGTTCGCACCACTGTACGAACTCTTGGTAATCTGTGTTAGCTGGGTCAAATGGTATAACTGCATTGTCTGAAAGACGGATTACACAGTTTTCTGGTATCTCAGGAATTGTTGATTTAATTTCTTTATACATTTTATAGCTCCGCTGAAAGTGCTTCTTTTCGTTGCCATACATACGCATCGCCTGTTCCACTTGCAGTAAATATTGAACGCGCACTATTTGTAGTTAAAGGTACGAATCCCGAAGCAAATACTAAATTTATTGCATCCGTAGATAAAGTAGTTGCTGTTGGAGTTGTTCGCATAGATACAAGAAATGTAGAATAACTAGCATATAAGGAGCCATTTACCGCATAAGTCCTTGAAGTCCATATTAACTCTTGATAATACCTCTGACACAAAGCCAACTCTGTACCATAAGGTCTATAGTCAAATGATGTAGCTGTAGAGCCTTTTTCTAGTTGCACCCCTGTGATGTAGAAGGTAGCACCGTTAGTTCCGACTACTGATGTAGCTCCTGTTACAGAACGATAATCTGCTGATTGCCAAGAGCCAGCAGTTCCACTAAAAGTAGTTCCTGTTCCTAATGACAATGCAAGTTGTAATCCTGTACCATTAGTTGCGCCAACCCAAGTTCCTGATGTATCACCAGCAATAGTAATTGAAATTGTAGTCCAAGTATTTGCTACAGGAATTGAATAGCTAAAAGGATAAACTCTTGTGCTTGCTGCATTTTCAATAGAACCACCAAAAGTTCCTGTTAAAGAACTTCTAACTTGAAATGATAAAGTTACAGTTTGAGCATTAGCAGTTCCCCAATCAAAATCTGCAGTATTAAATCCTTCTATATTTTGATTTAAAAAGAAGTAATCTGATGTTCCTACTGCATAAGCAGAACTTGAAGTTATGCCTAAATAATTTGTAAAACCAGCAGGTGGTGTTACAGAGCCAGCATTTTGCTGAACAGTTAATTTGCTAGCTTGACTTGTAAATACACGCCATCTATCCAATGTGTAAGATGAACTTGGAGTAACACTAGCCCCAGCATTACGCTGGTCAAACAGCATGTCACCGTTAATGATACGATTCTTAAAGCCTGTTACTGGAGTAATGTATTCGGCAGGTACGCTACCACCATAGGTAGGTGTCGTTATCCCAGTGCTGCCATTTAATGTTATTGCCATATTTATCCTTTACAATACTACCCAGCGTGAGCCACTAGGAACGGTTACTGTTACGCCACTATCAACTGTAATAGGACCTGTAGACATAGCATTATTTCCAGTAGCAATTGTATAGTTAGCATCTATTGTATTACTGTGTTCATACAAACCTTTTGATGTACTATTGCTACTTGACGTTGTATTTACCCATGCAGAGCCATTGTAGGCTAAAACTTCTCCAGTTGATACCGAAGTGATGGTTACGTCTGAAATATCGTTTAGAGCAGGGGTTACGTTTACTACAGCCCATGAAGCGTCTGTACCGTCTGTTGTTAAGTATTTACCTGTATTACCAGTTTGGTCAGGAAGAGCATCAACAGCAGCAACATCAGCCCATAAAGTAATTGTGCCGTCTGTGCTTAAATATTTACCAGCATTGCCAGTAGTATCAGGGGTGTATCCTGCGGCTAAAACAGCACTTGCTGCTGCTTGATCTGCACTTGTTGATGCATTAGAAGCACTCGTAGATGCCTCTGTAGCGCTCGTAGACGCATTATTTTCGCTAGCTAAGGCATTGGTAGCAGAAGTACTTGCAGAACTCGCTGAGGAGGCTGCATTGCTTGCCTGAGTCGTTGCAATACCAGCTTGTGTTGTAGCTGTTGTAGCTGATGAACTTGCAGACGTAGCTGAGCCAGCTGCCGCTGTTGCCGATGTACTTGCATTTGATGCTGAATTACTAGCAGCTGTTGCAGAGCTTGCCGCGCCACTAGCCGATGTACTTGCAGCACTCGCACTATTAGATGCATTAGTTGCACTTGTAGCAGCTGCTGTCGCTGAGTTACTAGCATTTGTAGCTGAGGTAGCTGCTGCTGAAGCTTGAGTAGTAGCTGTTGTAGCACTTGCTGCTGAAGCTGTTGCACTTGTTGCCGAGTTACTAGCACTTGTAGCTGATGCTGCTGCTGAGTTAGCTGCGTTAGTTGCAGATGTTGCTGCGGCTGCTTGAGAAGCTGCTGCTGCATTTTTAGAAGCTAAAGCAGCTGCTGCATTTTCTTCAGCATTCTGAATGTCTACAATGTTATCTGCTGTTAATGTTATATCAGCAACAATAGCACCTAACAAATTAATGTCATCTATATTTTGAGCTACAATATCAATATTTGTTGTAATTGCTAGTTGACCAATGGCTTCTTCAGATTGTACTACAAGAACGTCCAACTGACTGCCCGAAGGCACGTCAGCTGCGTTGTTCATTACAATTGAGTTATTAACAATGTCATACTTTGACCTATCATTAATAATTACACCATCAACCTCTAGCCGAACATAGTTATCACCTTTTAAGTTAGAAGGTATAGGAAAAACTTTGGTTGTACCATCTAACGTAAAGGAATGTCTTGCTGGAGTTTCCATAGTTTTTCCTTATTTCATTTCTCTAGAAGTTACTGTCATCATACCTTCGACTATAACTGAAGTTAGTTTAAAATCATTTACAGATGAGTCTAAAATTGTAATATCTACGTTACCTACTCGAGATGCTACAGTTAAGTCTAAATCTTTTAATGAAGAGTTGTGTGATTTTGTATAGGTTGTATCGTAATCTTTACGGTATACTTCTGCGTCAAAAGCTCCTTCACCTTCAATAGTTACTTTTTTAATAAGTAGCTTATGCTTAGGTGACCTAATATCTGTCATTTTTGGATAGTAATCAGGTAGCTGTACACTTGATGTATAATTATATGAATCTATAATAGTATTATCAGCCGATGAAGTATCTACTTTATCATTTACAACATTAGAATCTAATTGTAGTTTATGATAACGATAATCAGAAGCTGTCTTACAGATTACTAATAAGTTTGAAGATAAGCCAAAGTATTCAAATGAGTTAGCAGCTGTCTCTAAGCCATTTAGTAATGACCATTTGCTCCATGCTGATTGAATACGAGTAGTACCATCTTCTTTAAAGTTATATAAGTATACTTCATTAGTATCCGTTGTACAAACAATATATCCTAATACACCATCCACAATCAATGTGCGTATAGGGTCAGCTAGATATGTTGGGGTACTAACATTTAAGTCTACACCTTTAATATCTAAGTTATCTGTTTTGATATACTGTCGTAGTTGTTGTCTATTGTTAGTCGTTGAGATAAAGTACAAGCTATCATTAACAACCACAGGTTCAACATCAATCGCCATTGGATAGTTAGATGTGTTTACTAAAGATACTGAGTCAGGGCTAAAAGCTCTTTCACTTACCAACTCATACTGAGCATACTTCGTAAAGATATACAATGAGTTATTAAATGGTTTAGTAAAATGAATCTTACTAGCTTGGTTAGTAGCCACAGTAACATCAATAACATCTGTATCTAATGAAGTAACTACTGAAGAGATATAAAAGTTAGTATAGTTAGCAGTCTCTGATAATACAATACTATCATCTGAAGCAAACCCTAAGCGGTTCTTATAAAAGAACATATCTTGAACTGCACGTTTTAATCCAGTTTCGCTAGGTGCAAAAGAAGGATTAGGGTTATTCTCAAGATTACCTACGCGAGGAGGTGACCAGTCAATTGTATCAAATTTAAAAGTAGCCACACCAGCTGCAATAGCAATCCTATCTAGTTTGATAGGCATATTTGTAAGAACACCTCGGTTCTCTTCAGGGTCTAATGTTTCTTCCCAAGATGAGCCATTCCATTTTACAAAGTAATCAGTAAAGGTTGTTTGTTCTTCACCTGTAATTTTAACATGGGTATCAGCAAAAGGAAAATCTTTAGGTAAATCTGTAATCTTATTAACAGAGCCTTTCCATCCAATAGATGCTTGGTTGCCCCATGAGTCCCAGCTACTAAACTCAAAATCACCACCATCTTCTCGTGTAATTTTAAGCAGTGAGCCTTTTACTTCTGCCTTAAAGTTAGTTGGAGCAGCGGTAAAGGTTATAGTAAATGAAAATGAAATAGGTATATCAAAAGGGTCTCCCCAATCATCGTTATCGTAAGAAGTATTTAAAATAGTAATACTATAAATGCCTGTTGTAGAATTATAACTATTAGACAATACAGATGCTGAATAGTAACCTGATGCTGCTACTCCGGGTAAATTTAGTGCATATGTAGGCGACTGTTTATTTTTACCGATATCTACATTAAATGTTTTAGTTTCTCCCCCTGCTAAATAAGCAGAAGTTGTTTGTGATGATATTGAAGTACCATTAATTAAAGCTGCTAGTTGAGTTGCTGCATAGTCAGAATCCTCATAACCAGTAGCAGGGTCATACGTTTGAATAGAAGGTTTATTAGGTGATACCTGAATAATTTGACCATTAAGATAAACTGCATAGTTGTAAGGATTATACCTATCACCACTACCACGTTTTAACCAATAGAAAGCTTCTTTTGTATAACCTTCTTTTAAAGGAAATGTGTTTGTAGTATCAATGTCTATTAAAGCATCTCGTGAGAACATCCAAGTTCTATCTTGTACTGTTAGAGCTTTTAAGTTACTATTAGCTAAGTAATCTTTAATTGTAGTTTCATGTTCTGCCTCAAACTCTACAACCATCGGCTCGCCATCAAGATTAAATATTTGTACTGGGTTGTCGTAGTTGCTTGTCTCTACAAAGATATACTCTTCGTTATTTTCTCCACGGTCATATGTGTGGAATACTTTGCCATCAGCCATTTCAGGTTGGTCAGCAAAGGTAATTGTTTTTTGATGGTTTACAGGAGGTCTTTTAAGTAGTCCTTCAACAACACTAGGAATACAGTTTACCATCTCTTTACATTGGTTATCTAGTATCAACTCAGGATTCTGCTGAGAAACTCCATTGTAAAACGGAGGGTAGACTTTATGTATCTTTGGCATTTAATCCTCCTTATAGTGGTGTTGGGTTAGCAGCTCTATCGATTAAACGAGTGCCTCTTACTAAATTAAATTTAGATTGTCTTAAGTGTTCGCGTTCAACTTTAATTTGTTGTAGAGCTACTTTTGTCTCTAATTCTTTTTGTGTTGTGTCGTCACCATTTAGGTAAACATGTAAGTGCTTCGAAGCTACTAATACGATGTATGTTCTAAAGATGTCAGGGATGTTATCAAAAGTAACTTCAAGACGTACTGTAAGTGTAATAGGGTCTGTAAAGATACCTGATGATGTATCCCGTTGATATAAGTTATTGCCTTCTTTAAAGTAGTCTACATTCTCAAACTCAATTAAGTTATCAGGTAATGTAATGTAGCCGTCTACGTCAGGCACATATGTTACTTCAAATTTATTAAACCATAGTTTATTTTCTTGTTCTTCGCGTAGTGTTTCAGCTAGAATTACACGTGCTAATACCGCTTCATGTCCTTCAGGTAAACTATCAATAGTCACACCTGTAGGAATCGGGAGCTCGCCAATGTAGCGTAACATTCTATTGATTGCATCAATTTCTGTCATAATTTTTCCTTGTCTATATATTTATGATTACTCTAGCACTCTCTAATAATCACAAATATAGAGATAAAGAGTACCTCCCCGAAGGGAGGCATCTTTAACTAAGAGTTACTTAAACGATTGTACCACCAGTGATTACACATGAACATGGTGGTTTAAGAACACCTAAACCGTATGAGTAGTATGTAGTCATCAAAGTAGCCAATTGCTCAGGGATGTAATTTACTTCTGAAGTAACGTCCATCAATTTAGCAACAGCAACCGCTTCTGATGTGAAGATGATTGCTTTAAGTTTTTTGTTAGTACCGCCAACATCTACAGCTGTGTCTACTGGTAAGTAGTTAGATTTGTAGATACGGATACCAGCAACTTCCATTACTGTACCTTTGTTGATGCCACCGTTATCACCTGAAGTGATGTCTTTGTTTACAGCATCTGATTGAGCTAGGTAAGAATAGATTAGTGGTGTAACTACTAAGTATTTTTCACCAGCAACATCTTTAGCTTCCATTGCAGCAACAGCTTGGAATACAGCTTCGATTAATGCATCACCACGAGCTTTAGGTGTAGCACCTGAATCGATTACGTCATTGTTAACTTCTGTACCGTCAGCTTGTACCGCAGCACCGCCAATTGTACCTGAAGTTTGTGATGCAGTAACCAACATAGCTGCAACAGCTTTGTCAATCTTAACCGCTAGAGCTTCACCAGCTTGTTTAGCTAATTCGCCACGTGTTTCAAAGTGAAGAACTTTCTCTTCAAATTTATCTACTGCCATTGCAAAGTATTCAAGAGCATCGATGTTGATGATACGCTCTTTAACTGCAACTGTTGACATTGTTAACTCAGTACCCGGTACGTGAGTGTTTGTGTCAGAGTCAGAAGACTGACCAATTACAGGGATAGAGATTGAAGAACCGCTGTCGATTGATTTAGTTGTAACCAAATCTAGAAACACTTGTTTACGGTCAAATGCTGTTAATACTGAACCGTAATAGATTTCTAAAGCGTTGTCCATGTCGGTAGGGATACCGCGAGTACCAGTGGTAAAATTACCAATGTTATTTACTGTTAATGCCATTTTATTTTCCTTAAATATGATATGTGTATTTTGTAATCGTAGCTATCTTTATATAATAATCTTTAAGTTGTCCTTTGAACATGAGCGCATCATTGTTGTCAGGGCTTACAGAATACTTACAAATCTGCTCTAAGGTTACTAATAGTTTCTGTAGATTACGCTACATTATTAAGTGTCTTAGTACGTCTACTAGTGACAGCTTAGCTAAGATGTCGTCCTTTATAGTATTGAATTGCCCCAAACCCCTAAAGGAGACGAAACGAGGAAAGGGGCAAATTAGTTATAGAATACCACGCTTACGAGAAGCTAAGAATCTTTGGTCTACCATTTTGGTATACTTAGCGTCTTTGCCGTAGAGTCTATCAGTCATAGCTTTCTGCCATTGGTTTTTGTCTGCAAATGGTTGCATACCGTTACCAGCTGAATCACCTTCAATCCTACGAGCTGCTGTAGGTGCTTGTTGGTCATACTTTAACTTCATGTACTCTAAGTTGCGTAATACTCTTTGTTGGTCTAGGCTATCGACAGCTGAATTGTAGTCGTTAATAACGTCTTCAGTCATGTTCTGTGATGCCCAATTAATAATTTCTACGTACTGCTCTTGTCCACCAACTGAATTGTAGATAGTATTTTTGACTGTTTCAGCATAAGCTGTTTGTCCTTGAATGTATTGATCTACTTGTTGTTTGGTGAACCCTTTTTTGGCTAGGTCAGCATAAGACTCATCTGATAGTTTACCATTTTCTGCAACCTCTTGTTCATACTTGTTGACATTGAATCCAGTGTCGGCAGTATCTTCAACTTTAGGTTCTTCTTTGGGTGCTTCAGGTTCTTTAGGCTCGCCTAGTTTTTTTTGTAATTCATTGTAAGCTTGTAACAAATCTTCTTGTGATTTAAACTTACCAGCAATCAGCTCTTCTTTAGGTGTGCCATCTTCGTTGTAACCTTCAGGGACACCTTCTGCTGCCTCGTCACCAGTCTTTTGTGACTCTTGGTAACGTGCTTTAGCTGCTGCTTCTACTTGTTGCTGTTCAGACATCTGCGGGGTTTCTTCAACCGTACCTGTATCTACCATAGTTTCTTCTGCCATTACTACTCTCCTTTAGCTGGTGTTGCTTTAGGTGTAGGTTTAGGGGCAGGAGTCATGTCAATACTATTAGGATAGCCTCGTTTGGCTTCATCCTCTTTGTCACGCAAATAGTAATCAGCGTCTGTAATTGTATTTTTGTTCTTGGTTTTGACACCATTCTGTTTTAATTCATATAGCGATTGTTGTTTAGCCATTGTTTATCTCCTTTAGATTAATTAGCCTTGTTGCATCATTTGTTGCGGTAAATCTTTTGT
>Ga0196901_1000446_pt1 | contig 21639 bp, 22 predicted proteins | sample CB_VirMetaG_FD_169099 | JGI IMG/M metagenome (GOLD analysis project Ga0196901, IMG submission 169099) | Freshwater to marine saline gradient viral communities from Chesapeake Bay - CB_1504_1 Viral MetaG (v3) (version 3) | ecosystem: Environmental > Aquatic > Marine > Coastal | place: USA... | reverse complement strand
GATGGTTTTGGTCTATCATTGAACGCCGGGGATACAATTGCAGTTACAGCCTGGCGAGATGTTAGAGAACAGGATGTATTCACGCAAATCTTCAAGGGACCAACTGTAGTATCAGAACCAACCAGAGAGTTGTTTGATATATACGGATTTGATGCTGATTTATTTGATAGAACTACATTTGCTGGCAGTAGCGTGAACTTGTTCAGTTTAGATCGTGCCGTTACCAACAGTGATCGTATGTGGGTAACACTAAACGGACGCAGATTATCTCCAGCTGAAGAATACGATACTTTTGTTGTAAATAATGCCGGCACCCAGTTATTAATTTCAGGCGGCATAATTAGCGACACTGACATAGTAGCAGTTACTTCGTTTACAAATAGCATTGTTCCAGAATCAATGGGATTCCGCATCTTTAAGGACATGCGCGACAATGTTGCTGTATATAGAAATAACACCGGTAGTCAAACATTCCTAACACGCACATTAAAATGGACCGATGATGTTATCTATGTCAATGACGCTAGCAAACTAGGTACACCAAATCTAAATGCAGCAATTTTTGGTATTTTAGAAATTAATGGCGAACGTATTACATATCGAGATGTTGATTTAGTTAACAATACTGTTAGCGGATTGCGTAGAGGTACTGCTGGCACAGGTATGCAACGTGAGCACTCAGTAAATGCTTTAGTTACAGATCTAAGTCGTGGACAATTATTACAAACCGCCTACGATCAAATCTGGTATGATCAAGGAACAACAACTGCTAGTAATGGTATTGCGTTACAGCAGCAAACAACCACAGCAGCTAAGTTCCTAAAAGGGTGATGGTAAAGGTTGTATAAATAATAAAAATGCAAAACACAAACGCACAACAAGAAAAGAAAATGGATAGTAAAGAAACTAAACCCAACGAGTCAAGCACCGTTAATATTCAAGGTCATATTAAGATTTTTGATCCAAACACTAAAGAAGTGTTTATTGACAAGCGTAATGCTATTCATTATGAAAATATGAGTGAAGCACTAGCACAAAGTCTCGCTAATAAAAACCTAGGCTACATTTATCAGATGAGTTTTGGTAATGGAGGCACTAGTGTTGACCCTACGGGAGTTATTACATATTTGCCACCAAACAGCACCGGGCAAAATGCTGACCTGTATAACCAAACTTATAGCAAGGTAGTGGATGATAATTCATCCACTAACACTGACACCAGCCGCAATAACTTAACTGTGTTGCATACATCGGGTCGTGTTTACACAGATATTCTTGTTAGTTGTTTATTAGACTATGGTGAACCAACAGGACAACAAGCATTTGATAATAGCACAAACCTAGATGGCGAATTTGTGTTTGATGAATTAGGATTAAAATCGTGGAATGGTTCAGCAAGTGATTTAAAATTAATCACACATGTAATCTTCCACCCTGTTCAAAAATCATTGAACAGACAGATACAAATTGATTATACAATTCGTATCCAAACATTGACGAATTTAAGCGCAGCATAAATATGCGTAGATAATTATTTGATAAATAAGATTAAACAGAACTTGGAGTTAGTCAAAAATGGCTTATACTATTAACAAAACAGACGGTACAGTGTTTGCTTCAGTAGCAGACGGTACAGTAAACACATCATCAAGCATTACTATCATTGGTAAGAACTATGCTGGGTATGGTGAGTTTTTAGGCGAGAACTTTATTAAACTATTGGAAAATAGTGCAAATAGTACAGCGCCAAGTGCACCGCTACGTGGTCAAATGTGGTTTGATACAGGTAATGGATTGTTAAAAGTTTACAATGGTACAACCTGGAAGAATCTAGGTGCTGCAACTTCAAGCACAACACAACCAACCAGCAACGTTGCTGGTGATTTATGGTTTGATTCAACTAATAGTCAGTTAAAAGTATATGACGGATCAGCATTTATCTTAGTAGGTCCAGCGTTCACAGCTGGCACTGGTACTTCTGGTGCAATTGTTGACACAATCACAGACACAGGAGCTACTGATCACGTTGTTGTTAAACTATTTGTTGAAGACACAATTGTTGCAATGGTTAGTAAAGATGCTACATTTACTCCAGGCAGTTCAGTCGATGGAAGCTGGGGACTACAGACAATTAAGCCAGGTATCCAACTAAGCACAGCAGTTTCAAATTCTTATTTCCAAGGTACTGCAACAAACGCAGATACACTAGATAACCTAAATAGCACTGATTTCTTGAGTGCAATTGGTAACGATAGTACAACCGGATCACTTTATGTATTAAATGACACAGGATTCCGTGTTGGTGCTGACCAAGATTATCGTATTAGCGTTAGTGGTTCAGATGTAACCGTACAAAATGCTAATGTTGACGGTGACATTATTTTCCGTGTAAATGATAACAGTGTAGTAACTACCGTTATGACATTAGACGGCGCAACAAGTCGTGTAATTTTAGCAGGTGATCCAACTACAGCACTGGGCGCAGCTACTAAACAATACGTTGATTCTGCAACTAGTACAGTAGGCGATTTGTTGTACAGAGATGGCACTAATACAATTGCTGGAAACATTGTACCAGATGGCGACGGAACTCGTAACTTTGGTGCATCAGGCACACGTTTTGCTACAATTTATGCAAACGAATTCAACGGTACTGCAACATCAGCAGAGTACGCTGACTTGGCAGAACGCTTTGAAGCAGATGCTGAATACGAAGCAGGCACTGTTGTTGAACTAGGCGGCATTGCTGAAATCACTCGAGCAGTAGAAGAATTATCAGAAAACGTTTTTGGCGTTATCTCAGACCGTGCAGCGTACTTAATGAACGCAAAAGCAGGTACAAATGCTACACACCCACCAATCGCTATGAATGGACGTGTGCCAGTTAAGGTTATTGGCTTAGTTAACAAAGGCGATCGCCTAGTTAGCGCAGGTAATGGTTTTGCTAGGGCAGCACAAGACGGTGAAGCTACAGCACGCAATATTATTGGTCGTGCGCTAAATAGTAAAGAGACAACAGGCGAAGGCACAGTAGAAGCAGTCGTTAAAATTAATTTTTAAATTAAAAAGACTACATTCAATCCCAGCCATAACAACTATGTGTGGCGTTGAAAACGGTCAACTAATACAAAGGGAAACTAAAAAATGGCATACGCATCAGGCGATACTATTCTAGATGACCACTATAACATTTTTGTTCGTGGTGGAGCATCAGCAGTAGATCACAATACTGCAAACGTTAATACAGTTTGGGGTACAGCAGCAACAGGAGACAAAGGTTACGGACAAAGCGGTGATCTTTCAGCTGTAAGTGCCGGTACACAAATTACAGCTACACAGTGGGTAAACTTATTGAACCGTGTTAGCACAATTGCAAACCACCAAGGTACTTCAACTACTGCAATTTCAAATCCAACTACAGGTGATACTATTAGTGCATATACAGCACTAAGCGGTAATATTAGTAGTATTTTTACTAATCGTCTTAACTGTGCAGCAAGCGGATCAGATATTACTTCTGGTGGCGCAATTTCTGGTACTAATACTTGGAGAGATTTACAAACAACTACCATTACTGTAGACTTTGATACTAATGCAAAAGCACGTTACTTCTTTAACGCAGGTGGACGTATTGCACTAAGTTTCTCACGCACAGGCGGTACGGCAAGTTCTAAGAATACTGGTTGGTCAAACCTATGCACAGCTTGCGGTACTATTTACTTTTCGGGTGGGTCAGGATCTGCAACCATTGCTGGTGGTACTTACACAGGTACTAATAAATCAGGTGGTTCGGGGTCAACATCAACTTTATCAACTACCAGTGGATGGTATGATTTGACTACTTCTTTTGTAGAAGTGTTTAAACAATATGACTCAACATATCTTTACACTGCAAACTATATTAAGGTAGAAGTTAAAGCTGACGCAGCTACTCCAACACAATATCAATTTAAAGTAAGTTTTGTTGATGCTGCTGACTCAACTGGTTGGGCAGACGGTACAATCAATGATGGCGGCGCAGAACTTGACGAAACAGTTGATGGTACATTAGCTGCTACATGTGTAGTCAAACCACCAGCAACAACGTATCTATCGGCGTCTTGGGGTACACCAACTATTAGTGGTACTGCAATGGGCGGTGATACTTACTCATAATTTCAAGCGTTGCATTGAAATTGGTAAAGGGCTTAACGGCCCTTTACTTTTGACTGCTTTTATAGTATAATAAGTAGTACTATGAATACTGAACAACTTGTTGAAACTGTGCGTCGTAGATTTGATCACGATGCAGCTAAAAAAGTCTTACGTGAAAAATATGAAGCAAAGATGTTGTTTGTTTACAACGGAGGCATGTGGCGTGCTGGTCCAGAACTGTTAATGACTATTGCAGTATGTCCAGATGAAAATTCCGTAATACTTGATGAATATGGAAATCCCATACAAATTAATACATTAGAACTAGAGTTATTAGCGCAACAGCGTTGGCAAGAACAAATGAATGGGTGGCTAAATGAGTTTCAAGAACTTAGCCGTCAAAGGTAAATACCGACCGCAAAACACATATAAAACGTTAAAAGAGAGCTACATTTACCGTAGCCTCTGGGAACGTCGTTTTATGTTATATTGCGATCGATGCGACAAAATTATCTACTGGACTAACGAAGAGTATCATATTCCGTATTTCTCTCCAGAAGATTCTAAATGGCACAATTATTACCCTGACTTCTATATCAAATATATAGATAAAAAAGGTAATATTAAAGAAAAGATTATTGAGATTAAACCTGCATCGCAGACCTATTGGAAAGTAAACAAAGCCAAATGGAAAGCAGCAGAAGAATGGTGTCGACAAAGATACTACGAATTTCAAGTGCTAACCGAAAAGGAATTGTTTTGATTAACAAACGAAGAATATTTCGTGCATTGGTTCGTTGGGCAGATGAATTAAACATCTGGCTTGAAAGTATTAGTGGCGGAAATTTAAAACGTGCTGTGCTAGAAGCAAAGCAAGATCGCACTACATTAGAAGAACTTGATCGCACTATTGGGAAAGCACTGGGTATTAAATGACTCGCGGATTTTTAATTTTTGCATTCAACAACGAAGTATTGGATTATTTAGGGCATGCCGTCTGGATAGCTGATCGTATCAAGCGCATACTAGGATTACCTACTAGTATCGTTACCGACAAAGCAAGTGCTAGCACCAAACAAAATGTACAGCATAATTTAATAATAACAGAAGCACTAGCAGGTCATCAACGAAACTTTAACATACACGAAGATGGAAATGTTGCTACCTGGAAAAATGTAAATCGTTTTCAGGCATATGATCTAAGCCCATATGACGAAACTATTGTTATTGATGCAGATTATATTGTAAACAGCGATCAACTTCTTAAATTATTTGATTCATCTGAGGATTTTTTAGTACATCGTAAGCCATATGATATTACAGATCGTAAAAGTTTCCAACCTTATGATTACTTGCCAAAATATAAATTCCCACACTACTGGGCAACGGTAATCTTTTTTAGAAAGTCAGAATTCGCTAAAACAATTTTTGACATAATTCGAATGATACGTGAGAATTATGCACATTATTCACGTGTATATAAGTTTAGAAGTAGCCCGTTTAGAAATGATTATGTTGTTAGTATTGCACTAAGCATTGTATATGGACATCGTATTAATAGCATTCCGGAAATTCCCTGGAATATGCCAATGATTGCTAACAATGCTGAAATTACACAATTAGAAGATTGCAAATTTGAAATTTTTTATCAAAAAAACGTGAATCGCAAAAATAAACCAGCACGTATAGTTGTTAAAGATCACGATATTCATTTCCTTAACAAGTTTTCCTTGGAGAAAATGATCAATGGTTGAAGCAGAACGCGGCTATTTAATTATGGCGGAAAATACAGATACAGTTGACTATGTTGACTGTGCTCGCGCCCTAGCACGTTCGCTGAAATATCACACACCGCAAGCAAAAATTTGCTTAGTTACAAGCGCAGAAGTAAACGATTCTGTATTTGACTTTGTAAAACCACTACCGTACGGCGATCAAGCACCTGATAGTAAATGGAAGTTGCGTAATGATTGGCAAGTTTTTGCAGCTAGTCCGTTCAGGCAAACAATTAAACTTGAAGCAGACATGATTGTACCGCATAGTATCTGGCATTGGTGGACAATGTTTGAACATCGAGACGTGGTGTTAACAACAGGTGCAAGAAATTACCTAAATCAACCTACGCTGGTTAGACATTACCGTAAAATATTTGATTTAAATGGATTACCGGATGTATATAATGCTATTACTTACTGGCGTTTTAGTCGAAATGCACAATACTTTTTTAATATAGTGCAGCATATTTTTGAAAACTGGGCTGCTTTCCAAACAACACTTAAAGGCGGTACCGAAGATCCAGGAACAACCGATGTTATATATGCACTTGCTGCTAAAATTGTAGGTGTAGAAAACGTTACTCTCCCTAATACTAGCTATCCAAGTCTTATTCATATGAAAGGACAAATTAACGGATTAAGTCAGGAAGATTGGACACGAGAGTTAATTTGGGAATTGGATGGGTCTAATATTAGAATTAATACCGTTGACCAAGAATACCCTTTCCATTATAATATTAAAGAATTTAGTAAGATTTTAAACGAACATTATGACAAACTTTTGGCAAGCACTTGAACAAGTAGACCAGTCACAACCTAAATTTGAATTAGAATATCGTTTGTATTACGATCTAAAAACCGGCGAGCCATTATTCTACACTACTCAGGATGAACCAGGTACATACTTAATAGTAGATAAACAATTTTACGAAGAGTCTAGATACGATATCTATGTTAAAGACGGTAAAATTGAACGCATTAAGCACGAACCGCTTGGTAAGTTAATTCCTACATCTACCGGCACATCAACACACCCAAACGACATTACTATTGTAATGAAATCGTCAACTTATTGGAATACAAAAACATATGAATTTAATTGATATTGCAGACCTAGACGTAGTGTATTTGAGCTACGACGAACCTCAAAAAGAAGAATTCTGGGTAAAAATTAAAAACATGGTGCCTTGGGCGGTTCGTGTTGACGGCGTCAAAGGATCCGATGCAGCACATAAAGCAGCAGCAGAAGCAAGTACAACAGAACGTTTTGTACTAATCGACGGCGATAACTTACCAGATCCAGAATTCTTTAACATGCAACTGGAAATAAAATCTCCAGAGTATGAAAAGGCAGTGTTCCGCTGGAGAGCCCGCAATCATATTAATGGACTTATGTATGGCAACGGTGGACTAAGTTGTTGGACACGTGAGTTCATTATGAATATGCGCACACACGAAGCTAGTAACGGAAGCGACGATACTTGTGTAGAATTTTGTTTTGATCCGCTATACTGGCCCATGCACGATTGTTATTCGGTAACATATCCTAACGGTTCGGCATTCCAAGCATGGCGTGCAGGATTCCGCGAAGGTGTTAAAATGTGTTTGGATCGTGGACGTAAGCCCGGCGAATTAGAATTTAAAGAAAGCGTACACAGTCGCAACCTAGATCATTTAACCATCTGGCACAATGTTGGTATGGATGTTGAAAATGGTGCGTGGGCTATACTAGGTGCACGCCAAGGCACATACATGACTATGCTAGGCGATTGGGACTATCGTGCAGTACAATGGTTTGACAATTTGTCAGACATTTGGACAGACACACAGCACGAAGATCCAGAAAGAATGATTGAATTATATGGAAAGGATTTAGAAACACGTCTTGACTTACCAATGAATTTACTTGATGTAAAAGCAAGTGCGTTCTTTAAACACCATTATCGCAGTAACTGGCATAATATGGGTACAACTGTTCGAGAAATAGATGTTATCCGAGGGCACGAAGGGTGGTAAATCCTAAAAAAAATACTGGTTATTTTGCATTAGATAAAGAGTATAAGTTTACGTTAAATGCAATCCCGCGCGGAAGAATTTTAAATCATACAATACAAAATTCGTGCAATATGCCGTACAATACCATTGTAATTGATCACAATGGTAATTGTTTGCTATGTATATGTGATGGTTGGTTACCAATTCCGGTTGGGAACGTATTAGACTTTGAATCTATTGAAGATGTTTTTAATAGTAACATTGCAAAAGTATTGCAAAAAGATATTGACGATAAAAAATTTACATGGTGCGCAATAAACAATTGTGGTATTCAATACAAAAACATATTGAGAAAAGATTATAATATTATTATTAATATTGATGAAAGTTGTAATCTTGCTTGCCCAAGTTGTCGACGAGATGCAATAATGCATACCGCAGGAGAAATGTTTACTATAAAAACTAAGCAGGTCGAACGTGTTGTTGATTGGTTAAAAAAATTCAAACACCCGGTTACAATTTCAACATCAGGAAGCGGTGATCCGCTGGCTAGTTTAATTATGCGCCCGTTAATTAAAGACTGGGCACCAACATCAACACAATTATTTGAAATAAAGACTAACGGATTATTAATTAAAAAACAGCTCAATGGAACAAACATTTTTAACTCTGTTGATCGTTTTGTAATCAGCATTGATGCAGGTAGCAAAGAAATATATGAGAAAGTTAGAGTAGGTGGAAAATGGGAAGTCTTGTTAGAAAACTTAGAATATCTTCATAATAAAAATAAGAACAAGCATGTTAGTTTGAATTTTGCCTTGCAAAATTCAAATTATAAGGATATAAAAAATTTTGTATTATTGTGTGAAAAATATAAATTTTCTGGTTTCATACATCAACTAGACAATTGGGGCACTTGGTCAGATACCGTTCCTCTAAACCCAGATAATTGGACAATACGTAACGGATATTTCTTTGATCATAATGTGTTAGATCCGTCTCACGAAAATCACAATGATTGCAAATATATTCTACAGAATTTGCAATCAGAGTATGTTAAAATTGCTCCGGCAGTATTGTCTGCTATAGGAAAATAAAATGAATAGTAATAAAGGCGACGAAGTAGATAAAGACTTTAAGTCAAAATTTTTGAGCGATGCAGAAATAGCAAAGCAAAAATTAGATACAGTAAGTCCAAGTTTCTGCTTGGCTAAATGGAAACAAGTAAGTTTACATTTAACAAACGGCATGAATAACTCATGCTATCACCCTCCTCTACATAAAATTCCTGTAGAAGAACTTGCTGTAAATCCTAGTAAGTTGCATAACACAGATTATAAAAAACAGCAACGTGAGAAAATGATTCGGGGCGAACGTCCGGAAGAATGTTTTTATTGCTGGGCAATGGAGGATAATGGTAAACTTAGTGATCGTCATTATCGTTCTGGCGAACCATGGGCCATTGAACGGTTTGATGAGGTTGTTGCTACGCCAATGGCAGACACTAATCCTGCATATGTTGAAGTAAACTTTAACAGTGCTTGTAATTTAGAATGTAGTTATTGTTCGCCACAATTTAGTAGTTCATGGATGAGGCAAGCAAAAGAGTACGGAGCATACCCTACTAGACAACCACATAATGATCCAAATTATTTTCAAGGTGATAGACGCCCGATACCACATTCAGAATATAATCCATATGTAGAAGCATTCTGGGAATGGTGGCCAAATTTATATAAAGATTTAAAACACTTTCGTATGACCGGCGGCGAGCCACTAATGGATCGAAATACCTTTCGTGTATTTGACTATGTACTAGAGAATCCAAAACCAGATTTACACTTAAACGTAACTAGTAATCTAAGTGTTGAACAGAAGTTATGGGATCGATACTTGGATTATGTTAAGCGTATTTGCAACGAATGTGAAAATGTAGAGCATTTTATGCAGTACGTTAGTCTCGATGGGTTTGGTACGCAGGCAGAATACATGCGTGCTGGATTAGATTTTAATTTACTGTGGGATCGTGTAAATGAGTTCTTAACAGAAGTACCTTACAGGAGCAGTTTAACATTTATTGTTACAATGAACAATTTGTCAGTAACCAGTTTAGAACACTTGTTTACTGGAATTTATGGGTTGCGGCAATTATACAGTAACACATATCAGCGTGTTTGGTTTGACACACCTGTGTTGCATACACCTAAATGGCAAAGCATGCGGTTACTTCCAGATATGTACGCAGATAAACTAGAAGATTTGATGATGTGGATGATGGAACATGTAGAAACACCTAATACACGATTTAAAGGATTTAAGGATTATGAAATTAAAAGATTAGATCGTGATATTGCGTGGATGAGAGAACCCGCAGAGAACCGTGAACAACACATGGCAGATTTCTATCGGTTTTTTAATGAATACGATCGTCGACACGGGTACAATTTCTTAAAAACATTCCCTGAAATGACTACCTGGTGGAATGAGTGCAAATATTACGCACAACAATAACAAAACGATTAAGTAAACAATATGAGTAAATTACGTAAGCCTGGTCGAGAAACAGACTTAGAAGTTAAACGTTGGATCGATGAATTTAGCACAAGTTTTTGTGCTGCTAAATGGTATAATGCTACTATTTGGTTAGGATCTGGCATGACCACTAGTTGCCATCACCCACTGCCACATCGCGTCAGTGTTGACGAAGTGATGGCTAACTATAAGGCATTGCACAATACACCAAAGAAAAAACAAGAACGTCGTATGATGCAAAACAGTGAACGCCCAAAAGGTTGCGAATACTGTTGGAAAATTGAAGATATTGGTCGCGATAACATATCTGATCGTGTATACAAAACTGTAATTTATGACGAATGGGATGTTGTTACAGCAATGGCAACAGATCCAGAAACCGACATTGATTTAAAAACACTTGAAATTGCGTTTGACAGAACATGCCAGTTTAGTTGTTCGTATTGTAATCCAGCGTTTAGTACCAGTTGGGTAACTGATTTAAAGAAACACGGTCCTTATGAAGGTTTGATTTCTGATGGCCGCAACCATTTTACCCATACACATGATTCTGCACAACTATTTAAACCCAAAGAAACCAATCCTTATGTAGAAGCATTCTTCAAATGGTGGGAATCAGATTTACATAAAACATTACAGGAATTGAGGTTAACCGGCGGTGAGCCAATGATGAGCCCGCATACTATTCGACTTATTGACTGGTATATTGAAAATAAAACCAATGTATCATTTGCACTGAACAGTAATCTTGGTATTGAAGATGATAAGATCGATAAGCTAATTAAAGCAAGCCATAATATCAAAGATTTTCAGTTGTATACATCGCAGGAAAGCATGGGCGTTCATGCTGAATATATTCGGGATGGGTTAAACTGGGAGCAATGGGAGCGCAATGTTCGTCGTGTTATTACCGAAGGCAAGGTAGATGGCTTCCATGTTATGTGTACGATTAATGCACTGTGTTTAGAATCGCTAACAGAATTTCTAGATTGGATGATGGATCTAAAACGAGAGTTTGGTAAAAATTACCCAGTGTTTACATTAAACATTCTACGTTTTCCAAGTTTTCAATCTCCGCTGGTATTGCCGGATGAATTACGGATGGACTATGCAGATAAACTCGACACATGGTTAGAAAACAACGCAGATAAGAATTTGTTATTACACGAAATGGAAATTAATCAGGTACAACGTTTAATTGACTACTTGGATGTAGTTAAGACTCCGCATTCGGATACATTTGACATGCCATCATTGCACAATGACTTTAAGAAGTTTTATGCGCAATATGATCAACGCCGCGGAAAGAATATTGTAGAAACATTTGAACACATTGGAGCATGGTATGACACGTTATGAAATTGATTTAAGTTACTGGTTAACTGAGCCATACGAACAATGTCAATTAAAATTAGAACAACAGTTAATAGAAATTCGCAAAGATGTATATGCTCCTGACGAGCGTGTGGTTTTTAAACACACCGGCGATTTTTATGTTAAAAAATCTAAATTAGGGTTAGTGCTACGTAATGTACAAACAATTATAGACGAAGTAGATATCTCAAACGCATTTGTTTTAATTGAAAGCACAAACCCTCTTATTTCGCATGAAGTAGAACTATTATCACAAATTAGTCAAGACCCAGTTCCTGTAGAATTTGCAATCATTGATGGGGAATTCCAAACCAAAAATTTACAACTTCACCCAACATCGCGTAAAGAAGAGTACGCATATTGTTCGGTTAATCCGTTGAAGATATCGTTAGAGAACGTTTCTGACAGAGAAAAATATCTGCTATCAGAAAGTAAAACATTTTGTATCTACCCGTGGATACACATGCATGCTTGGCCAACCGGCGAAGCAATGCCTTGTTGTATGGCCGATCCTGTTGGTCAACTTGGAAATTGCAGGAAATCAACCCTAAAAGAAATTTGGAATAATCAACCGATGCGTGACTTGCGTGTTAATATGTTAAATGATGCTGAAAGTGCTGCGTGTTCTCGATGTTATGAGCAAGAACGTGCTGGGTTCTTCTCGGGTAGACAAAGTGCTAACAAGCATCACGGACATTTAATTGAACGTGTGCTTGAAACAAAACCCGACGGAACATACGATACATTTGAATTGTCTTATTGGGATATACGTTTTAGTAACTTATGTAATTTAAAATGTCGTTCGTGCGGTCATATTTTTAGTTCACAGTGGTATCAAGATCAAGTTAAGTTGGCTGGTCCAGAATGGGCAAAATCAAATAAACCTAAGGTATATGCAGGACGTTATGAAACTGACATGCTTGAGCAGTTATTAGAGCACATTGACTATGTAGAACAGATTTATTTTGCCGGCGGAGAGCCACTTGTAATGGAAGAGCACTACATCATCCTTGATGAATTGATTAAACGAGGCAAAACAGATGTTCGACTAATTTACAATACAAACTTTACACAAGTAAAACTTAAAGACAAGCACGCATTTGAACAGTGGAAACATTTTCCTGCTGTAGCAGTAGGTGCAAGTTTAGATGCAATGGGTAAACACGCAGAGTATATTCGGTCTGGCACCAAATGGGACGTAGTTGAAGAAAACAGAAAGTTAATGATAGAAATGTGCCCACATGTAGATTTCTATATTTCTCCCACACTTAGTATTATGAACGCAATGCACATTGTAGATTTTCATCGTGATTGGGTAGATAAAGGATTTATTCGCCCGCAAGATTTAAACGTTAATATATTACAAGACCCGCTGTATTATAGAATTGATATTGCTACACCAGAATATAAAGAAAAGGTGCGCAAAAAATTACAAGAACATATTGAATGGCTAAAGCCACAAGATTATTTACGCCGGGCAACACAAGGATTTGAGTCTGCAATTAACTTTTTAAATAACGATAACTCACAATTATTACAAAAGTTTCGGGACAAAACTCATCAATTAGATAGCATTCGTAACGAAAATGTGTTAGACTATATACCAGAATTGAAAGCATTATTATGAATCTACCGCATAAGAAATTTTGTGTTCTTCCTTGGATTAGTTTAGAGACTAGTCCAATTGGGTCTGTGCGTCCGTGCTGTTTATACGACGGCGAAGTACAAAATAGTCAAAGTGTAAAATTTGACTTAAACAAAGATAATCTAAAAGATATTCAAAATTCAGAATATATGCATCAGTTGCGTGATGAATTTTTGCAAGGCGAACAACCTCAAGAATGCAGACGTTGTTGGGCAGAAGAAGACGCCAGTCGCACAAGTAAACGCATGCATACGCTAGATCGTCTTAAAGACATACTAAAAGACGAAACAGAGTGGACTGCTGAATCTAAGCCGTTGATGTTTTTAGATTTAAAATTAGGAAACATTTGTAATATTGCATGCCGTATTTGCGGATCTTGGTCAAGCTCTACATATGCTGGCGAAGAAATTAAGGAATTACCATTTGAAAAACGCAAGGAAAGTTTTGCGTATCAAATGAACCGACGCGGTAATTGGCCGCGTAAAAGTCTAACATTTTGGGAAGACTTAGAGGCACAGGCGCCATATATTCGTTACATTGAATTTACCGGTGGCGAACCGTTTATGATTCAAGAGCATTTTGATTTCTTGCAGTATTTGATTAATAATGATTATGCTCAAAACATTGAAATACACTATAATACTAACACAACATTATATCCAGATGATGACACTATCTGGAAATCATTTAAACACGTCGAAGTAGCATTTAGTATTGATGATTTGCGAGAACGTTTTGAATATCAGCGTTATGGTGCATCGTGGAAAACACTTAACAAAAATTTAGAACGCTTTAAAAAATTACGTGAACGCAGCAATAATATTGCATTACAGGTGTGTTCTACAGTAAATGTGTTTAATGTAATGTATCTAGAAGAACTTGCTAACTGGATCGATGAACAAGATTTTGATTTTGTATACTGGAATATGCTGCACGATGCTCCGCAACACTGTATAACCAGTTTACCTAAGTCAGCAAAACTGCGTGCTACTGAGCGATTGTTAAGTGCAAAGGTTTTGGATAAACACCTTAAAGAATTTAAAAACATTGCATTCTTTATGAACAGCCGAGACACCGATCCAGAATTGCTAATCAAAGACAGTTTGCGCATGGATAAACGCCGTAATCAATCTATGCATGATTATTTGCCAGAATTAGCAGAGTGTTTGCATGGAAAAACCTAAAGAGAGACCAGAGTTCTTATGTATGGCTCCGTGGACACATACTTACCTAAGTCCGCAAAGCGAGAGGCGGTTGTGCTGTGCAAGTCGAGAACCAGCACAAAATTTTACACAATATATTGATACTAAAACTGGAACAGGTGATTACAACCCACTTACATTAGAAGAATGGTGGAATTCTGAGCATGTGCGCAATGTACGTGTTAAGATGATGAATGGAGAAATACCAGATGAATGCCAAGTATGTAATCATAAACTATTAAACACAGATGTATATCGTAGTTACTTTTGGCATTTAACTTCTCATCATTACGACAAAATCTGGGAAACAACAGATGAAACAGGTTATACAACAATGAAACCTGTAAGTTGGGATTATCGATTTAGTAACTTGTGTAATTTTAAATGCCGAATGTGCGGAGATATGCTTTCTAGCAGTTGGGAATCTGAGGAGAAAAAACATGATATGTGGAACAAACAAGATCCTAAAAACAATTGGATGTTTCCTGAAATTCGTGAAAAAATTAATAACTTTCGACTTACCACCGTTAACAAAGAATTCTCGGACGCAGTAGAAGAAAATCGTGTAGAAGAGGTGTACTGGGTTGGCGGAGAACCTTTAATGTTTGAAGAACACTGGCATTATATGAACCGTATTGTTGAACTTGGACAAGGTCATCGTGTGTATGCTCGATACAATACAAATTTATCGCAAGTAAATTATAAGGGTTTAAATTTATATCGAGATATACTTGCAAATCTAAGAGATTGGCAAATCTGCGCTAGTATTGATGGTACAGGTGCAATAGGCGAATATATACGCACAGGTTTAAAATGGAATCAATTCCTACAAAATTACAAAGAAGGACAACAAATACAAACAAATGACCGTCAAATGCGTCTGGACTTTACACTTACTCTGCCAGGACTGTTTGAAATAGAAAATATGTTCTGGTTGAGCAAGGAATTAAATACACAGTTACTTGCAAAGGTTACTTTTGCATTTAGTCCAGACATTGTAATGAGTCCTCTTGCTTTGCCTAGGCACATACTTGATCGTTATGTTTCGTCTGTATTGGAAAAACTTAGACCACACGCTGACAGACACCAACAACCATTGATTGATGTCTTAGAACAACTTTTGAGTAGAACAACGCTAGAACAGCAGTGGCCAGATGAATATGCAGCAGGTATGCAGAAAGGCAAAGCAAGAATTTTAACACTAGAAGAAATACGTGAACAGCCAACAACAATGGCAGAAATATTAAAACAGGATACAGAAATTTATGAGTGGTGGAACAGTATTAGATCAGATTGAAATGACGTTGCGTAATTATGCAACTGGAGATTTACATACTGTTTATTTTGATGTATACGACAGTTCGTTGGCACGCAAATGGCTAGCAGCATTAAATGATTTACTGAAACGCGAATTACATCTAGAAAAAAATTATTGCTTTCTCGGTTTTGCAAAAGGTGAGCGAAATGGCGAACTAATAGTCAACGAGATTAACCGTGTAATTGACTATATTAATAATAGTGAGCTAGGTTATTGTATTGATGATCACTTTACATTAAACAACTCGTTAGATACAATTAAAGCGCACGACGGTACTGATAGAATAATCGTTAATCACGATCATTTCAATCATCTACATCGATATTTTGAAGAGCTTGAAGGCACTACACAAAATCCATCTGTATATTCTTTAAAAGCAACACCAGAACAAAAATGGTATATTAGACAAACTAATTTGTTATGTCACGAGTTTGAGTCATGGGCATTAAGTTACGGTAAAAAACACCATATGCCAGAGTGGATGCGCCCTAGTCAATTAATGTGTTGGATTAATGCACCTAAATTTGAACTTACAGATGAAGATTATGAATTGTTTGGTATTGAAACTATTGGCAGACCACTTGGAGGCGTCTATGTTGGTGTAAACAAAGCTGTTGGTAAACACCATTGGGAAATATTTACAGATGAAGGAAGAGACTCTAGACTTGACGAATTGGTTTCAACTACACTAAGGAGTCAGACACTTGCTGCCGGTGATTTTGATATCGAATGGGCGCGAGATCCAAGTAGTTTTGACTTTATGCAAAAGCAATTAGCAGACTTTAGAGAATGGTTAACGGTAAATGGATTTGATCCAAACGATAAAAGTTTAACAATTGGACACCCGCAAATTGGGCAAGTTGATTTAGAACGCAGTTTTGGAAGCACAAATTATCAAGACATCTGGGATACCTTATATAAGTATTTAGATGTGTATAGTATTCGCACATCAGATGCGTATGCTGAATACGATTATCACTGGAGTGATCCAGATTTTGTTGAGAGACAAATACAAGCAATAGGACGACACTAATGAATATTTTTAAACGACTATGGAACAAGATTAAACTTGAAATCCGTTACAGAAAGAAACTAAAAGAGTTACGTAAGCGCGATCCATTTATCTATAAATGAGCATTGTAGTCGCAGGATACGGGTTTGTTGGGCATGCTGTTGCTGCTAAATTCGGCAAGCACATGGACATTGTTGTTGTCGACCCAAAACTTGGCCCAGAAACAACAGCAGACTATGCAGACGTAGAAGGCGTTATCATTTGCGTTAACACACCAAGTGCTGCAGATGGATCATGTGATTATTCACGTGTAGCACATGTATTAGAAACTGTAGACAGCGCCATTCCCGTTGTAATTAAATCAGCAGTAGATGTTAACGGTGTATTTGCGTTAAAGAAACAGTTCCCTCATCATCAAATTACATACAGTCCTGAATTTTTGCGTGCGGATACAGCAGACAGAGATTTTGCCACACAAGATTATGTAATACTAGGTGGTGGTGATCAGGATTTTTGGCTTGATGTTTGGACACGTGCGTTTCCTTATATCGAAGCACATTTAATCTCAGATATCGAAGCAAGTCTAGTCAAATACGCAGAGAATAGTTTCTTAGCAACCAAAGTAAGTTTCTTTAATCAACTATACGATTTATGTGAAAACATAGGCGCAGACTTTGAAAGTGTGCGCTATAGTTTGTGCAGAGATGAACGCATTAATCCTGATCATTCATATGTTACTACAGAACGTGGCTGGGGTGGACATTGTTTTCCCAAAGACACCGCAGCAATGGTTAAACAAGCACGCGAAGCAGGTGCACCATTTACGGTATTAGAGCAAGCGTGCATATACAACAACAAGGTAAGAAATGGGTAATATACTAGGCATAAGTGCAGGGTTTCATGATGCTGGTGTAAGTCTTATTAATAGACAAGGCGACATATTGTTTGCTAGTCATAGCGAACGCTACAGTAAAACCAAGCATGATGCACACTTGTGTGCAGGTATTCTAGACGATGCCGAGCTGTACGGTGAAATTGACACTGTTGCATACTACGAAAACCATTGGCTAAAGAAACTACGTCAACTGCGGTCAGGCGAACCCATATCACAATGGCACTTTAATATTAGAAGCGTACTGCGTGATGAATTTGTGTCACACCCGCATTTACTAAACAAAAACTTAACCTACAGTAATCATCACAAAAGTCATGCAGCAGCAGGATTTCAAACAAGCCTGTACTCAGATGCTACGGTAGTTGTTATTGATGCAATTGGTGAATTAGATACTGTTAGTATCTGGCACGCAGAATACGATAAAAAAGGACGTGCAAAATATAAAAGATTGTGGACTATGCGTTATCCAAACAGCGTAGGTTTGTTTTATTCGGCAATGACACAACGATGCGGGCTGCGTCCATTAGATGAAGAATATATCTTAATGGGCATGGTTGCTTACGGTAAACCGCATTATGCTAAAAGTATTATGGATGAGTATGTTGAACAATTGTGTCCTCCAAAGTTTAGGCACAATCTACACATTGGAGTAGGCGACTTTTTGGGTGAAGGTGCAGATTTAGAAAACATTGCCACAAGCACACAAGAAATCACTGAACAAATGATTTATGGTATCATGGGTCGTGCCCGGCAGCTAGGGACTAGTAAGAATCTAGTATACATGGGTGGTGTTGCTCTAAACTGTTTGGCTAATCGTAATCTAGGTAATTTCTTTGATAACATTTGGATCATGCCTAATCCAGGAGATGCTGGCAGTTCATTAGGTGCAGCAGCACTAGCATACGGCAAGCAATTAAACTGGAAAGATGCATTCTTAGGAAAAAATATTGTGGGGGAATATCCAGTTAAACCACTACTAGATGAACTACTGAACAAAAAGATTGTAGGCGTTGCCAGTGGCAGAGCAGAGTTTGGTCCACGTGCGCTAGGTACACGATCTCTGTTAGCAGATCCAAGAGGGCCGGATATTAAAGATCGTGTAAATGACATTAAACGTAGACAGCGTTTTCGTCCGTTTGCTCCTGTTATTCTAGAAGAATATGTTGATGAATATTTTGATATGCCACGTGGATTTGAAACAAGTCCGTACATGCAGGTAGTCGCACACTGTACTCGCCCGCAAGAGTTTCCAGCTATTGTTCATGCTGATGGTACGAGTCGTGTACAAACAGTACCCAAAGACGACACAGGTATTCGCAAATTGCTAGAAGCTTGGATCAATCTAACAGGCTGCCCTATGTTATTAAACACAAGTTTAAATATTCGCGGTGAACCGATGGTAAATGATCGTTCAGATGCAGATCGTTTTGAAAAGAAATATGGTGTTAAGGTATGTAGTTAAACCATTCGGGTACACATTCTACTAGAGGACGCTTACTTACAGCGTCTTCTTGCTTTATGTGTTTGATGAATTTTTTGTAATCTTGTTCGTTGTATGGATTATTTTCAATGGTACTAATCAACTGTTCAATACCACGAGCAAAATTATTCATATAGTTTCCTAATTTAGAAACTTCTTGGTACCTAGGTAATGCATTGCGCAAACGTGTTAGGGCTAGCTCGCGTAGTTCTGGAGGCATAGCGCCAGCACCTAAATGGTCGCAGCGTACAACAGGACTAATGCTAAAAAACTTAATTTCGTTTTTGTAACACCAATCTATAAAGTCTACTGCGGTTGGTAGGTTAACTGCGGTAGCAACATAATTAACAACAGTATGCACATCAGGATCATTGCACAGACGTAGTGCATTTTCTTCAACAGTTTCCCATTTACACCCTCGACGTTGATATTCAATAACATCACCTAGCCCGTCAACACTAATAGTATAAAGAACACGTTTAAATTGTTTAAATTTATCGTATACTTTATCTGGAAACCCGCTTGCGTTAGTAAGCAATGTGACTATAATGTTCTTTGCTAGATCTTTTTCTATTAGATAGTCAATAAGTTCTATTGCTTGCTTTTGAAGTATGGTTTCTCCGCCGGTTAAGTTTAGTATCTGCACATCATTTAATAATTCGTAAAAGTCGTGGTCAACGTCGTTGATGAATATTTTCTGATCGCTGCCTAAACGTACTTCCATAGTGTGCCGTTTACTAGATGCCCCGCCAGAACACATAATACATGCGTAATTACAGTAGTTTGACGGATAATAATCAAGTGCGTATACAGCATCTGATTCTAAATTATTTTTAATAATTTTGTTAACTTCTGCGATAATATCAATATCTAAGAATTCAACAAAGAAGTCATTTGCACTCATGCGCGGACTAGTGCCACCCAATTTTTCTGTATATGTGCAGGTACGGCAATCGTGTATATTTTTAAATTCACCATCTAACATCTGTTTACGCAACACTTTCCATTTCGTGTTATTGCGTGTATCTAATATACTATCAGAAGTAATGTTCCACGGTTGACCGTCAGAACGAATTAAGGAACAAGGACGAATACTATTTGTTTCGCCGTTGTTCCCTTCTTGTGTTACATTGTTTGTTTGATAAAAACCACCTAGAAATGGGCAAAGACAAATATCTTTGCCAAACGCTTCGTAGATAGCATTTATATCATTCATTAAAGGTAAGTTTCTAACCCGCCGCGTCTACGAATATCTTGTGTGCAGCAAGATACACCGCCATCCCAGAAATACTGATGACGAAGAGGACTGACGATAGGATTGATACCATGCTTTTCGCAAAACTTAAATACTTTTTCGTTCTCTGCTGAGAAAACAACATTTTGTTCATCCAATACTAAACAGTTAACATCAAAAACAGTTTCGTTAATGTAACCTAACCAGTGTGTTAGATAATTGTTAACATAATCACGGAATTGATCCGTGGGTTTATCGCCTTGTAAATACCAAGCATCGTCTAGGCGATTTTCTTCTTTAACACGCCCAATCATTTGTGCTGCAATGATGCTTGAATCATTCAAACGTAAGAAGTCCCAACCTGGAAACTCTGCTTCTAGATTCAAATCATCTGCGTGATACGTAGATAAGATAACACCAGGCTTGAGAATAGCAAATACTGCATCGCCGTGTCCTTCTGTGCGTGCTTCGTGGAAACGATAGTCTTGATCATTTAATACATTTTCTTTGATCCAGCCGCTTTGCGCTTCTGTTAAAAATTCAGAGTTGTCAAAGAAAATATCGCGTCCCACACGTACAATACAACTTGCTGAACCACCGTTAAGAATACAGCTCTCATCATAGTGATCTCCATGCGGATTAATTACGATCCCGCCTTGTGCTTCATAATCGTCGCACACATGATCTAACTCGTGCATACGCAGCACACGCAATAATTTATCACCTAGCGTAATCTGCCAATCCCTGGGAGTAAGAGGAGGAAGTGGAGCACCTCCATTTTGTGTCTGCCAGCTATAAAATTCATCTTGTGTAATTTTAAGTTCTGGACGTCTTACAATCGCGCCATATGTTTCGCAGACTTTTTGTAAATTATCTAAATCTTCCTCGGTTTCGCTTAGTACTTTTTGTAATTGGTTGCGTACAGCGTCATCCTGAATAAAATCAAAGTATTCTGGAGGATAGCAACGACCTACGATAACTTCCTCTAGTGGATCCCAGCTTGTATAAGCATTAATTGGATTCATATATGTCCTCTAATAAGT
>Ga0196901_1000445_pt1 | contig 21659 bp, 16 predicted proteins | sample CB_VirMetaG_FD_169099 | JGI IMG/M metagenome (GOLD analysis project Ga0196901, IMG submission 169099) | Freshwater to marine saline gradient viral communities from Chesapeake Bay - CB_1504_1 Viral MetaG (v3) (version 3) | ecosystem: Environmental > Aquatic > Marine > Coastal | place: USA... | reverse complement strand
CCTCTAATGAAAACTCGGATTTGACCGGCATTATGGTCTGCGGCATGGGTTATGACGGCAAGTATTACGTTATTGAAGATTCCTCTATGGAGATGGCATCCCCTGAGAAGTGGAGCAGTCGTGTCGTGTCTTTGTATAGAAAGTACAATCAGCATGAGTGCCCAGTAGCTATTGTGGCTGAGAAGAACCAAGGCGGCGACCTAATTACTTCTGTGATACGCAATGCAGCCCGAAACATCAGAGATATGATCCTGCCACCCGTAACGCTGGTTCACGCATCACGAGGCAAAGAAGTGCGAGCTGAACCTACCTCTGCACTTTATGAGCAACAGCAGGTCTGCCATGTCGGTACGTTTGAAGATCTTGAGCTGCAAATGACTGAATGGAATCCCACAGACAAGAACACTAAGTCACCCGACAGATTAGACGCTCTTGTGTGGGCTATTACGTCACTCTCTAAAGGCATGGCTGGCACAATAACCTCAGGATATGGTGGCTATAATGAGCCGGGTATGGATAGGACTGCAATAAATCCTTACTGTGGGTATAAGTGATATAATGATCTAAATTAAAGGAGAATAGTATGTTATCACTGAGAAGACGACCAGAAACAGAAGGATCATCTGACGAATCGATTATTGACATAAAATTTAAAGATGAAGTTGTTACTATTACCCTGAATAAGATTCAAGGTAGCCTTTCCATTTGGAAAGTTGTTTCAACGGACTGGGGTTCAGAAAAGTACCCTCCCCTAATAGTAGCACTAGCAAATAACCAAGCTTTAACAGTTAATGACTGGCTAAAGATATACGGATCAAAAATAACCGAGGATGGACAGGCTGTTATGCACCTATCTGCTCCGCGAGAAGTAATAATAGAAAGACGGGATAGAGCATCATACAATGATAATTAATAGCGGATTAAACGCAACATATGGTATTCGGTCGCAGTATTTTAGTGATCAGTATTCAAAAAATAGAATTGTAAGAGATCTTGTTGTCGGACTAACTGCCCTGCGCGGAACGAAAGATATTGTATCCAGTGTATCTGCCGAGACACCTTATTTACCTAAGTTTCCAAATGAACCCGATGAGTTTTATATTCTTCGAGTCGCACGTACCTACCTGACGAACTATTTTAAACGAGCCATCACGTCTGACTCAGGTAAGATTCTTGCAAACAACGTAATGATTTCAATTGACGGTTCCACCAACGACGAGATTCCAGAGCCTTTTAATGGTTGGGTTCAGAACATGAACCTTGCTGGCGACAATCTCACGATGGTAACGCAGTCACAGCTTCAGACAGGCATGCTCAAGGGTGTTTCCTTGGCTATGATCGACTTTGACGCGGGACTCAACCGACCTTACCTAAGATCAATTGATGTTGACTCTGTTATTGCATTTAAGAGCGATGCGCGAACCGGTAAATTAAGCTACATTAAGTTTTTCTTTGATTATGTATCTGATAGTGAAGAAGACTACAACACAGAATCATCTATTTTTGAACTAACTCCAACAACTTGGACTATAAGCGACTCAAATAACGAAGTTTTGGAAACTGGAGACATCATTCGCTACCGAAACGGTAAAACGCGAATCACTGATGAAATTCCAGTAGTTGAGTTCTATACAAATAAACTTGGCAAGCTTAAAGCAGAAAGCCCTTACCAGACTCTGGCGGAGCTGACTATTGAGCACTTCCAAGTTTACAGTGACATTAAGAACATGATGTTCTACGCACTGACCCCTATCCTGACTGCCAAGAACGTGCCTGCTGACTTCACCATCGAAATGATGGCATCTTATATGATGGTTCGCATGCCAGAGACTGGTGAGAAGTCCCCAGAGCTTGACTGGACTCAGGTAGACTCTGCAGCAATACAGGAAGGCCAAAAGCAGCTTGAGGGAATCGAAAGACGCATTAGCACCTTCACTATTGACGCTAACGCATTGCGACCCGGTGCGCAAACGGCTACGCAGACATCAATAGAAAGCCAAGGCTCGAATGCAGCTCTGAGATCTTTTGCAGTTGCTCTGTCTGAGCATGTGCAAAACATTCTTGAAGTAATGATGAGCTACACGCTTGAGTCTGATAAAAAGATTAAAGGTTATATCGCTCCAGAGTTCAACTCAATGGAATCCGATAAGGAAATGCGAGTCCTTATGGAAATGCGACGAAACTTGGATCTGTCATCACTCAATATTGTTGATGCAGCTATCCAGCGCAAGCTACTTCCACCAGACTTCGATAAAGCAGCAAACGCAGAGGGCTTAATTAAAGAGCTTGATGAAATGCTCAAGTACGAGAGCGCAAAAGCATCATTTAATAGTGCGCCAGAAACTGCGCCAACTAATATGCCGAACGACCTTAATGGAGATGTCCCTGACGGGCTTCTTGCGGGTAACGGAGAAGAGCAAATCACAGATAAACCACGGGACGCATAGTCCTGTGTTATAATTTCCACCCACGGAGCTATGGAGAAACTCTTCATACGCAAGGCGTAAACGAGAAAGGTAACTAACAATGAGCATTGATTTTAACGATCCAGAAGTACAACGAGCAATCCAAGAACGAGCAACAGAAGTAGCCCAAAGCATCATCTCTGACAAGTACGTTCCAGTCGAGGATATTAACGGTCTCAAGGCAAAAAATACAGAGCTTCTTGGAAAGATTGTAAAAAACAAGGAAAAGTATGGCGACCTGAATGAGAATGATTTGTCGGAATTAGTCCGAGTAAAGTCAGCTCGTGAGCATGATCAGTTTATTGACATGATTATGAATGGCAAGACTGCAGAAGCAAAAGCCTTGGCTACCGAGGGTGCAATCGCACCTTGGAAAGAAAAGGTAAGTGACTTCGAGGGCCAGTTCTCTGCTGCTCAATCAAGCATCTCAGAGAAAGATAAAGAAATTAAAGATCTGCATTCCAAAGTAACTGGTATGCAGAAGCGACAATTCCTGCGAGAGTTAACCTCCAAAGACGATTCATTTAAGAATGATCACTTTGAAGACTTCTACATGTTAAACCAAGGCAAGATTGACATCGACCAAGATTCAGGCGTTGTATACGCGCTAGATAATGGTGGCAAGAGTGTCCTTGATACCGATGGCAACAAAGTAGCCTACAGCGCATTCTACGACAAGCAGAAAGTATCAAACGGTCTGTTCTGGAACGGCGGTTCAGGTTCTGGCGCTAAAGGTTCAGGTGCCGGTGAAGGTGGCTTAGGTAACGATCCATCTAAGTGGACGCAAGAGCAAAAAATTGATTACATTCGAGAGAATGGCCCAGAGAAATTTGGCCAGATGCTTTCGTCAGCTAAGAAATAGCAGCGATAAAAAGGGGTGCATAAACACCCCTTTTTTTATATGTTATAATTACGGTATTACATTGGATCGCTAGGCGATCATAGAAATAAACAAATCGTCTAGTAATTTAAAAAAAGAAGGTACATATCATGGCTTTAATGTCTCCAGAATATAATGCAGAGTTTTACTCCGGTTGGCTCGAAGGTTTAGCACAAGAAGTTGATGTGTTTAACGAAAAATCTAACATGACCATCATGCTTGGTTCAGAAGTATACATCGGCTCTTTCTTCAAAGAAGCTGGTTATGACCGAATTGGTGATCTGATCTCTCGTCGGGATGTATCCGTAGATACTGCCGCCACCGATAGCCGTATGGCATTGATGGAATTGGTTGGTGTTGACTTGGCAAGCAAGATCGGCCCTGTCTTCGAAACTGATGAAAACTTTAAGCGTCGCGGTCGTTCAGTCGGCGAAATGGCTACCATTATTGGTCGTCAGGCAGCTGGTGATTACTTGAAGCGCGCTCTTGATCAAATCGTTTCTTCTTTGATTGGTACTACTGGTGTTGACGGTGTTCTTGTTGATGATACCGATAAAGCAACCGCTACTAACCACAAGCACCTGACTAAAGCAATGCGCTTGTTTGGTGATAAAGGCCGTAACTTGTCTGCTTACCTGATGAACTCAGAAGCTTTCTACGACCTCGTTGACGACAAATTAGATAACTTCGTTATCGATTCTGTTGCCGGTGTTCAAATCGTTTCTGGTGTTAACCAAGGCGCTCTGGGCAAGCCAATCATCGTTGCTGACATCGCAGGCCTGACCTACGACGAAGGCGCTGGTGAATTGCGCAACCGTGTATTCGGTCTGATGGCTGGTGCAGCTTCTGCTTTGCAGCGCGGTACTACTGAGATCGTTGTTAACCGTATCACTGGTAAAGAGAACTTAGGCTACCAGTACCAAGGCGAATACAACTACTTGATGAAAGTACTTGGTTACGCTTGGAACACCGCTTCAGGTATCAACCCTACTGACGCAGCCATCGCAACCCCAGCTAACTGGTCTCGTGTATTCGATGCCAAGTTGTGTGGTGCTTGCTTGGTCGTAACTGACGCAGCTAACTAAGATATTTAGATAGCTCAAAAATAGGATGCTTCGGCATCCTTTTTTTTATGTTAAAATAGACAGACTATAAACAGTAGGAGAAACCTATGAAAATCATTTTCTTTGTACAAAACGGCTTAACAAACGAAGAGCACATCCTTTACCGGCTAAAGCAAGAGCAGGTCGGTAATAAAGTTATATTCTCAAACGGTAGTTTTAACTACGGATTTGAAGATTCTTGCGATAAGATTGTTTTGGCGTGTGAAAACAAGCGCATTGAATTATGGGCAGCAACAACCGGCATTCATATTGAGAAGTTTGGCGTAGTTGAGCCATTGGCCAAGATAGAGAAGAAAGAATACGTCGTTGATCTTGAAGTTGAAGACATTGTAAACGCTCAACTTGCTAAAGCCACTATGGCATTAGTCAAGGAAGAAAAAAGAGAGCTTACTGTCGAAGATTTAAATAAGATTGAGCCGGGTATTTACTCAGACCCAGAAGGTAACATGTACGAGCGAAAGCGCGGTCCAAAAACAAAGTCAGATCTCATTTCAGCTATCAAGAAGTTTGGTATTGAAAGCCTAGTAAAAGAATAATCAACAAATAAACCCAGCTTCACATAAGCTGGCTGGGTTCAATTAATTAAATAAAGAGAGATTAAAAATGTCAAGAAAATATAAAGTAAGAGGCGCAGTCACTGATGTTTTTAGTTTTGAGGTCGATGACAACTTCTACAACTGGACTGCTGTAGCGTCATTCTACAGCGATGCTGCTTTCACAACCCCAGCAGTTCCAGAAGCCGGTACTGTAATTGTATCCGGTAGTATTCCGGGCGCTCAGTCAGCATCACCTTTTAATAACAGCCCAATCAATGCAACAGACACGGCAGCATACGCCAGTGCAGGATCTCCTCTTGAGTCTATCACTGTGTCTCTGGCTGGTATTACAGTTGCTACGCACGTTAAGATTACAGTTACAGCTACAGAGGGTTAGTAAATGACTCTACCGGCAGCTAATCAAATTAAGACAGCACCAACTTCAACAAATGTACTTCCAGCAGCATACACGAATAGTTACGGACGGTAATGATGAGCGTACTACCACCAGCATATAGAGACAGGCATGACTTCTTTACTAAAATGAAGATAGTTTCATCATCTTCTGATTTATTTGGAGATCTTAGTAGTGATGTATTGTATTTTATTGATGGTCGTGTTGACATGGGGTCGTCAAGCATAATAGTGCCAGCTGGTGGGTTATCTATATCAGGGCATAGCTTTGATGTTTCTGTTTTATACTCAACAGAGCCAAACTACACAATGTTTGTATCTCCGGTAGGTGGCAGTGGAAGCTTACTAATGAAGGAAGTTGGTATTTCTGCATCCGGGGTCGGCTCAAAGGTATATGATATTTCTGGAAAAACCTCAAATGAAGCATTTGAAATGGTTCGAGTTTATTACACTAACTGTAGCTCACTAGGTACAGTAGATACTTACAGGCAAGGTCTTGAGAGCAACACAGGCAGGATTGGCGGGACGCCAACCCTGACCTTGATGGGTACATGGTCTGGTGGGTATCGAATGGCTACAACGCTCGTAAGGGGTCTGGATGACGCAATGAATGCACCGCTATTCTCAGCAGGTGCTGGGTTTGTCATGCAGTCAAGATTCAGAACTGATACAAATACCGATCTAGGTGCGACAGCAAGCTTAAATGATTTCTCAGAAACAAATTTTCCGAATTCGTCAACTTTGCAATATGTTAACTCTCAAGTTACTAGAAATGGTGCTCAGAATTCAGATGACGTAACTCTAATGCCAAACATAAATCATACGAATCTACCTTGCTTCTTCTCTGGAAATCAAGGAGTAAGAAACACATTTGTAGGCGGTAGATCAACTATTACGACTGCTTCCATAACAACTATGCCTGCAACAATAGGGCAGAAAGTTGACTTGAATGGAGTATTTACAGAAAATGATATGCAGCACTTTGATTCACCATCAAACGGTCAACTTAGGCACTTGGGTTCAGACCCGCGAGAGTACACTATCTTTTCCAATATACTCCTAGAGGGTACTGCAAACGACGAGGTTAAGCTCTACGTTACTAAGTGGGATGACAGCTTATCTTCTTTTGTGGAAATCGGTGGGCAGCAAAGAACAATAAATAACATTGCCGGTAACAGGGATATTGGTTTTTTTAACCTACAGGTTAATGTTATTCTTGATCAGAACGATTACATTAAAATGCAAATCGCAAACTTAACAAGTTCTGACGATGTAACCGCTGAAATTGACGGATACTTTATAGTTGGCGGACGATAGCTGTAAATTTAAAATCAATTCTCTCACCATGCTATAATGGTCATATCTATTAAACGGTATGGCTTTTATGGCTACTGAATCATATACAGACTTCGATGTAATATCCACTGTCGGAGCTACTGCTAACTCCTACGCATCCGTTGCGTACACTAAGTCTTTGTGGTCTTTAGATCAGTTCAAAAAAGACTACACATTTACCGACGAAGACATCGGTCGAGCCGTCATATCTGCAACAAAGACATTTGATAAAGCTTACTGGGATAAATATCTCGGGACTATGTACAGCGACGATTATGCGCTGTTCTTTCCTAGAACTGGAATATACGACTCCCGCAAAGTAGCGATAACTGACTACACTGTATTCCCATCTGAAGTAATTGAAGCCACAGCTACTCAGGCTTACTACTTAGCATCTTCAAATAGAAACGCAGAAGTTGACCCTTCCCTCGTTAAGCAAATGAAAATGGATGGCCTTGGTTCTAAAGAATACTTCAGTGTAGGCTCTCAGCTAAACGCCAAAAAGAACATTATCGCAGAGGAAGCCTCACTGATAATTGCTCCATACATATTATCATCCGGTGGAAAATATTCCTCCCTTTTCTTGAGAGGCTGAATATATGGGCGCACTTAGTGATTTTAATAAACTGTTTGATGAATTTCAAGCAGATGAGTTTTTTAAAGATGCGCTACATACTCTTTCATGGACTGAATCCGTGAGTGGCGGTATAGACAGAATAACTGGTATTCAAACTACTACCGATACGGTCTACTCTGCAGATTCATTCCTGCTAAGCCCGTCAAAGTCAGAGCGTCCATCTGCTCAGATATTTAGAGATATTCAGGCTGGTGATATTGTAGTTGTATCTCAAATAACAGAAATGATAAAGAAGCCAAAACTAAATTCAATAATGACATTTGACTCAGAAGATTTTACTGTTAAAGAGATTGTATCTGACTCCGTTGGCGTTACATGGAAATTCCTTCTAAGGAACTAGAATGATTAAGATAGATACAAAAGAGATGGATTTAATGATGGATGATTTCATAGATCTTGTAGATGAAGACATTCAAAAGGTTGCTAGCGTTGCATCAAGGTACGCTGTATACGCCTCACCGGTTCGTAGCGGACTGTTTAAAGCTAACTGGAACGCTTCTATAGATAAAGAGTATAACGGTCAGGTAAGCAACTCTGGAGACCCTAGCGGCGCTTCTGCATTGGGTGAAATGATCTCCAATATAACCAAATTCACATTAAAGAAAGATTCTGAAATATTTATTCAAAACAACGTATCAAACGAAGATGCGTTCTACGCCGAGACTGTATCTTTCGATGAGTCTGGTGATACTGCAGATAAGCTTGTTAGCAAGGCTGTGACCACGGCATCAGAGGCGATCAGATAATGGCTCTTACTTATAATGAAGATTTAACAGCTATGTTTGTTCAGGGTTTTTCTGAGCCGGTAATAACTAAATTTGTAGATGGTTATTATAATGGCGCAACAGACCAAGGTAGCACTTTCATAGATATGTCCACTTTTACACCCGGACAATCTCAACCGACAGACGCTTACTGGATGAGCTTTCAGGTTACCGAGTCATTTACATTTAATGACTCAATAATGGATGGAGTGACTAAAAATAAAAGATTAGTTGTCTTCGTTGATTTCTCAATATTCTGGCCAGAAGAATTATCTAAGAAGTATTTAAACACGACTATTGAGCCAACACTGGACTCAATCTTCCTTAACGCATCATACAGAGGAGCTGATGGCTCTGAAGTATACAGCCAGCAAGATCAGCCAAAGGATGTCACAGCCGTTGTTAGGGCTACAGGGACGAATAAATGGAACAGAAAGGATATTACCTACTCATTCGTAGTAAGGTATATATGATATAATGACAACACTATATTGATTTCTCATTAACAGAATAAGGTACAATTATGTCAAGCATTCAAGGTAACGCGGTCAGCTACTGGGCTGTAAAGCAAGTCAGTCCATCATCTGGTGTCCCCGCGACACCAGCTTGGAGTAATTTGCGACGAACTTCAGGGGATATTGATATCTCCAAAAGTTTCACTCAATCATCCGAAGTTGACGTAACTCGTCAGCCCGGCTTTAACGTAATCACCAGCTCAGAGGTCTCTGGATCTGTAGAGCGAGAATTATCCGTCTCTGATCCCGGCCTGCTTACTCTTGTAGAAGCCGCAATGCAGAATTCAGTATATGCTGAAATTAATTCAACCGGCTCAACCACATTTGCTAACTCAGGTGCAACCATTACCCAGACTGGTGCTTTTGCAGCAGCAGTTGTTGGTCAGTACTTCGTACCGTTTGATTCGGCACTGAACGAGCGTGTATTCACCATTACAGCCGTAACCAGTGATGACGAAGTTGTTGTTTCTCCTGCGCCTGTAGATGAAACCATTTCAGCTACCGTTGTTGGCAAGTCTGTCCGTAACTCTAACGTACCTGTCGGTCTTGCTGTTCAGAAGCGAATCCCTACAGACTCAGGCATTGTCTACAAGACCTTTGAAGGCTGCCAGATTGGATCTATGAGCCTTTCAATCACTTCTGGTTCAATTGTAACAATGAACTACGACATGATGGGCCTTGGTCAGACTGCTGGAATCACTCAGATCGCCGGAGCTTCAGATAACGCTGTAAACGCAAGCCGAGTAAGTGGATCAGTTAAAGATGTTGTTGAATTCTTCATCGACGGAACCCCACAGACTCCAGCTGATGTTTGCTACACTGACTTCACATTCTCTCTTGATAACGGCGCTCAAAGTAACCCAGCAATTGGTAAAGAGGGTGCTTGTTCAATCTCTTTCGGCCCAGCAGCTATCACAGGTACTTTGACCTCTTACGTTGACGGCACTAGCACAACTACTGCTCAGTCTGAGATTACAAAAAGAGACAACGAGACTTTGTTTGGTTTGGGTGCAGTATTGAAAGATGCTGACGGTAACTACTTGGTTGTGAGCGTCCCATCTGCTCAGTACACTGAAGTAAGCCAGTCCGATACTGCTAACGGTGACGTACTTAAAAACACCGGAACTTATGGCGCTACTGGTAAGTCTTTAGGTTACGCTGCAGAGTTTAACTTCATCGCTAAACCATAATAAAAAAAACATAGTATAATAGCAGGCGCACCATAAGGTGCGCCTTTTTTATTACTCGATAGGAATATTTAATGAAAAAACTAAAGAACGGATCAGTCAACCGAAATGCGCAGCCTGTAGAGATTAGTGGAGCTACTTTTTACATTCGGCCACTCAGTGGTGAGCTATATACCTCATTCACTTTGTACATCGGCGAGTACACAGACATGATGCTTTCACCTAGAGACAAGCGATCATTCATTAAGGGTCACATTACCGACTGGGAAGGTGTTATCGCAGAAGAGAACGGCAAGGAAGTGCCTGTTGAATTCTCAATGGCTGAAGCCTTAGCGCTTCTTATTGATGAGGATGCAGATGACGTTATTACCTATCTTTACTCTGAGTCATTAAACATGCGACAAGAGCTTGATTCAAGCAAGAAGAAAGATGAAGTAATTGCAAAAAAGTAATTAAGTTCTCTCTTGAATCATCTTCAATGAAGGATCACGAGGTCGCCTCCTTAAAAAAGAGCGGCCTTTTTTTGGAGCCAGAATCAAACGAAGATGTTTACGAGGCCATCAGGTGGTATTACGCATCAATGCGGTACAGACGAATAGATTATGAATCCGGCATGTATCTCAATATGATCCCATCTGAAGTGAGAGAGCTTTACGAAATAGAACAAACAAGGCTTCATATAGAATATCTCTACTACCTAGTCCCGTCACTGGACTCGGAGTATATTGCCCACTCAAATAGGATTAGATTGAAAAACGCAAAAAAATGATATAATGAACTGACTTCAGAAAAGGCCAAAAAAATGAGCATTGAAAAGAAAATAACAATAACAATTGACGCTAAGAATGCCCAGCGTCAGCTCAAGGCTATGAATAAGCTAATAAAAGATAACGCAAAGGAATCTAAAAAAGCTGCAGATGACAGCATTGCATCCAGTAAAAAAGAAGAAGCTGAATTCGAGAAGCGAGTAAGCAAACGCCTTTCATCTCATCAAAAGCTTCAAAAGGCGATGAAGGCAGAAGCTAAAGAACAGCAATCAATAAATGACAGAGCTACAAGGGATTCAGAGAAACTAGCAAGATCTTATAAGCAAGAAGCAAAAGATCGGCTGGCTTCTCATAATAACCTCCAAAGAAAACTTGAGGCTGGTCTTAAAAAAGAAAAATCAATAAATAATGAGGCTGCAAGATCTTATAAACAAGAAATAAAAGATCGAATGTCTTCTCATAAAAGCCTACAAAGACAGCTGAAGGCAGGAGCTAAAGAACAGCAATCAATAAATGATAGATCTGCAAGAAATGAAAGGCGTGACGCCTCTGAATTTAAGTCATCATTAAAAGAGCGACTATCTACCCACAACAAGCTTCAAAAAGCAATTATTAAAGGGGCTAAAGAAAAGGTAGCGGCAGACAACAAGGCTATAGTATCCAGCAACAAAAGAGCTGCAGCCGCAAGAAAGCTTGGCCTTGCAGAAATAGCCGCTTACAAAGAAGCCAACAGAAGAGCTAATCCGAAAACATCAGCCCCTTCTGGGGTTGGCCGTGCTGTCGGAGCAGTAAGTTTGGCAGTGACCGCAAGGCAGCTTGTAAATCTTGTTGATGGATATGCTGAGTTCACAAACAGACTTAGAACAGCTACAAAGTCAGAGCAAGAGCTTCTTGACGTTCAAAAGCAGATTGTTGATATAGCAAAAGAAACAAGAACTGGCCTAGAAGAGAATGGCTTGCTTTACTTGCGACTTGCCAAGGCAACAGAAAATGCTGGCACCTCAAGTGAAGACTTGCTTAGAATCACAGAGACAGTAAACAAGGCTGTACAGATTGGTGGTTCATCAGCTCAGGAAGCTGCAGGCGCTATACGCCAGTTTACTCAGATTATCTCTGCCGGATTTAGTAGTGGTTTTTCTCAAGAGATCAACTCATTAGCAGAGCAGACTCCGGGACTTTTTGACGTAATTGTTGACGGCCTTAGAGAGACTAGTCAAGAGTTTAGGGATCTTGAAGACAGCGGAATGTCTGGAATAAAGATCTTAAAAGAATTCTCAGAGAAGGGCATCGGTGACCTTGATACTTTGCTTACAGCTGTCGGGTCTCAGACTTCTAATGTTAATAAAGAATTCTTGGCAATAAGACCGACAATAACAAAGTCAATAAACGTATTCAGAACATCGCTTCAGGCTTACGTTGGTTCCGCAGACCAAGCTACTGGCTCATCAGCTAAGTTAGCTGATGGGATAATATTTCTAGCAGACAATATACACTTATTAGCAAGAGGAGCAATGATAGTAGGCGGAATAGTTAGTGGGCTACTAGTAAGAAGCATGCTTGCATCCGCAGTTGCAATGAATGTAGCTAGGGTAGCTGCAATTGGGTTTTGGGCATCCGCCGTCCCGGTGGCTGGAGTAATAGCTGGTGTTATAGGTGCTGTAGTAGGTGCTATAGCTGCATTTAATTCTGTAGAGGCACCAGTGGCTAACGCTGCCGATAGGATGTCTGATTTTGCAAAGGCTACAGCAGCAGCAAACGGTAGGTTGCATGAATTATCTCAATTAGAGTTAATTAGATCGCTAAAGTCAATTGCTACAGAGATAGAGTCGATAAATGAAGAACTTTCTTTGGTTGGCGTGGCTGATCAAGATACGAAGATTTACAGCCTTAGGTATACAGAAGCTCTTGCCGCTGCTGAAGAATATAAAATACATTTAGATGAAATAATGAGTCGTGCCGCCCCCGGAGATGACTCACCACGGGGTATGAAGTTTACCAAAGCTAAATATGAAGAGCAGCTTGCAATTGCAAAAAGGTACGGAGCGTTAACGCTTGCCTTTAGTGAGGGTCAGACAGAAAAAGCTCTTGCCCTGCTTGAGGAGCTAAAAAAAGCTGAATCTACTCAAGCTAGGCTAAAAGGAGAGGAATATAATAGAACTGAGACTGGCGCTGAAATGGCAGCTAACGCTGCAATCGCAGCGGCAGAAGTAAAGAATAGCAAGCTTCTTACAATACAAGCAAAGTATGCCGCTAAAATATCTGAAATAGAAAAGCAAATATCACTGGCATCCGAGGGTGCGTATCAGGAGCGTGGTGCGGCTTTACTTAAAGTAATTAAAGCAAATAGAGATGCAGAGATTGAGGCCCTAAAGCCAGATGAGGAAGATAACTCATCGGATATTAAGTCATTCCGTGACATGCTTCTCACAAAAAGACAGCTTGCGCAGCAAGACTTTAAAGATCAGAGAGCCGAAGCAATTAGGATCTTACCTGACCTAGCAGAGGCAAATAACGTAATAATAGAGCTTCAGGCTGAACTTAACACAAAGCTCGACGCGATAAGAAAAGAAGAGGCTGATAAGGCTTTTGAAGATAACCAAAAGGCTAATGCGGTAGAAATATCTGCATTGAGGCAATACAATGATCTTAGGCTTCTAGCAATTGAAGATGCAAAAGAAAAAGAGGCAAAAGCTTTAATTTCAGGTACCTCAAGGATTGAAGTCTTAAAAACATCTTTCATGGCGGAGAAGGAATTAAACATAGCTAGAGCGTCTGAAGATGTAGCAATAGTTAGCAAATATGTAGAAAACGCAGAAGAAAGAAGAACTTTAATAGTTGCTATTGAGCAAGCTCTAACTAATGACCTTAATAAAATAAGAGATGAAGTTGCAAAAAAGGAATATGATAGACATATGGCTGCTGCAAACCTAGCCTCGCAGGCTGCAGCGGGAGTTATGGGGCTTATCGGAACCATGTCCTCACTGAAACAGGAGGCAATAGACAAAGAACTTTCTTCTAATAAGGTTTTTACAGAAGAGCAAAGAAAGAACAAAGAAATGCAAGCTGAGAAGGCATTTGACAGCAACCAAGCTATGATAAAAGCAACGATAGCCATGCAGACAAGCTTGGCAGTCATAGGCGCCCTCGCTGAGCCGGGCATACCTTTCTGGGTGAAAGCCGCTAACGTAGCTATAGCTGCTTCGACTGGTATCGCATCATACGCTCAAGCTAACGCGCAAAGCTACAGCGCACCAAATGCACCATCAAATGCAACCCCGAGTTCGGCATCTTCATCAAGCTCTAGCGATAGCAACGTATCAAACAATACATCCAGCACAACCATCAACATCAACGCCGGAAACTCCTCTCCTGCGGCTATAGCATCAGCCCTGCAGAGTTACATTAACGATAATGATGGTATAATTATTAATCCAGACAGCAGCCAAGGAAGATTATTAAATGCCTAATATGTACATAGAGTTTACCCCAAAAAGGGCTTTAATATACCCGCTACCAAGTCCGCAGGCCGCTCCTTATGACCCACTTATTATCTCTTTGACTCTTGCTTCTTTCGATAGGAGCACGGAGACAAAGAAGACTGAATCAATAACCCTGTCTGGGTTGAAGTCTTCTTCTTTATATTACTCAACAAAACTATACGCATGTCAGACAGCAGTTGGCTCGGTAGTGGCTAACGATGTCACTGACGGGGATGTAACCGATGAGGTTATGCAGATGTTCCTTGAGTCTGTTTCAAACAATGAAACTTTCTCTGCATCAAATATGGACGACCCAGACCCTGACTTCACCAATCCAACCGTGGAGTATCAACTGCAGGGTGGGTTTTCAAGAAGCAGGAACTCAAACATAGATATTGGCAAGTTTACTTACTCATTCACAATCAGGGAGGTTCTAGTTTAATGAGAATATTATCGCCAGAGTTCATGAATAAAAATATCTCTACTGAACGAGAGCCAATTATTGTCGTAAAGATAATAAACGACAATAAGAATATATACTTAACCTCCCATCCGGTAACGATAGTTGATGCAGGATCATCGCAATTTCAAGGGTGCATTGTATCAGCTACAGGGTCGTCTCAGAGCATAGTTCCTGAACGCGGCTTCAGTACTATTGGTGACATGAGTATTACCCTTCAGGATGTCGATGGGGCCTTTACTGCCGAACTTAGAAGTATTTTGAACAACTTTTCAGATACTATAAACAATAACAAGTCCGAGTTTTACACGGGCTTAGGTGACATGCTGTTTCAGGATTATGTAAAGATAACCCCTGTATGGGTTTCTGGAATAGCAAACAGTGATCTTGAATATACTCTTACATTCTCAGATACTCAGAGATTGACAAAGGCTTCTTTATTCAAGACTCCAGCAAAAACAGAATTAGTTAACTCTCCTTTATTTGCTACAGAAAACATCTCATTAGAGGTAATATCAACAGCCGACTTTAATGACGTGCTGCATGATGATAACTGGGAGTATGCTCCGGGTAAGAGAGTCGGTTATGTAAAAGTTACCGGTGTTACAGAGTCTGGTGAGAGCGCAAAAGAAATAATGCAGTGGGAAGGCAAAACAACAACTCACTTGCAAAATATAAAAAGACAATTGTTTGATACTCCATTGGTAAACCTCAATGGCGAAGATAAGGTTGAGATAGAAGAAGTAATATACCTAGACCTGTCTGTCCCAAAGATGATAATAGCTCTTCTTACTGGTGATCTTTACGGTCAGGCTGGAGAAGGCATTCCAGCCTCTTGGAATGCTGGTGTGTCTGCCGACCTAATTGACATAGATAGTTATGAGAATATCGGGCAAGACTTATGGGAGCAGCAGGTTGCTTTTGTTGATATTGATAAGCAAACGGCAAAAGAATTTATAGCAAGTCAGTTACTGGCACCTTACGGTTTGTTTAACTATATAAATCAAAATGGCGAGCTTCAATTACGCAGATTTGGTTTTCAGTCGCAAGATTCGTCTTCCGACATTGTGCTTTCATATGAGTCGCTTACATCAGTATCTAATATAAGCAGAGATTTTAAAAAGATAAGAAACAACTTTTTAATAAACTGGGAGTGGCGACCAGATAAAGATTTCTACGCAAGAAAGGACGGCTATATTGACGTAGTTAGTCAAGAGAAATTTAACATAAAGTCAGATACATATGAGATAAAGCTTCGTGGTTTAAAAAACAGAAGTAAAGGATCTAAGCCAACTCTTGATTATGTAGCACAAGGTATCGCAACTCGGTTCTCGAACCCTTCAATAAACATTACCGCTGAAGGCTTGATGAGAGACATGATTGCCATTGAGGTTGGTGATACTGTAACTATAGACCTACCAAATCAGCCTGATTACGCATCAGCGGACTCATTGCTTGCGAGCTTTGAAGTTCAAGGCATGTCGTGGGATTTCCTGCAGGGTACTCAGTCATTAAAGTTATTTACAAGCTCTGGTGCTCCGTCAGAGTTTGGAGTAACTAGCGGGTCAAGCATATCAAACATAGGTCATGCAGGGTGGACTTCTTTGATTGGGTCTGGTTATGGTTCCGTGAATGGTGAGGGTGAGTTTGTATTTAACAGTACCAGCACTATACCAACTGGCAAGTATTACTTTGACGGTGATGTAAAGTTCCCGGATAGCTCAATAACAACAATTAGTAAAGATTTCTTTCTTGATGCCTCAACAATAAGAATGGGTGTTAGCGCAGTAATTAACGGTGTTGGAACTGGTGGCACAGGAAAGAATTATTTTGGTGGTCAAGATGCAGCTCAAGAAGGCCTATATCAGGACAAGTATGGATTCCTTAATGGGTACGTTAGATTTAGACGAAACCAAAACACGCAGTCTCCAATTGATGCTTCAAATACAAGTATAGACCTGTCTAAAATAACACGATTAACCGACGGCGAACCAATAGATTCATTTCTACCTTCAACACTATCTGGCAATGGCGGTGGTCGAGGCGGAAACTCAAGAGTTGAAAATTTGGATGACCCAGCTGGCGGAGCGGCCTCATCAGGTGGCGGTGGTTGCATGTTTGTATGCGACAGTTTCTTTTTTGAAAATTCATCAGTTATAAACCTGTCTGGAAATCCAAGTAATCTCGGTGCTGTCGGAATAAGATCTTCAATGGCATGGCATGCAGGCTCAAGTGGATACGGCTGGCCCGGTGTATTTGTTTGCGCCCTGAAAGATAGATATGCACCAGAGCCATTCCTGTATAATCTTGTTGTCGCAAAAACTGGCGAATGGACTCCAATAGTAAAGTCATACTCAAATGATCCTTTATATCCTTGGGGTAGTGGTGATTACAGAAAGCATACTCCGGGCAATACGGACTACATATCATCGCCTCCACCAGCTGCATCTCAAGCAAATAAAAACTTTGCCTCAGAAGGCGGAACTGCAATAAAAGTAATAAGGTTCATTCAGGCGGATGACTTTGTTCCAGCTCCCGGTGTGGATCTTGTTCCTAGATCTCTCGCACCCGGACTTGCCTTTCAGGTAGCCCCAAACACCCCTAGAACACCGGGTGGTGATCAGTCTACAATAACTATGACCGCTACAGCCAATCCTTCTGACAGCTCTTATAGCTACGCCAAATTCGAGTACAGAATACTAGGTCAGTCTGTTTGGTATCCTGTTTCATATAAGATAAAAAGCGAGGCTACAATAACAGTAGCATCTAATGGCTTGTCTTATGAAATAAAAGCAACCGCATACGGATTGGACAAAAGATCTGGCGCATCCACAATATCAACAATAGCTGTTGGCTTTGTATCTCAAGATCCAAGATACTCAAGTGGTGGCCTACCTAGCGCCCCGGAAGATATAAAAGTACCTGCGATTAAAAGACTTGAACTGATAAACAGGCTTGGAAATGTTGCAGATTGGGATAAATTCAAATCCCCTGACGCTGAATTCAAATGGGCAAAGACATCTGTAACTGCTGGCGGCAGCATAATTACAACATCTGGCCATAGAGACCTTCACTTAACCGGCTACAAAGTTAGAATATTTAGAACTAACGGAAGCATATTGAGAGAAGAAATAGTAACTGATTCTTATTTCATATACTCTTTTGAGAAGAACAAAAAAGACACTGGCGGATACCCAGTAAGAGAATTTAAGATAGACGTTCAGCCTGTATCCTCTACTGGATTTACAGTAAAATCAACGTCAATTACAGTATCAAACCCAGCTCCCGCTGCCGTGTCATCACCAAGCGCAAAACAGACCAAAGATGGCATAGATGTTTCTTATACTCTCCCGTCCGATGCTGACTTTGTTGGCATAAGAATAAGAGATAAAGTATACACTGGTTCTTCAGTTACTATTGATCCATCAACGGTCAGAGATGAAGTTCTTACTCTTACATCTGTTGATCAGTTCGGTGACGGCGCGTCTGTTTCAGTTAATGCCTTTAATCCAGCTCCAGTAGCTGTAGCTAATGTTTTATGGACTCAAACAAGAACTGGTATAGATATATCATACGATCTACCTAATGATGTTGATTTTGTTGGCGTTAAAATTAGAGGTATTCTTTATACTGGATCATCTGTAACTATAACTCCGTCAACAATTAGAAATGAAACTCTAGACCTTGTTTCTGTGGATTCTCTCGGTGATGGTGCTGTCTATGAGCTACCAGTACCAAATCCAGCTCCAGTAGCTGTAGCTAATGTATCTTGGACTCAAACAAAAACAGGTATAGATATATCATATGATTTGCCGGATGATGTTGATCTCAAGGGAATTAGGGTTAGAGGAAAGGTTTACACTGGGTCGTCTATAACTGTAGCTCCATCATTATTTAGAAATGAAACAATAGATTTAGTCTCGGTAGACGGTATAGGCGATGGATCAACTTACGAGCTTCCGGTTACAAACCCAGAGCCTGTCGCAGTAACTAATGTTGAGTTAATATTTTCACTAGAGGGAATATCAGTATCGTTTACTCCTCCTGACGATGTAGATCTAATTGGTGTAAGAATAAGAAACGAAGTTTATACCGGATCATCCGTAATGCTATCCCCATCGACCGTTAGGGACGAGATACTAACGATAGTACCAGTTGACGGAATCGGGGATGGAGTTGCAGTTACTATAGGGGCCCCAAACGATCTACCCCCGCCACCCACAGAAATACTTCACGAGGCTGGTATTACAAGTGCGAAAGTTTCGTTTGTTCAGCCCGATGATTTTGATTTACTTGGTACGGCCTACCGTTATAGAGTTGAGAATGGTACTTATAACGAATATAAAACAGCCAAGTCAAATGAAATAACACTAGAGGGTCTAACGCATGGAACAAGGTATCAGATTGAGCTTGTAAGTGTAGATACGCTAGGGCTGGGTAATGCGGTATCTATATTTCTTGACACGGCAACTATTATAGCTTCTGAGATAGAAGGTCTTGGTAATTGGGCGACTGCAATAGACCCCGTGGATTCAGCGTTTATTACAGCAAACATGGAAGGCGAATCAATATCTGGAGCATTAATTGCCGCTGGCGGCATCACCAATGAAAAGCTAGGAGCTTTAGCTGTTGATGCTTCTAAGTTGGCAGCAGGTTCGGTAATAGCAGGTAAGCTTGGAAGCTTGGCGGTTGACGCAGAAAACTTAGCCAATGGTGCTGTTCTAACTGGAAAGCTTGGCGACCTTGCTGTTGATGCTGCGAAGCTGGCTGATAGCGCTGTTACTGCAACTAAGATAGCAAACCTAGCAGTAGGCACTGCAGCAATTGCCAATGCTGCCATAACATCCGCAAAAATAGAGAATTTAGCAGTTGGCACAGCAGCCATTGCAAATGCCGCGATAGATTCAGCAAAGATAGCAAGCTTGGCGGTAGGTACGGCAGCGATACAAGACCTTGCCGTTAGTGATGCAAAAATAGGTAGCCTTACCGCATCTAAAATAACAGCAGGAACTCTGCAAGCTACCGAATATATTCAGGTTGGCAATACAACTGATGGCGGTGTTCTTCTTACGGCTGGCAATGGCATTGACGAAGGTGGTTACATACAAACCATTGCACCAACTGTTGAGGGTACGTCTAACTATCTGATGACAATGGGGCCTCACATTGTTGGTACTGATGTATATTCATTGAGCGCATCAGACGGCCTTACTACTCCTTTCTTTGTAAGCATAGACGGCAGTGCTAAGTTCGGTAAGCTTGCACTATCTGCCAATGGAGCTATATCTTCTGATAACTTTTCTATAAGTAGCACTGGTGCTGCTGAGTTTACTGGCTCAGTGACCATTACTGGCGGTAGCGGTATAGGCAGCCTTACGGATGCCGGAGCATTAGCTACTGCGGATTCAGTAGCATACGCAGACACTACAGGAACCAAGCCACCAGTAGACGCAACTAACGGCGCGGAGTGGGGTAGCACTCTTAGTGGTATACCAGCTAGGATTTCAGATACTGCATCTACTGGCCTAAACCTAACCGCAACTTACCTCGGATATTATGACGGGACAAACTTCCAGTCCTATATAGACAGCTCTGGTAACTTTCACTTTGGTCAGGCTGCGAATAACTACATAGATTTCACTGGTGATAAGCTTGTCATAGATACTGACAACTTCGGATTGGACGCTTCGGGTAATGCCTCCATATCTGGCGTAATTACAGTTCAGACTGGATCGAACGTAACGCCGTACGCTGACGTGTCAACCGTATCGAAGATAGGCTGTAAGATAAATTATTCAGCTTTTAATACATCGAATGGTGGTGAAGTTTACTATCACGGGTTCTTATCTGACGCGAGCGCTGCAGATATAAATCCCCTAATAGTTGTTGATGGTATACCGACATTTATCGACAAAGGCAGATTAAATACAAACTTAGCAACTGGCGTGGCTTATGTGGTGTATGAGTCTACACTTGCTCAAAAGTATATGTCATGCGTAAGAAGTGGCGGAGTTTGGACTAAGTACTACGAAGGCACAAAAACAGAAAACTACTCAATACTTGGAACTGAGATAGTAATAGGCTTGGTAGATCAGCGAGATACAGAGGTTGTTCTTAACGCTGTTGTATGGGGTTATGGCGTATCAATGGAATCACTTCCAGATACTCTGTCAGACACCACTGAGGCGGCTTTAAATACTGGCACAACTACTATGGGTGCAGGTACGCTACACCTTGAAGGTACTGATGCCAATATAGCGATCGGTGATTCTACAACATTCGGAACTAAAGGCATTCAGCTTCAGTATAACGAAATCGACTCTTTTGGCAAACCTCAATTCTATGCAGGTAATGGATCAAACGACTATGTAAAATACACAAATGATAATGGTCTTGAGGTTTCAGGTAAGATAACAGTGCTACCCGGATCAAACATAGAGATATATGACCTTCTTAATTACCAAAACAATTGGGTTGCTGGGACGAATGGAACTCAAGGTATATTCTCACAAAATGGATCAACTAATGAGAACAGAGTTGTCGTAAATGAAGGGCCTTGGATCGCCAAAGAAACTGTTTGGGAGATGTATCCTGAGACTGATAACAGCTCTGACGGCGGATGGAATGTAACGCTCGATATTGACCACAATAAGAGTTACGTTCATGGTGTTTATGTAAAAACAGAAGTAAATACTGGAACAACTTACCTTGGTTGTTCCGGGGCCTCAACCTTAAATCTTAACGGAACAACAAACACAAACCCATATCACTGGAATGGTGATCTACCAACTAACAGCGAGTGGTACTTAATCATTGGTGTTATACAGTCTTCTGCTGGATCAGTAAGTACTGGATTATCTGGTGTTTATAGCTTAGCTACCGGTAAACGAGTACTTCCTGGGGATGACTTTAAGAATAAAGCAACAGCATTAAATCAACAGCAAAGGCATTATAATTACTACAACGAAATGAATGGTTCAACTTTAGCTCAAACATCAACCCGTCCATTTTTTATGGAGTTATCTAAGTTTGGTGACGTGGCTAATTGGACAAAATCAAATTCAAATAACGATAATACAAAAGGTGCACTGGAAGC
>Ga0196901_1000444_pt1 | contig 21671 bp, 35 predicted proteins | sample CB_VirMetaG_FD_169099 | JGI IMG/M metagenome (GOLD analysis project Ga0196901, IMG submission 169099) | Freshwater to marine saline gradient viral communities from Chesapeake Bay - CB_1504_1 Viral MetaG (v3) (version 3) | ecosystem: Environmental > Aquatic > Marine > Coastal | place: USA... | reverse complement strand
TAGCTGTTACCTAGGTGCGGGATATAAAGATTTTCAGAGGTCTGTTATTTAATAATGCCCTGTTACTTAGTGAGCATTCGCAAGAGTGTTCAGCAAGTAGCAAGTTTCAACTAATCAATCGGGGGGATTTATAATGGAATATCAAGCGTATAAAGATTTGGCTAAAGTCGGTCATACTTATTACAGCGATACTAATTTTTGTACAGTGATTGCGGTTGCAACGGTCTGTAATATGAGCTTTGGCAAGGCTAGAATCAAGATGGAAAAGGCAGGTCGCAAGCATAAAAACGGAGCTTATACACATCAATATCACGAAGTGATAAAGCGTAGAGGGTTCAAGCTTGAAGCGATTGATGGTTTTGTGGGACACCATGTTAATACAATGGGTAGAAAGTTAGGTAAAGGCACGTTTCTAGTGCAAGTAGCAGGGCACGTTCTAGCGGTTGTCGATGGCGTTGTTAATGACTGGTCGGCAGAAAGAAAACTGAGAGTAAAAACAGTTTACAAAGTAACTAAAGAGGAGATTTAAAATGAAATTACATCGTACAATCGAAGCAGAAACTGACGTTGGGTTTATGCAAGTCAAAATTTACTGGAATAGTGAGTATAAAGAATTTCAATGTAAATTCTATATTGATAATGTTAGGCAAGATGATTCTACTTATTTTACGGATGACTTGGAGGACGCTATCGGGACAGCGACAGCAAACATAAATCATACTGCATCATATTTAAAAGAGGTGGTATAATGTACACAGCACAAGCAAACAAGCACGGCAACATTATAGTTTGTAAGGGTAATGACCAACGAAACACTTACAAAATTATTTTTACAGGCACTTATAAAGAGTGCTTAAACATCAAAGCAAAGGGAGTAGAAGCATGACACACTTAGAACAGCACTACATTTGGGACTGCATTTGGGATGCTCAGGATTTGGCACGCAAGGACTTGAAAAAGTACTATACCGAAAACGGAACTGAAACGTCATCCTATTCAGACGCTCAAAAAGAGTCACTCGAATGGAGGATTAAAAAAATGGAAGTAACAATCAAGGCAGAAGTTGCACTAGTTAAACTAATCAAAGGAGAAGGAAAATGAATATTCAACAAGGTTTATGTGGAAACGAATTAAGAAAGGTAGGTCTTCTTATTACAGAGGCTTCACGCTTTGGTATGGACTTAGAACATGGGGAAATTGGGGTCAATAGTTCAAGTGGTAATGTATGGCTATGGGATGAAGATTTTAACTTTAGTTTATACCTTGACTTAAATGAAGATGATATAATCTATGCATGCTGGAATCATTGGGACACAGACCGCGAAGAGATTATAGAATCATCTAAGTTTCATACGATATACGAGCTCAATAAATGGGCTGAAGAGCTTGAAGAAGAAGCTGAAAAGGAAGAAGCATAATGACTAATAAAATGACGATGATGGCACTAGTCGCTTGCCTTGCTCTTATGGGGACAGGCTTCGTAATATTAGGAGTTAGTTATCATGATGTTTTAGCAGAAGTAATTGGAAGAGGTCTGCTGTTTATATCAGTGATAGTATTTTTTGCAGGTATTGTTGTAATCACTTTTGGAGAATAAATATGTGTGGTGAGTTATATGAAGTTCAAACTTATACAATCAGAGATGGATGGGTAAACATTTGGCAAATAAACGGAGAGCCTGAATACTTTGAATGGTTTGCAGAAGCCGTAGATGCTTTAGACGAACATTTGAAAGAGCTGGAAGAGGAAGGAATGCCCGATTCACGGGAAAACTATCGCATAAAGCAATTAGAAAAAATGAGTTAGTCGGTCACTTACGATAAGGATAATACATGCAATACGCAGATTTATACAACAATGCAAAACTAAAAAATATCTACTTTGAGGAGTACACAAAAGAGGTAGACAAGCTTTCAAAACTAGGTTATAAAGGGTACACGCTCACAGAAGTAGCAAGGGCGTGTGCTTCAGCTACCATTAAACAAATGCAACTTAAATTAAGGAAGAGATAAAATGAAAAAATTTACAATAGATTATGTAGAAACAATAGTAAGGACAGTAGAGGTTTCTGCACCAAACAGCGAGGCAGTCAGGAAGAGATTCGAAGAAGGAATGTTTCCATTTACTCTAGGTAAAGAGATTGCGGCAGATATGAGAATTGCTTCAATACAAGAGTTAGATGAAGTACTTCAGTATAACTTTAGCGAAGGTGACCCATTGTGAAACTCGAATTTGAATTAGAAAGTAATGACTTGCTACTTGATGTCTTAAATGCTGGATTTGTGGCAATGTTAAAAAGGCAATTAAAAGATAGTTCAGAGTATCTTGAAAGTAATTATATACATGAAAAAGATATAGTTGTACAAAATCAAGTTATTGATTCATGTAAAGTGTTGTTAGAATATTATACTGGGGAGAATTATGACTATTGATGACTTAAAAATATATGCTGAAAGCATAGGCTTTACACTTTCAAACAGCGACTGCTTTGACATTATTAGCACTTCATACGAGGGTGAAACAGTGGTTGATGCGGTTGATGATTTTTTAAATGCTTACGAAAGGTAACAAGATGAAATACAGTGAGATTAAATTAGGTCAGACTTTTCGTATTATCAATGATGATGATAAAAATTTAGTTACTGAAGGCAAAGTGATTGAATTGTCTAGTGTTGATAAGCATTTAACAATTCAGTTTGATGATGAATTTGAAACTTATGCTTGGGGCTTACCACACCATGACATAAGACTTGATGGCTTAACATTAATAGGGGAATAAAATGGGATACAGGACGCATTATAAAGGAATAGCTATGGACAACGAACAAGACTTCAGACCAAATGAGCAGGACTATGCTTCATTAGGTATGGAAGAGTTTTATGAACTTACACAAGAACCTTTGGAGGGTCAAACATGAGATGTATAGCTTGCAACAAAGCCTTGACAGAGTTTGAGGCAACTAGAAAGTCAGTAAACTCAGGTGAGTATGTAGACTTATGTAGCTACTGTTATAGTGGTGTGAATATACTGGCACAAGAACGAGAGGACTTACGGGACAATGATGAGGTCATCGACTTTGATGTTGACGACCTCGACTTTGAGTAATTACTTTTTTGCGTTTAATTGTTGTAGGCAATAAAAAACCCCACAAGGTTGCGCTTCTACGATAGGCGTGTGGGGTGTGTTTTAGTAACAGTCTGTTACCTAGTCCATTACTTGTTCATTACGTACATTGTTACTTCAAAACCGAAACGCATTTCTGTTGCTGATGGTGATGTCCACATGGTAATTCTCCTAAAAGTTATGTATACTCTTATGAGTATATGTAAGTATTGTAACACAAATGTAACAAATAGTCAATGTTCTTACCATTAATGGGGAGTAAGTAGAATCATGAGTAAATTTTTAGGTCATACAAGCTGTCCAAAGTGTGGTAGTAAAGACAATTTAGGTGAGTACGAAGACCATTTTTGGTGCTTTGGATGTAAACATCATGTACGCAAAACTGATGTTGCTTCACTACGAATGCGTGCAAATAAACTTAACTATGAGAAAGATGAGTCGGTCATGAAATTGACAAACATTAAGGAACTTCCACGAAAAGCACTAGATTGGTTGCTATCTTACGGCATTTCCCAAGAAGAGATTGACAAATATGGCATTGAATGGAATGTAAAAGATGAGATGTTAGTGTTATTACAGACAGCAAAATATTGGCAAGCTAGAACTTTTGATGGACGAAGACCTAAGTATATGTCACTTGGAGGGAAACCTTTGACAATCTATGGTCTAGGTAGTACAATCGTGATTGTTGAAGATATTGTTTCAGCTATCAAAATAGCAAGATTGCAAGATGAGTTTTGTGCCTGTCCATTGCTAGGTAGTAGCTTATCTTACGAGATGGAGAACCAGCTAGTAGAACAATTTAGATACTCGGCTGTATGGTTAGATAGGGACAAGGCTAAGAATGCTTTACGCATTTCGAGGAAACTTAAACAGAGGGGTCTAGAGTCAAGAGTTATTGTTACTGACAAAGACCCAAAAGAATATTCTAAGGGAGAAATTAGGTCATGGTTGAAAAGCAAATAATTAAATTATTCTGTCAAGATAAAAAACACTTTACTAAATTCTATAAATATGCTAAACTCGATTACTTAAAGATTAATTACAGTAATATATATAAATTATTTATTATAATTAATAATTATTATATTAAATATAATACTAAAGATTATATAACTAAAGAAGAACTAGATATTTGTTACAACACTAACTATCTTCTGAAAGAACAAGAGAGAAAAGAATTGACTTCTCTCATAGATGATATCTTCTCTGTTGAAATAACCAATGAGCAAGCTGTCATTGAGTTGATGGAAGAACATCGTAAGCGTTCTTTAGCAGGTGACATCGCAAGAGTATCACTTGATGTTGAGGAAGGTATAGCTTCTATCGAAGACTTGCATAAGATTTATCAAGAGTTCGAGAAGAGTCCTATTGAATTAGATGACTCCAAGATTGTTGAAATGAACTTAGCTAAACTATTTGAAACTCAAGTACAGACATCAGGACTTAGGTGGAGGCTCGACTGGTTGAACAAATCGTTAGGTTCATTACGGAAAGGTGACTTTGGTTTTATCTTTGCTAGACCTGAAACAGGTAAGACTACTTTCTTAGCTAGTGAGATTAGCAAGATGATACAACAAACTACTGGCGATATCATATGGTTCAACAACGAGGAACAAGGTTCTAAGGTAGGTATCCGTTGTTTTCAGGCAGTGCTTGGACTACAAACTCATGACCTTTTTAGTAACATTGAAGAGAATCAGAAAAAGTATGAGGCTCTTACAGGAAATCGTCTTCACATCTATGACTTCGAAGACTCATCAAGGAGTAGTAGAATAGAAGCAATACTTAGAGATGCTAATCCAGCTTTGATTATCTTTGACCAAATCGATAAGATTAAAGGCTTCAAGGCAGATAGAAACGACTTAGAACTTAAAGCTATCTATCAATGGGCTAGGGAAATAGCTAAGAGTTACGCTCCAGTTATTGCAGTATCGCAAGCTAGTGGTAGTGGTGAGGGTAAGTTATGGCTCACAATGGAAGATGTAGATGGCAGTAAGACAGGTAAGCAAGGTGAAGCTGACTGGATTCTAGGGATAGGTAAGGACTCAGATAATGCTTCTAGACTTAGATATCTAAACATCTGTAAGAACAAACTTATCGGAGATTCTGATACATTACCTGACCTTCGGCATGGCAGTAGCCAAGTCTTAATTAAACCTGAGGTAGCTCGCTATGAAGACATATAGAGAACGAACATTAATGATATTACTCACTGGATGGATACTAGGTGCATTACCTCCAGTAGGAGTAGCAATCATTCAATCACAGATTGCAGATAAAAAAGCAGCACTACCTGTACAATGTGAAGTTAAATTAAGTACTAGTGAGAATAGAATTAACCATAGATACAAAGGCAAAGTAGTAAAATGAAACAGTTAGATTTAATTAGATTAATTGAGGTGATAACTTGTTTCCATATTATAATTAACGTATGGCGACATTGGTAAAGGAGATTTATAATGAAATGCTTTAACTGTGAAGGAGAACTTCTACTCGTAAGAGAAAAGCTTGTATTAGATTTTGAAAAGGATGTAATTGAATCTGTGTATACTTGTGAGAATTATAATTGTGATACAAAAGCCTTCGTATATCGTGAAGATAAAGATGATAAAGAAGATGAACTATGAACTATTTAATCTTAGATGTAGAAACAACTATCTCAAACAGTGGCAATCCATTTGACCAAACAAATAAGTTAGTTATGGTAGGTCTTAAAGGATATGAACCGTTTGCAATAGAATATGGTGACGAGCCTTATGGAGATAAATTAATTGCTATTCAAGAAGCAATAGATAAAGTCGATGTACTTGTTGGATTTAATATTAAATTTGACTTACATTGGTTAGCAAGATATGGCATTAAGTTTGCTGATAAAAAGATATGGGACTGTCAACTAACTCACTTCATGTTAGGTGGACAATCAGATACATACCCAAGTCTTAACAAGACAGCAGAACACTATGGTTTAGAACAGAAGTTAGACATTGTAAAAGAGAACTACTGGAGTCAAGGAATTGATACCACAGAAGTACCAAGGGATATTCTAGAAGAATACCTAGAGCAAGACTTAAACGTTACAGAGTTAGTATTTTTTAAACAACGAGAAGAACTCTCAAAAAATTCATTACTTGCTAGACTGGTTAGTCTTCATAATCAAGACCTATTAGGCTTACAAGAGATGGAACATAATGGATTATTATTTAACCAAGACTGGAGTGAAACCCTAGGTGCAGAGCTGGAAGAACAAATTGCTAAACTTGATAAAAGACTTTATGACCATCATAATCTTGATACTTTCAATCCCAATTCTAACGACCACATCTCTTGTCTTTTATACGGCGGTGATATTACTTACCGTGTGCAGGTCAGTGATGGAGTCTATAAGACTGGTGAGAAAAAAGGATTAGAAAAACTTAAGTGGGAATCACATAGTAAAACATTTGATAGACTATGTAAGCCTCTACCTAAAACAGAGTTAGCAAAGGAAGGGTACTACTCGACAGATGAGAAGACACTACGCTCTCTTAAAGGTAGTGCGAAGGCTAAAGAAGTTATTACTATCCTATTAACAAGGTCTGAACTAAACAAGAGAATGGGAACGTACTATCAAGGATTACCTAAACTCATTACAGAGATGAACTGGGAGAAGGGTAAGATTTACGGACAGCTTAATCAGTGTGTTGCTCGTACAGGAAGGTTATCAAGCAGTAAGCCTAACTTACAAAACTTTGATGGTGAGATTAAAGGACTATTTTATTCACGGTATGAGGTCGCATAATGTTACTACAAGCAGATGCAAAACAGCTAGAGTGGATTGGTGCTACATACCTATCTCAAGATAAAATTGCAATTGATGAGATATGGCGTGAAGTAGATATGCACTCTGATAACCAAGCTAGGTTTAAGCTACCTAGTAGATTGATAGCTAAGACATTCGTATTCCGATTAATCTATGGAGGTTCAGCATACTCTTATGCAAATGACCCTAACTTTAGAGATATCGGTAACGAATCATTTTGGCAAGATGTTATAGATTCATTCTATGACAAGTATCAACGTCTTTATAAATGGCATGAAGAGATTCAGTTCACTGCTAAGAAAGACAGAAAATTAGTAATGCCGACAGGACGAATCTATCACTTTGAACCTGAGGTGAAGTTCAACAAGGTCAAGTATCCACGGACAAAAATTCTTAACTATCCTGTCCAAGGACTTGGTGCTGACCTGATGGCAATTACTAGAGTATCTCTACGCAATAGACTCAAAGGTCGAGAAGGAGTTAAGTTAATAAATACTGTACATGACTCTATTATTGTTGACTTTGATTCAAATGTATGCGATACTAAGGAACTTGTTAAGTTAGTTGACAAGTGTTTTAACGATGTACCTGAGAACTTCAAGAAAATGTTTGGAGTTGAATTTAACTTACCCATGCGAGTCGAGTGTCAAGTAGGACAAACATGGGGTGATATGGAGATTATAAATGCAGATTAATATTATTGATGTAGGCTCACCTAATACTCACTCAGCTAAGAATGGTAGAAGCTACCAGTCATTAGAAGTAACGTACAAAGGTGATAATGGACAGACTTCTTCTAAGAAGCTAATGTCTTTCAGTAACCCTGAGGTATTCAAAGCAGCACAGTCATGGACTAAAGGTGATGCAGTTAATGTTAATACACAGAAGGATGACAATGGATACTGGCAGTGGATTGGTATTCTAGCTGAAGGTGAAGCAGCACCAATGGCAGCTAAACCTAGTGCAGCTCCTAGCAACTCTTCTGCACCTACTCGAGTAACAGGTAGCAACTATCCTACTTCGGATGAACGTGAGAAGACACAGATATACATTATTCGACAATCATCTTTGTCTAATGCAGTAAATACTTTGTCAAGTGGAGGCAGAGTAGCGACTCCTAAAGAAGTCATTGAACTTGCTACAAAGTACACAACTTATGTTCAAAAAGGATTTGCTAATGTAGATAATCTAGGAAGCTTTGATGACTTTCCTGACGATATTCCTTCATAATGTTAGCCTTAATTGATATGGATTTAGTCTGTTTCCGTTGTTCTGCTAGTGCAGAGAATGACGGAGCAGGTATTGCTATCTACCGAATGAATGAACTAATGGATGGCATACTTGAGAAAGCAGGAGCGACAGAGTACAAAGCTTACTTAACTGGAGCAACTAACTTTCGTAAGACTATCTATCCTGAGTATAAAGCTAATAGGACAGCTCCTAAACCACAGTATCTGCAGGATTGTAGAGAGTATGCAATTGCAGAGATGGGAGCAGAACTTGCACCTGAAGGTCTTGAAGCTGACGATTCATTAGGCATAAATCAAACGGATGATTCTATTATCTGTTCTCTTGACAAAGACTTACTAATGATTCCAGGAAAACATTTCCAATGGGCAATTAGTGGTAAGAACTGGGAAAAACCTGATACATGGATTGAACAGACCTACATAGATGGAATGAAACTATTCTATGCTCAATGTATTAAAGGAGATACCTCAGATAACATCAAAGGTATTGCTGGTATGGGTGAGGCAAAGGCAAAACAAGCTCTTGCAAACATCCATGATGAGTTGGGAATGTTTAATAAAGTTCGTGATTTATATGGTAATGATGAAGAGTTTCTTATGAATGCTAGAGTTCTTTGGATTAAGAGGACTTTGCAAGATGACTTTCAGGAGAGATTTGATGCATTCATTCAGGAGTAAATTTGAGAAAGCCTGTTGGACTCAGTTAATAAAAGCATTTCCTAATGCCAAGTATGAACCTGACTACTTTAAGTATACTCAACCTGAGATAGTGCGAACATATAATCCTGACTTTAAGACAGGAAGACGCAAGATTTACCTTGAAGCTAAGGGTAAGCTAGACCTAGATACTCGTAAGAAAATGGTTTGGTTCAAACAATCTTGTCCTGATATTCGTATTATATTTCTCTTTATGAATCCTGACGTTAAGATTCGTAAGGGAAGTAAAACAACTTATGGAGCCTGGGCTACTAAAGAAGGTTTTGAGTGGTTAGATTCTAGAAAGGATTGGATAAATGATTATAAAAAACTATGTTATGTTTGAAGATGGAGAAGCAGAATTTGACTTTGTAGTTGAAGGGGCAGAGGTATACCTTCTTATTGAGGTAGCTATTCGAACTATGATAGAATATTCAGTAATATCTATTGATAGGGATGCCGATGAAACTCATGTTGATATGCTTAATCTTAGTAAAGGAGTAACACTACAATGAGTAAGATACTTGTACTAGATATAGAAACATCTCCTCATCAAGGCTTTCACTGGGGAATGTGGCAACAAAACATTAGCATTGGTCAATTGATTGAAAGTTCTACAGTACTATGTTGGGCTGCTAAATGGGTAGGAGATAAGAAGGTACACTTTGCCAGCATTATGGAGTCTACTCCAAAAGAGATGATTGAGCAGGTGCACCAACTAGTAGATGAAGCAGACGCTATCATTACCTACAATGGTAAGAGATTTGATATGCCGACTCTAAATCGAGAGTTCCTATTACATAAGCTACCTCCTCCTAGTCCTTACAAAGACATAGATTTATTACAAACAGCACGCAGTAAGTTTAAGTTTGCTAGTAATAAGCTAGACTATGTAGCACAAGAGCTAGGCGTAGGTATGAAGACAAGTCATCAAGGTATGCCTCTGTGGATTGAGTGTATGTCTAGGAATCCTAAAGCTTGGAAGTTAATGAAGAAGTACAACTGCAATGATGTTAGATTAACAGAAGAGGTTTATCTTAAGCTACGAGGTTGGATTGTTACATCATTCAATCACAATATGCACTCAGAAAAAGGAGCTGTATGTCCTGCTTGTTCTAGTACTAAGCTACAAAGAAGAGGCTTCACAACTACAGGTTCTTATACTTATCAGAGGTATCAGTGTACTGCTTGTGGTAAATGGTCTAAAGATTCCAAGTCTGTTAGAGAACTTAAAAAAGATAATCTAGTTAAAGCAATTTAACTTGACATTTTAAAATAAAAGGGTATAATAATACTATGGAAAATCATCCATTAGAACGAATCTTTACGTTAGCTTTGCAACAAGCTACTAACGGAAAAGGAAGTGAAAGGCACGGAAAAAATGTAACTGACTTTACCGAACAACCTTGGGTAAGTCTTGCAAAGGTTCACGGTACAGGTTTCTTAACTGGACAAGCACAGAAGAAAATTATGGAAGCTGTTGCAAACAAAAAAGAAGCTGACTACTTGTGGTATGAGAAAGAGATATTAGGAGCCATAAATTATCTAGCGATGGCTCTTATTTATGATAAGGAGTTGGACTAATGGCTAGTACAAATGATATAACAGGTAACAATTTAGTAAGCCGTTACAGTAAGAAGTACGAAGATAACTATGACAAAATCTTTAAAAAGACAGATACGACTGACATGGGAGAGCTTAGTACTTCCTCCGATAAACCTAATCAACCTACCAAGGATGAAGGTAATGGCTCCTAAAAACTTAACCTTTTACGAATTATGTCAGGAACTTGAGAAAGTAGAAGAGACTGACCTAATGGAACTGCTTGATATCAACTCTAAAGATTTAGTAGAGAAGTTTCAAGATATTATTGAAGATAACTTCGACAGATTACTAGAAGAAGTTGATAACCTTAATGAGGAATACGATATTTATGACGAAGACTAACTTACCAACAGTATACCAAGATGTAATAGCAATGAGTCGCTATGCTAGGTTTATACCTGAGAAAAACCGCAGGGAAACTTGGAGTGAAACAGTAGACCGTTTAGTTACCTATCTAGGAAATAAAACACCTATCTTAGAGAAGGAACTAAAAGAAATCAGAGAAGCTGTACTTAACTTAGAAGTAATGCCTTCTATGCGACTAATGATGACTGCAGGTGAAGCATGTGATAGAGATAACATCTCTGCTTACAACTGTTCTTATCTAGCAATCAATAACAAGAGAGCCTTCTCTGAAGCTCTTTATATTTTAATGAACGGTACAGGTGTAGGATTCTCTTGTGAACGACAAGATATCAGTAAGCTACCTATGGTTCCTGATGTTTTAGATTACTGTGATGATGTTATTGTAGTAGAAGATAGTAAGCTTGGTTGGGCTAAAGCCTTTAAGAAACTAATCTCATTCTTATATGAAGGTGATATTCCTACGTTTGACTTCTCTAAAGTTCGTCCTTCAGGAGCTAGATTAAAAACATTTGGTGGTCGTGCAAGTGGACCTGAACCATTACAAAGACTTTTTGACTTTTCAGTAGAGACATTTAAGACAGCAAAAGGACGTAAACTTAACTCTATTGAAGTACATGATATGATGTGTATGGTAGGTGAGATTGTAGTAGTTGGTGGTGTAAGACGTTCAGCACTTATTTCACTATCTAATCTCACGGATAGACGTATGCGTGAAGCTAAAATGGGAGCATGGTACATTGATAATCCACATCGAGGACTCGCAAACAACTCAGTTGCCTACACAGAAAAACCTGATAGTGAAACTTTCATGGAAGAGTGGGTATCTTTGGTTAAGAGCAAATCAGGTGAACGAGGAATTTTTAATCGTGTTGCTGCTCAAAATCAAGCAAACAAGTGGGGAAGACGTAATCCAAATCTCAGCTACGGAACGAATCCATGTTCAGAGATTATCCTCCGTGATAAACAGTTCTGCAATCTTACGGAAGTGGTTGTACGGGAAAAAGATACCGAAGCTACTCTCACTAGAAAAATTGAATTAGCTACAATTCTAGGTACAATCCAAAGTACTCTAACAGACTTTAAGTTTTTGTCTGCAGAGTGGAAAGCAAACACTGAAGAGGAACGCCTACTAGGTGTTTCATTAACTGGGATTATGGATGCTAAGATTACATCAACTCCTGACCCTAAAATGCTAGAAAGGTTAAGAGATGCAGCTCGTAAAACGAATGAAAAGTACGCCACTATATTGGATATCCCTGTTTCTGCTTCTATTACTTGCGTTAAGCCCTCAGGGACAGTGTCTCAGTTGGTTGATAGCTCATCGGGTATACACGCTCGTCACAACGATTATTACATAAGACGTATCCGCATGGATAAGAAAGACCCTATCTATGACTTCTTAAAAGATAATGGTGTAGCAGTAGAAGACGAAGTATCTAGACCTGATAGTACTGCAGTATTTAGTTTCCCTATGAAAGCTCCTAAAGGTGCTATCTTAAGAACTGATAAGACTGCTCTAGAACAGTTAGATAATTGGTTGATTTACCAACGACACTTCTGTGAACATAAGCCTTCTGTAACTATCTCAGTTAAAGATGTAGAGTGGGTTGAAGTAGGTGCTTGGGTATGGAAACACTTTGATGAAATTAGTGGTGTATCTTTCTTACCTCATAGTGACCATACATATCAACAAGCTCCATATGAAGACTGTGATAAAGAGACTTATAAGAAACTATTAGAGACTACTCCTCAAACGCTTAACTGGGAGTCTTTTATTGAAGCAGAAGATAACACTACTTCAGCACAGAATCTTGCCTGTGTTAGTGGGTCTTGCGAAATCTAGGGGAAACTTTATGGAAGTAAGGATAGCTGCAATATCAGGAGTTCAAGTAGGGTTTGAATTGTTTGATGAGATGGAGGGCGAAGATGTATTTGGTTTCCTCTTCATTGACTTACTTATTCTTCGAATTCTTTTTGCTTGGGCTAAATAATGAAAGTATGTATAATAGGGAGTCGGTCACTAGATAAGGCAGAAGTTGTCTTTCCTATCATAGAAAGATTCTTAAAAGAACATAGCATAGGCAATCCTGTGTTCTTATTAGGAAGTGCTAAAGGAGTTGACCCTTTGGCTAAGAAGTTTGCTGAAGCTCGAGGAATAGATGTGATAGAGTTTTTACCTTATCACTTAATAGACCCAACTGCATCATTCGATAGTAAGTACTTCTTTGTACGAACTAAACAAATGATTGACAATGCAGATAAAGTTCTTGCTATTTGGGATACTCGTAGTAATGGTACTGAGTATGGTATCAAGTATTCTCAAAAGCGGAATCTACCAGTAATGGTAGTGAAGTGCCCTTAGTTGCCTCCTAAGGTGTAGTGTGTGAGAAGGGAGTAGGTTTCCTCGCCTATTCCCTTTCTCTTTTTGTTAGACTCCGTAGGACTGCTCTAACTGTGTTACTTCTTCTCTTAAAGCCTTATATAATTCACTAGACTTATCTAAACGTTGTTGGTAAGTAAGTTTACCAGCTTCTTCATCTTTCTTTAATTGGTCATTCAATGCAGCATATTTCATTCCCAACTCTTGCTCTGCTTCTGCTTTAGTTTTCTGTGCAGGTTTCTCAAAGAAGATTGGCTTACCTTCTGCTATCTGTTTCTTAGCATGAGCTACAGCTTTATCCATAATGGACTTAGGAATATCTTTTGGATTAGGTTCTGTTTTTAGAATATTAATCTCTGCCTGAGTTAAACCTGGAACTAATGTAGGGATTAGAGTTTCTTTGCCATCAATAGGAACACCTACAGAGAACTCAGTCATATCTTTCCCAGTATTACTCTTTATAACTCCTAAGTAGCCTGTATCAGATTTAGTAGTTCCATCCTCACGAACCATATCATTTGCTGGAGCTCCTTCAGCGTTATCAAATTGAGCCTTTAAAGTTCTATTAAACTCTTCTGTTGGCATTGTAGTTGCAACGGACTCACTCGCAGGAGCTGTATTGCTTGCAGCCTTAGGTACAGGAGCCTTCTCAGTACGCTGAATCACAGTACCTTCTCCATATACCATACCATAGAACTCTTGAACAGACTTATCAATATTAGAATTACCACTTACCTTATGATAAGCAGAGAAGTTCTCATTGATAGTTCTTAGTTCATTTGCAGTAAACCTTGAAGCTGCAGTTGATGTTGGATTTAAGATAATCATCTTGCCATCAGACTGTCGAATCTCAAACTTAATGTTAGGGTTAGTATCAGTAAAGTTTTTAAATGTTGTTCGAATCGGACCATTAGCGTTTTCAGTCAACATTGTCTTAGCTTTACCAATGGTTCCTCCACTTAAGTTACCTATAACATTAGCATCTAAAGCAGTATTATTAAGAGACTTAACAATCGATTGAGTAGCATAAGCTTTATCTGAACCTTCAGCAACTTGATAAGTATTTAAAGACTTATTAAACTCTTCATCAACCTTCTCATAGTTTTGCTTAGTAGTGTAAGCATTAATTACTGCTGCGTCTGTAACAAGTCCTCGTACATTTTTTCCTCCTGGAAGACCTGATACAGGTTGGAAATCTTTTGAGTTCTTTGTAGCTTTTACAGGGTCTGAGCTAGAAGTTTCTGTTCTAGTAGCTGACTCTAAGATTCTGTTAGCAATGTCAGAAACCCTACTAAAGGTATTCAAAGGCATATCTAAATCTTTAAATATTTCAAGCATAATTGTGTCATCTACAAGAGTTGGATTCCTATCATACATGTCATATTTTGATTGATTAACCATTGACTCAGAAAGATTTTTAAATATCTCCTTACTTCTTTGTCCTGTTAAGTCACCTTCAATAGCAGCTTTTTCAAGGACCTCAAGTTGAGCCTCAAGGCGTGCATGAGCAGCCTCAATTTCAGGGTCATTGTTAGGTATCTGTTTCATAGCATAGAATTTTCTATTTCGTGCTAGTAACTCACCTTTAATTTGTTGAATTTGAGAAACCTTAGCTACCCTATCACCTTGTCCATCTAAGATGGAAATAATTCTATTCTTAGCTCCTAAGATAGTATTAGAGTTTAATTCCCACTGCCATCCGTTCGAAATAAACTCTTGAGCATTTATCTTATACTGTTCTGTATTACCTTTTACAGATTCCTCTACTAATCTATCTTGATTTAATTTTTGAGTTCGTGTTGAAACATCTGCAGCAATACTATTCATATCCATGCTGCCATCTTCAAGTTGGTACTTAGAACCATAGATATCAATTTGATAGTCTTTTGAACTAGCTAAAGTCAGTAGTCTTTTTGCTTCAGCATCTGAAGCTGCCTGTCTAGCTTTAAGAGTATCTGCATCTTGTTTAATTCGAGCAGTAAGATTATTCATCTCTGCAACGTTAGTTACATGAGCTACAATCTCTGAAGCATACGCAGGATTATTAGTAATAGCTTCACGAGTGATTTTCTTTAAACGCTCCTGCATTTCAAAGTCATCCATAACTCCTTGCTCTCTAGCCATAGTGAGTTTATCTGTTTTTTCAGCAAGAGAGTTTTGAATACCTCGAGTAGCTTCTGAAAGGTTTGCGTTAAGCATAGTAGGATAAGTACCATCATAACCTAAAGCCTTTTCTGTGTCTGCCTGTTCTTGTTCTAGTCTTTGTTTTTCATCTCGTGCTGCTTGTTGTCCTGCCAGGCTTCTGTCTTCCTGCTCATTAATAACTTCACCTACAGTTTCAGATACTTGTTTAAGAGTCTTATATTTATCATATGCTTGGTAAGTATCATTAGCAAAGTTACCTACATCAGAAACAGTTTTAAAGTTTACAGCAGTATCCATAGCCTTACCTTTGTCTACGACACCCTGTTGAATATAGCCTGAGAAGTTAGAACTTCCTAAGTCTGTTGTTTTTACTCCAAAATTAGCCATTAGTTACTCTTCCTTAAAAATTTGTTTTTGTGATTTACCATCTGCATAAGATATTGCATCTCTTACAACTGGGTCAGAATGCTCACTTAATAATGACTTAAGTTTATTCATATCCGCAGACTTACTATCTGATTGTTTAATCCATGAGAATAAGTTATCCATTTGATTAGAAGTAAACTTACGTTTCTGTTCAGATATAATCATATTAAACACTTGTTGCATCTCTGTATTTGAATAAATACCCTCTTGAACTAGCATAGAAGCAGATAACTGAATATACTTCATAGCCTCTTCAGGAGTCTTAGCATTATTACTAATACGTCTATTATAAGTTTCTGCAGCTATCTTAACCTTCTTATCTACATCATATTTAATCTCATTAATAACTCGAGAGTTAAAGTCATCTCTAGATTTAAAGCCTCCTAGAGCTTGCCAAGCAAACTGTCCTACATCATATTTAGAACCCTTCTTATTACCTTTGGCTGAGGTCAACTCTTCCATTGTATACATCTCTATACCTCTAAATAGGTTATTACCTACAGAAGTTACAGAAGCAAGACTTGCCACAGATTCCATAACAAGTTTAGGAGTTACAGGCTGCATCGTAAACATATCATAAACAGCTTGTACTTTTTCATAGGTTCTACCCAAAGCTTGAACTGAAGGAATATTAGGACTTCTAGCATCAGGGTCATTAATCATGAACTTACCAATCTGCAACATTTGTTCTAATGTATCAGCATAGGCATTCGTAGCTCCAAGAGAACCTGAAAGTGATACTGTTATATCACTAGGCTCACCTGTTATCATCTCTGTCATTTCATTGAAAGCTCTATCCACAACTCCACGAGTTAATTCAGAAGCTACCTTGCGTACCTCAGGGTCTTCATGTTCTCTAAAGTAGTTGTTGATATACTTACCTGAGGCTAAAGGAGCTCCAAACTCTAGACCATGCATAACTAACCGAGCTGCAGTGAGTTTTAATCTATCAGCTTTAGTTAGATTAGTTGCATTGTCTTGTATGATATTCATAAAACCCTTCATACCAATAGACTGGAACTGTGTTAAGAACGAAAAGAAAGGGATTCGTTGCATAATTAATGCACCTGAAGAGGTCATAGCACCTGATTGTTTCCAAGCTTCAAAACCAATATCATCCGCATTACGAATCTCTGACCAGTCTTTACCTGCATTTTTAGGGTCAGCTTTCCAGCGTTCTTTATTCTGCAACCATAAACCTACCCTGTTGGTCAACTCACCTGAAGAGAATCCATACTTATTAAAAGCACCTTTAACTGCTTCAAAGCCTTCTCCTACTTTTTCTGCAACACTACCAGTCTTTTCAAGCTTACCTACAGGACCTTTTAAAGCCTCTTGTACAGCCAAGTTTTGGTCAATAGAATCAAGAACTCCTTGACGTTTCATTGCTGCAAGCTCAAGTTCAAACTCAGCTCTGTCAGCCTTATTCATAGTTTTAAGCATCTTATCCAACGTACCTTTCATAACAGGATTACCTGTATGAAGTAGTGCCATAACGTGCATAGGAGTCTTAGCTATAGTCTTTTTAAACGTCTTAGGAAAGATAGCCATTTGCTCATAGTACATCATAGGTTGTATTACATGATGTCTGAGAGGACTAGAGAAGGTAATATACATGAGTGAAGCAAAGCGTTTTACTTGATTGTTTACACCTGTAATACCTACATCACCTAAGTCTCTAGTCAATAAAGCTAGTTTCTTAGTATCCATTTTATCAAATACATCTGCTACACTATGAAGAATATTTGAAAACTTAACATCTAAACCTGATACTTGATTACCTTGGAAATGTGTTTGACGTTGCCAAAGTCTTCTAGCTTCCGCAGCTTGACCTGATAGAGCACGATTCCCTCTATCTGATATCTTAGTAACAGCGTCAGGAAACTTTCCTTCAGGAAGAACATCTTTAAAGTCTCGCACAAAAGCTTTTTGAAACCCTTGGTCAAACTGACTATATACACCAGTCTTAACAATTCGATTAGTAGCACGACTTAAAGCTTCTCTAGGGTCAATAAGTACATCATCACCTTGTAGAACTCGCATATCTACTCGGCTAACATTGTTCTTATAAACATCCTCTGCCATTCTATATTCTGAAACATAGTCTGTTAAGTTATCAATAGAAGCATTTCGAATCTCTGCAATTTCAAAGTCATCTCCTAAGTCCTTTAGAATCTGTTGTGCTAACATTTCAGCACCTGGCTTAGTAGAAGAAGTTCCTTTAGTTACAATGAAATCATTAATAGCAGTACCTGTAACAGGCTTACCATTATGCATTAACTTGCCTTCTTTAGGCTTAACACTTACAAAGAAACGGCTTTTATACTCTTTATGATAGTGACCTCCCATCTTAGTAACTACTTGATTAGGTAGTACGTCAAGATTAGAATCTTTAACTAGCATAAAATCAGAGCTGTTATTATCTTTTACAAGTTTACCTCGTAAGTTACCTTCCATTTTAACAAGCTTACGTCCATCCTCTGTATAGAAACTATCTTCACGAGCCTTATTACGTTTAACTGATACATAGTCATCAAGCTCAGGGTCATATACTTTAAGACCTTTAGTGTCTAGCTCTTTAGCAGCTTGAGGAGATAACTCTCGAATAGCTCCTTCGTAAACACCATTCTTATTAAAGTACCCTTTTTTGTAACCTTCTTTAAGAAGATTTTGTTTTACACCTGCATTAGTAATTTCATAGATAGTGTTTTGAGTATCACGCCAAGCTTTCTGCATAGTATCTAGAGCCTTGATATCCTTTTGAGGAAGGTCTCTAAACATTCTATTCAGTTGAGTTTCTGTTAGTAAATCTAAACCTTGTTTAGCTTGTTCACTAATTACTTGAGCTAAAGGTTTACTTAGTTTTTTATTTTGGTCAACTACTTTATTAAAGTTTTGTTGAACCTCTCTAGCAATACGTCCTGATTTAGGAGATAGAGAAGCACGAGACTTCTCAAACCATTTCGCAGCAAAGCCTGTACCAAATAACTGTTCACCTGCAAAGCTTCTATTTAAAGCTCTACCAACAAACTCACTACCTAGAACAGAAATCTCAGAGTCATCTAAGCGTTTGCCAAGTAAATCATCTCCTAGTAAGTCATACTGTTTATTAAAACGATATTCAACTACAAAGTTACGTCTGCCTACTTTAGTTTTCTCAAGCTCATCAATAGTAAACTCTTGCTTAGACTTTACATCTCGAATAATTACATTATTTTTAATTGCTTTACGTTCAGTTGCAATTCCTTGAGCCAAGTCAAAGCCAACCTCTTTTGCATCCATTTCGTCAGCTAATGTTTTTAATCGTTTAGCAGCTTCAATAGCAGCACCTTTAGAAGCAAAGGCATAATCAGGAGTTTGAGTAAAAGTCAAGCGACCTGTTAAGTAATTACCTAGCATTTGAATTTGTGAGTTAGCTGTATTTACAGATAATCCTGAAGCTTCTGCTACATCTATTCGTCTATTCCTATCTGCAATCCTAGCTTCACGTTTAACTAGAGAGTCATCAATAGCTGTTTCAAACACTAAGCGTTCTTGCATAGTCATGTCTTCAACACCTGAGAACTTGTCTAGACGAGTATTAATATCAGGAGTTACATCATCAGGAATATCATTGATATCATTAGGGAGAATATTTTCAGCAGCAATAGTCTCTTGATTTGTATTCATTCTATTTGCTTTTTTAGGGTCAGGGTCAGCAATAGCATCTGCTAACTCATCTCCAGCAGCTTTTGGATTTGCCTTAATGTTAATATCAGCTCCACCATTTGGAGTATGACGAAATTTTAAAGCTCTCTTTGCTGTAAAACCAGCAGGAATTAAAGTAGCAATAGCCTCTAAAGAGAACATAGCTTGCTCTCGATTCTTAAAAAGACCTTTTTCCACAGCTATATCAGCTAGACCAGTAATCTTTTCACCAACAAAACCTGCACCTGTATTAAGATAGGACTCATCAAAGTCTTCTCGAATACCTAATTTATCAGCCATCCAACGCAAGTTCCAGCCAGTTAAGTTCAAACCACCTTTAAGGAAAAACCCTTCTCCTAGACGCTCTTTTGCAGTACTGTTTTCTATCCAGTCTACTTCACCCTTAGTAACCTTTTGTTTAAGAGCATCATAGATACGAACACCAAAGTCAGCAGCTCCGCCAATACCCTCTACAATAAAGTTAGCTAAAGATATAACCTCACCACCAATATCTTCTAAAGCATCATCGGCATCATTTAAGTCCCTTGACTGAGAGGCTGTTTGTAGGTTTGCTTGTAAGTCATCTACACGGAGCTCTTGTGCTTCTTGTTCAACTGGAGTAGTACTATTATCACGAGAAGCTATTTGTATAGCATACTTATCTCGTAAGTCTGTACTTACAAAGCCTTCTCTATATTGTTGAAGCAACTGTATTTTTTGAACCTTAGGTACAGTCTCATCTTCAATAAGGTTTGCTATAATAAGTTTATTCTCAGAGTTCTGCTCTTCAACAAACTGATTTGTTGCGTTCTGTACAGCATCTGAATAGCCAGTTTCAACAAGGTCATCATGAACCTTATTAAACATATAGTCCATTTCTCCAGGTTCATAGGATTTAGCTGTAAAATAAGCTTTGTCTACAGCTTTTTTACTAGGCACTAATGCTTCGGTAGGAGCTGGTTGAGGAGCTAGTTGGTCTGTTGCTTTAAACATTAATACTCCTTAAGCTTTTTTTTCGATATCAAAGATATTACCAAAATTTCCTGGATTTACATTACTTGCTAGAGTTGCCATTTGATTCCATCCTGCAGCAGAGGCTGTAGCTTGTCCTGCTGTAGTTGCTTGTTGTGCTGCTGCAATATTATAACCTGATTGCTCTTGTGCAAAGCCTTGAGCTACACCAATGTTTCCAATGTTAGTTCCTAGTTGAGAAGCAATAGAACTAGAAGCTCCTGTAAATCCTGAAGTTCCTGCCATTCCTATACCACCTGCACCAGCTTGTCCTACAAGTTGTCCTTGACGAATACGAGCTTGACGTTGCTGTGCAATTCGTTCACGTTGTGCTTGTACTTGTGAATATCGAACTCGGCTTTCCTCTTGCTTTTGTTGAATTTGTGCTTGAGCAGTAGCTGCTCTAGATGCCCTTTTGCCTTGCTTTCTTTCTTGCATCATGCTATAGCCTTGGAAAGCTAATGAGGCAAGTGTACCTAAAGGACCTCCAAAAAATCCTGCTGCACTACCTACTACTTTAGCAACTGCTTTAACTGCTCCACCCATGTTATGTCTCCATTCTCATTAAAATTTGATAGCTTCCATCGTCCATTAAACACATATGTTTTACAACAGTTGCACCAAACATTTTATTAAATTTAACTGCTTTCATGTCTTCACAAAGTCCATAGACTTCGTTAATTCCTTTGGCTTTCAAGTCAGAAAGAACCATCTTAAATATTTTCATATATCGTTTGAACTCAGACTTGCTCCATGTTGTGCAATCTAAATGCATTACCCAAACACCTAGTACTTCATCCCAACGAAGCCTGATAAAGGCTCCTTCTTCTTCATAAAGACTTACTACTTCAGACATTTATACAATAGAGGCTGCTGTAACTGGAAGTGCCCATCCTAATAGTTTCATATCTTTTCCTGCTTCAGAGGTAATCTTTAAACTTAAAGTCTTTCCTGAACCTCTTACTTTGTTTTTTGTAACAATTACAGAGTCACCATTATCAAAAGGGTCAGATTCTCCTGAAGGCATATAGAATCTATTTAATCTATAAGCTTGAAACTCAGGTCCCCATTTACCACTATTAGTACTATTAGCCCAATTCCATTGAGCTTGTACTTTACAAGATGATTGATTATTAAGAATTAGTCCTGAGCCTGAGTCAGTATAGCCATCTTCAGTTT
>Ga0196901_1000439_pt1 | contig 21764 bp, 27 predicted proteins | sample CB_VirMetaG_FD_169099 | JGI IMG/M metagenome (GOLD analysis project Ga0196901, IMG submission 169099) | Freshwater to marine saline gradient viral communities from Chesapeake Bay - CB_1504_1 Viral MetaG (v3) (version 3) | ecosystem: Environmental > Aquatic > Marine > Coastal | place: USA... | reverse complement strand
CAGCAGAAAGCGGACATCGCCAATCAGGAGAGAGAATCCGCATCCAAGTCGGCAGACGCAGCAGCGAATAGAGTAGGCAACGATCCGTTTGCTAAACTGACTCGTCGTATCTTCGTTCTCTCAATGGTCGCATTGGGTGCTTGGGCCATGGTCGGTGGTCTTACTGGTCTTGACATTATTGTTCCGATCACTCAGGAAGTCGGTGGTTCTTATCTGTTCGGTATTGTTGATACAACCAAAACAGTAACAGAATTCGTCAGACTAGAAAATGCACTCGTACACTTTGAGTGGTTGAAGACTTCGATCCTTGCTGCAGGGGCATTCTATCTCGGCAAGTCTTAAACCATTATAAATAGTCCCAGAACAACTAACTTCTGGGACTATTTTTATGGCAACTCCAACTGATAGGAATTCCTTCAAAAAATATTGTTTGCGTGAACTGGGTGCGCCAGTCATTGAAATCAACATCGACGAGGATCAGGTGCAAGATCGCATTGACGATGCACTTGACTATTATCGTGACTTCCACTATGACGGTTCGTATCAAGACTATTACAAGTATCAGGTAACATCAAGCGATATTACCAACGGATACATCACGCTTCCAGAATCAATCATCGGTGTAACTGGTATTATGCCAGTGGGTGCTGGATTGAACACCAACAATCTGTTCAACCTTCGTTATCAGATTACACTCAACGAAATCTATGATTGGGCACATGGCACATTTGCTCACTATACAATGAGCATGGAACGCATTGCGTTGATGCAGGAACTGTTCGTTGGTAAGCAACTCATTCGTTACAATCGCCACATGGATCGTTTGTACATCGATATGGATTGGGCAGCAAAAGTAACTGCTGGCGAATACATTGTCATTCAATGCTATCGCTACACTGATCCTGATGAATGGGCAGATGTTTGGTCTGATCGTTGGTTGCGCAAGTATGCAACACAGTTGATCAAGCGTCAATGGGGAACAAACCTGAAAAAGTTCTCTGGTATGCAGCTGCCAGGTGGCGTTACCTTTAATGGTGAGCAGATCTATACCGAAGCAGAAGAGGAGATCAAGCGATTGGAAGAAGAGATGATCAATACATACTCTATGCCTTCCTGGGATATGATCGGCTGATTTTATTATGCCAACTGTTTCACACTATTTCAATAATTTCCAAAACTCGATGGAGCAAGACCTCATCGAGTCGTTGATCATCGAATCAATTCGCATCTACGGAATTGAGTGTTTGTACATGCCTCGCACAATGGTTGCAGAAGATTTGTTGTTTGGTGAAGACACTTTGTCTAAGTTTGATGCAGCGTATCCGCTCGAAATGTACATTAAGTCTGTTGATGGATTCGAAGGTGATGGCGATTTCCTTTCTAAGTTTGGTTTGGAAATTAGAGATTCGGTTACACTTACCATCTCACGCCGTAGATTTGGCGAAGAAGTTTCTTGGAGCGATACGACTAAAGATATTGCTCGTCCTGCAGAAGGTGATTTGATTTATCTTCCATTGAACAATAAGATCTTCGAAGTCAAGTTCGTAGAACACGAAGCAGTATTCTATCAGATGGGTTCGTTGCAGACCTATGATCTGCGTTGTGAATTGTTTGAATACAGTCATGAGCGTTTGGATACTGGTATTGCCACCATTGATGACATCGAAACTGCATACTCTGGCGATATGATGGCATATCAGTTGCTTGATGAGTCTGGAAACAATCTTGTATTCGAAGATGGTTCAGCGATGGTTCAAGAAGGTTATCGTATTGAAGATACAGATGCTCAAGCGAACAACGAATTTTTTACAACTCAAACTCGTTCAGGCAGTTCATTGAACTTCATTGACTGGAGCGAGTCAAATCCTTTCGGTGAAATCTGATGGTTCCTTATTTTTACAACGGCACAACTCGTAAGTATATCATCATGTTTGGACGCATGTTCAACGACATCGATGTTGTTCGTTATAATACCTCTGGAACTGCGATTCAAACCATTCGTGTTCCGATTGCATATGGACCAGTTGAAAAGTATTTGGCCAGAATCAACACAGATCCAAGTTTAAGTCGTGAGATTGCGATTCAGTTGCCTCGTTTGTCTTTTGAACTCACAAACATGACTTATGCTCCTCAGCGTGGTCTGAATAAGATGTTTAAGTCATCAACCGCAACTTCTGCAACAAATTCTGTGTCAAGTCAGAACACACCAGTTCCATATGATTTCAATATCTCGCTGTATGGTATGTTTGCCAACAACGAAGATGCAGTACAAGTCAATGAACAGATTCTTCCATACTTCCGTCCAGAATGGACCATGAGTTTGAATTTGATTGATGCGATTCCAGATTACTATGACATTCCGACTGTGCTCAACGACATGTCAATTGAAGACAGTTATGATGCTGACTTTGATACTCGTAGAGCAATTATCTATACCTGGAACTTCACCGTAAAGGGTTATCTGTTTGGTCCAGTTCGCAATCGTGGTGTGATTAAACGCAGCATTATTGATCTGGCAATCAATCGCACCGCTGATCCGATCGGCACAGAAGTTGGTCCAGACAAGAAGATTATTCTGACTCCAGGTTTGCTTGCAAATGGTTCGCCAACTGCAAACTCTTCAGCAAGTATTCCTTGGGAAACCATTACCGCAAACACCGACTGGGGTTATGCGTTCGATTCATATGATTACTTTGATGGCATTAATAGGCATGATCACTAATGAAAAATCTAACAGAGAATATGAATCAGATCCTCGGCATTGAGGGGGATCTGATTACTGAAGACGACAACAAAAAACCTCTAGTCATTCCAACCAGATCCAAAGATCAGGACAAAGACATTCAGAATGATTATGAGTATGCTCGAAGCAATTTGTATGGCGTAATTGAAACTGGTTCTGATGCACTTAATCAACTTGTAGAATTGGCGAAGGCAAGCGAACATCCACGTGCCTTTGAAGTTGTTGCACAGTTGACAAAAACACTTGTTGAAGCAAACAAAGATCTACTTGCTATACAGAAACAAGTAAAGGATCTCAAGAAAGATACGCAGCAAGAACAATCTGAAACCAATGTGACGAACAACAATCTATTTGTTGGTTCAACTTCTGACTTATTGAAGATGATTAAAGATGGATCCGATTGAGAAAGGATATCTTGGCAATGTCAATCTTAAACGCAAGGGTGTTAAGATTGACTGGGACGAAGAGAAGGTAAAAGAGTTCCTGCGCTGCGCAAAGGATCCAGTTTACTTCGCCGAAAAATACATTCAAATCGTTCATGTTGACCATGGACTCATTCCTATTGAGTTGTATGACTATCAGAAAGAAATCATTGACAAGATTACGAACAATCGTCGTGTCACTGTTGTCACCTCGAGACAGGCAGGTAAGACAACCACAGCGGTGGCAGTCATCCTGCACTATGTTCTATTCAACGATCACAAAACGGTGGCACTCTTAGCAAACAAGGGTGATGCTGCACGTGAAATTCTAGATCGTATCAAGATTGCCTATGAAGCATTACCTAAGTGGCTCCAACAGGGGGTGATAGAATGGAATAAGGGTTCTGTTGAATTTGAGAACGGTTGTAAGATTATCGCCGCAGCAACTTCTTCATCAGGCATTCGTGGTAAGTCTGTTTCATTCCTGTATATCGATGAGGCAGCATTCGTAGAAGGATGGGATGAGTTCTTCGCATCGGTGTTCCCTACCATTTCTTCTGGTAAGACGACCAAGATTCTTTTTACTTCCACACCAAATGGTTTGAATCACTTCTACAAAACCTGCGAAGGTGCAAGAGAAGGAACAAATGGTTACCAGTTTATTGAAGTGAAGTGGCATGAAGTTCCTGGTCGTGATGCAGTTTGGAAGCAGGACACACTTGCATCCATGGACTTTGACATGCAAAAGTTTGCACAGGAATTTGAGTGCGAATTCTTGGGAAGTTCTGGTACACTTATCGAAGGCAACAAACTAAAGTCTTTGGTTCCTCGCCAACCCATTCATGACAAAAATGGGTTGAAGATGTATGAAGAACCAGAACCACAACACACTTATTTCTGTGTTGTGGATGTTTCACGTGGTAAAGGTCTTGACTATTCTGCGTTTCATATCATTGATGCAACGAAAATGCCTTATCGACAGGTCTGCACATTCCGTGACAATCTAGTTACACCTGTAGAATACACGGAAATTATACATAGGATGTGTGTGAAGTATAATGAGGCACTCGTTCTCGTTGAAGTCAACGACATTGGTGGGCAAATCCCTGATCTTCTCTTATTTGATTATGACTATGAGAATATTTTGCATACACAGTCTGCTGGTAGAGCAGGAAAGAGAATTTCAGGTGGATTTGGCAAGAAAGGCACTGCAATTGATAAGGGTATCCGAACCACCAAACAGGTAAAATCTGTTGGATGCTCAGTGCTAAAGTTGTTGGTCGAACAAGACCAACTTATAATAAACGATTTTGATACAATCTCAGAATTGTCAACTTTTTCTAGAAAAGGTGTATCCTACGAAGCAGAGCCAGGTGCTCATGATGATTTGGTAATGGGTTTGGTGTTATTTGGATGGTTATCAGAACAACAGTTCTTCAAACACTTCACAGACAATAACACACTTGCGCATTTAAGAGAGAGAACGCAAGAAGAAATTATGGATGACTTACTGCCTTTCGGAGTGGTAAGTAACGGTGTCGACGAATTTGAAGACCCAGGAACTTCTGAAGACTGGGGTGGTGATACTGATATGGCGCATGGTAGCGTTACAACTTGGGGCAATAGCACTGGATGGTTCTAAATACCCATTTTTATAAATAAGTTACAAATGAGATAATTGACTCTTTACATCAAAGGAGATAAACATGCCTTTTCAAGTATCACCAGGCGTAAATGTAAGTGAAATCGATCTTACTACCGTTGTGCCTGCAGTCAGCACCACCGAAGGTGCGCTCGCAGGTCATTTTCGCTGGGGTCCAGTAAATCAGCGTGTGCTGGTTGACTCTGAAGATCGACTCGTAAATGTTTACAACAAGCCAAACTCGAATACTGCAACGGATTTCTTTACCGCTGCAAACTTCCTTTCTTATGGTAACGCTCTGTACATCAACCGTGCAGTTGTAAGCGCAAACAATGCAACTTCTGGTGGCACTGGTGCTTATGTTACTAATGAAGATTATTACAACGAAACTTATACTAACACTGCTGCACACGGTGACTGGGTTGCTAAGTATCCAGGTGAACTCGGTAACTCGTTGAAGGTTTCCGTTTGCCAGGGTATCAATGCTTGGGAATCAAGTGTTGGTACTTCTTACTATGCCACTCGCAACAGCAAGACTGTAACACTGGCAGGTGATGGTGTTGGTACTTCTGCTGCATCAAACGCTGAATGGCAGTTTGCTGTAGGCGATTACATTCTGCTTGGTCCAGATGCTGAAGCACGTAAAATTTCTGCACTTTCTGGCAACACGATCACTCTTTCTTCGGAATATGGTGGTAACACTGTATCCAACTATACCACTGACATTACTCGTCGTTGGGAATACTTCTACAACTTCGACAATGCACCAACCACTACCGCATATGCAAACACTGTGAATTCACAGGGTGATGAAATTCATGTTGCCGTGGTTGACGAAGATGGTGCATTCACTGGTCAGCAGGGTACAGTTCTTGAAGTTTATGCTGGTGTATCGGTTGCTCCAGATGCTCGTACCGAACAGGGTGCTGGCAACTACTACAAGGAAGTGATCAATCAGCAGTCTGCATATGTTTGGTGGGGTGCTCATAACTCCAGTCTCACAAATGCTGGTACTCGTGCTGAACTCGGAACCACATATTCCGCTGCTTCACTGCCTGTAACTAACAGTTTCACTGGTGGTAAAGATGGTGCAACACCAACTAGCGCACAAAAGATTCCATTCTACGATATCTTTAAGTCTGCAGAAGACGTTGATGTTTCGTTCCTGCTTGGTTCGAATGCTGATGCGACTTTGGCAACTCACCTAATTACCAATATCGCTGAATCTCGTAAGGATTGTATCGCAGTTCTTTCACCTGAGCGTGCAGATGTTGTTAACAACAACTCATATGCAGGTAAAGAGCGTGATGATATTATCGCCTTCCGTGACACGCTGCCAAGTTCCTCTTACGCAGTAATGGATTCTGGTTGGAAATATCAGTACGACAAGTACAACGACATGTATCGTTATGTGCCACTGAATGGTGACACTGCTGGTTTGATGGTTCAAACTGATACAACTCGTGACCCATGGTATTCACCTGCTGGTTTCAATCGTGGTAATGTTAAGAACACGATCCGTCTGGCATACAATCCAGGCAAGGGTGATCGTGATCAACTCTACAAGAAGGGTGTGAATCCAGTTGTAACCTTCCCAGGTCAGGGTACTGTGTTGTTTGGTGACAAGACTATGCTTGCCAAACCTTCTGCGTTTGACCGCATCAATGTTCGTCGTCTCTTCATTGTACTTGAGAAGGCAATCTCTACTGCTTCCAAGTTCACACTGTTCGAGTTCAACGATGAGTTTACTCGTTCGCAGTTCCGCAATTTGGTTGAACCGTTCTTGCGTGATGTTCAGGGTCGTCGTGGTATCACCGATTTCCGTGTAGTCTGTGACTCTACCAATAACACTGGTGAAGTTATCGACCGCAATGAGTTTATCGGCGACATCTACATTAAACCTGCTCGCTCTATCAACTTCATCCAGTTGAACTTCGTTGCGGTTAGAACTGGCGTTGAGTTCTCTGAAGTAGTTGGTCAATTTGGCTAATAAATAGGATAAAACAGGAGAACGACAATGGCATTTAATGTAAATCAATTTGCTGGAGCACTTAAAGGTGGCGGTGCACGTCCATCTTTGTTCCAGGTTCAAATTACAAACCCGATCAACGGTGTCGCTGATATTCAGGTTCCTTTCATGGTAAAGGGTGCACAAATTCCTGCAGCAACGATTGGTACAATCGAAGTTCCTTACTTCGGTCGCCAAATTAAGATTGCAGGCAATCGCACCTACGCTGAATGGAGTCCAACAATCATCAATGACGAAGACTTTGCTATTCGTAATGCAATGGAACAGTGGTCAAATGCGATCAATTCTTTCCAAGGCAATCTGAATAATGCTGGCGGTTCTGCTCCTAATCTGTACAAAGCAAATGCACAGGTTACGCAGTTCAGCAAGACTGGCGAAGTTCTTCGTGTTTATGATTTCATCGGCATCTTCCCAGCTGAAGTTTCTACAATTGATCTTTCTTGGGAAACCGATGCGATTGAAGAATACACAGTTACATTCCAGTATGACTACTGGCAGGTTTCTGGTGGTTCTACTGGCAACGCTGGTGGCGTTTAATTAAGTGAAAATGTGATTCGTGGGGGCAGTATAAATAATCTTATGCTGCCCCCATACTTTAATATAGGAAAATAGAATGCAACTATTTGGCTTCCAGATCGGCAAACCAAAAGACGAAGAACAGCCAAAGACTGTTGAATCTTTTGCACCCCCAGTAAATGAAGATGCTGCGTTATCAATTACTGAAGGTGGTTTTTATGGCACTGCTATCGATCAAGATGGTATTGCTAAAAACGAAATTGCTCTCATTACTCGTTATCGTACCATGGCGCAACAACCTGAGTGTGAGCGTGCCATTGACGACATTATCAATGAAGCAATCATTTCAGATGATTTTGATATGCCTGTCTCCATTGTCTTGGACAATGTCGAGATGCCAGAGCAGATTCGTGAAACAATCCGTGAAGAGTTTGATTATCTTCTCGACCTCCTAAGTTTCAATACAAAATCCTACGATGTATTCCGCAACTGGTATGTTGACGGTCGTTTGTTCTATCATATTATGATCGATACAGCGAATCCTCGCAAGGGTATTCAAGAACTGCGCTATATTGATCCTCGTAAGATTAAGAAAGTTCGTACGCAAAAGCGTAAGAACATGCAAGGTTTGCAGCAGAATCAGTTTATCCCTAAAGAATACAATGAGTATTTCATCTATTCTGAAAAAGGTGTGACTGCTGGCAATCAAGGTGTTAAAGTTGCACCTGATGCGATTGCTTATTGTCACTCAGGCATTCGTGACGAAAACAATCGTATGATTCTTTCTTTCTTGCACAAAGCAATTAAGCCAATGAATCAGTTGCGTATGCTGGAAGATGCTACGGTAATCTACCGTCTTGCTCGTGCACCTGAGCGTAGAATTTTCTACATCGATGTAGGTAATCTACCAAAGGCGAAAGCAGAACAGTATCTGCGTGACATGATGGCGAAGCATAAGAACAAACTTGTGTACGACGCATCAACTGGCGACATCCGTGATGATCGTAAGTTTATGACGATGCTAGAAGATTACTGGTTGCCTCGTCGTGAAGGTGGTCGTTCCACTGAAATTACAACACTTTCTGCTGGCCAGAATCTTGGTGAGTTGGAAGATGTACAATACTTCCGCAAGAAGTTGTATGAAGCATTGAATGTGCCAATTGCTCGTCTTGAATCAGAAGGGCAGTTTAATCTTGGTCGTGCTTCAGAAATTACTCGTGATGAGTTGAAGTTCTCTAAATTTATTGCAAGACTTCGTACTCGTTTCTCAGAAATCTTTAACATTCTGCTCGAGCGTCAGTTGCTGCTCAAAGGTATTATTACCAAGCAAGAATGGAAAAATATCAAAGGACAATTGTTCTACGATTTCCTTGAAGACAACCACTTTGCTGAACTGAAAAATTCAGAAATTATGCGTGAGCGTCTTGGTTTGCTTCAGGACATTGATCAATATACAGGCAAGTATTATTCTGTAGAGTGGATCCGTAAAAATGTTCTGATGCAGACGGAGGATGAAATTGAAGAAATCGACAACCAGATCGAGATGGAAAAAGATGTGGGCGACGTGGATGATGGCGAAGGGATGGATGCCGATTTGGAAATCTGACAAGAACAGATAAAGTTTTATAAATAGACTCGAAAAGGAGCAAAACATGAGCGATTATACAATGAAAGATGCTGTTAAGATGGCATATGATGGTAATGTATCTGATTTTAGAGATGCAGTAGGCTCATTGCTTATGGATAAAATTCAAGATGCAGTTGGCATGAAGAAGGCTGAAGTTGCTGCATCCTTTATGTCCGAACCAACAACTGAGGTCAACGACGATGTCGATTAAAAGTTTCAAAGATTACATTTCTGAAGGCACTGGTGCTGCTGCTGACGAACTCGTACCTAAGAAGGACGATGACAAGGAAGCAACCGAGTACAAGCCACGTGCAAAGGGTGAAGAAGATTTTGCCAAGTCTAACATTGACAAGACTAAGAAGAAGCATCCTGTTGCTGGCGATCACCAGTTCAATGGTTCCAGAGAAGAAGTGTTGAAGTAAAATGAAGACTTTCAAACAGTTTACAACAGAAGGTAAGATCGACCTTGATGGTGCAGAAATCATCATTGGCGCAACCAAAAATTCTTCTGAAGCAGAAAAAGAAATCGCCAAAGCATTTAAGGTTTCTCCTGCAGAAGCAAAGAAAGTTGTAAAACAAATAATGGACAGAGCAAAGAAAAGGTAACACAAAATGGCACTGAAACCACTTGCAAATACTGCCAACATTAACACTGTTGCAAATAATTGTTTTCTTGCAACTGCAGTCTATGTGGTTGCTGGTGCTGCTGCAACAGTTACTGTTGCAAATACTGCAATCGATGATGGTTCTAATGCTCATGGCAACTATGTTGGTGGAGCAGTAACCATTCGTGTTCCAACAACTGGCGTTGTTATTCGTAAGCGTCCATATGACACTGTTGTGGGTTCTGGATGTTACGCCACTAAGGTTGCTGAGGGAGACAACTAATGAAACTGATTACCGAAGTCATTGAGGACATCAACTACCTCACTGAAGCAAAAGAATCTGGCAAGAAGTCCTACTTCATTGAAGGTCCTTTTATGCAGGGTAACATCAAGAATCGTAACGGTCGTGTTTATCCTACTGAAGTTCTTGACAAAGAAGTTGGTCGCTACAACAAAGAGTACATTCAAAAGAATCGTGCTTATGGCGAGTTGGGTCATCCTACTGGTCCAACCATTAATCTTGAGCGTGTATCGCACATGATTACCAAGTTGGAGCGTGATGGTGACAACTATATCGGTCGTGCTAAGATCATGACTGAAACTCCATATGGTGCGATTGTCAAATCCCTTATGGATGAAGGTGCTCAGTTGGGCGTGTCATCCCGTGGTATGGGTTCACTCAAGCAAGGTCGTAATGGCGTTGCTGAAGTACAGAACGATTTTTATCTGGCAACCGCTGCGGATATCGTTGCTGATCCATCTGCTCCTAATGCTTTCGTAAACGGAATCATGGAATCAGCAGAGTGGATCTTCAATGAACAAACTGGTTCTTGGAATCAGATTGAAGTTGCTGACCAGATGCGTTCACAGATGAAGAAAATGAGTGCTGCAGAAGTAGAAGCAAAGAAGTTTGCGATGTTCGAGCAGTTTCTGAACTCTTTGGCTAAGTAAAGATTTATTTTTTATAAATAAATTACAAATGAGATAACTTTAATAGGAGCAATCCAAATGTCTGATAAAGAACTACTCGAAAATGAAGTAGAACTGGAAGAAAAGGTAGAAGACATGGAAGAAGCAAAGGCTTCTTTCGGTGTTGACGCTGAAGTTCCAGAAGCATCTACTAAAGAAAACACACCTCCTGGTGGCAAGCCAGAAGATGAAGATAAGAAGAAGAATCCTGAACAGGGTTCATCTGTTAAACCAACTAAGGTTGCCGCTATCCAGAACATTGCTCAGGCAGTTAAGGGTATGAAGGCAGAACAGTTTGAGAAGGTTTATGAAGCACTGATGGCAACTATCGAAGGTAAAGAAGTTGTTGCTGAAGAAACTGCTGAAACTGCACCTGTATCTGTTCGTGAATTGCGTCAGATTAAGGCAGGTGATGTAAATGTTGCAGAAGATGTTGCTGCTATGTTCAAGGGTGAAGATCTTTCTGAAGAATTCACTACCAAGGCAACTACGATCTTCGAAGCAGCAGTTGTATCTAAGGTAAATGAATTGCTTGAAACTGTTACTGTTGATCTTGAAGCAGAAATGGAAGCAGGCAAGGAAGAAATTCTGGAAGATCTGTCTACCAAACTCGACTCTTATCTCGAGTATGTTGCAGAAGAATGGATGAAGGAAAACGAACTTGCTGTTGAGCAGGGTATCCGTGCAGAAATCATGGAAAACTTCATGAAGGGTCTGAAGGATCTGTTCGTTGAAAACTACATCGAAATTCCAGAAGAAAAGGTTGACCTCGTTGACGAACTCGCTTCTAAGGTTGAAGAACTGCAGGGCAACGTGAACGAAGAGATCGAAAAGAATATTGATCTCAAGAAGGAACTGGACGAAGCGAAGATGGAAATCATCCTCACCAAGGTTTCTGAAGGTCTGACTGAGTCTCAAGCAATCAAACTCGCCTCTTTGGCTGAAGGCGTTGAGTTTGATGATGCAGATTCCTATGCTGAAAAGCTGGAAACCATCAAAGAGAATTATTTTGCTTCTAGCGAAGTAATTGTCGAAGAGACAAATTTTGATGATGAACCTCTTGAGATCGAAGAGGATGCTAAGAATGTCGATCCAGGAATGGCCGCTTATCTGAATGCCATCTCTAAGAGCATCAAAAAGTAATTTTATATAAATAATTAAACATTAGGATAATTAACTCGAAGGAGACCTAAAATGTATCAATCTGATGAACTTATCAAGAAGTGGCAGCCAGTTCTTGAGCATCCTGACCTGGAAAAGATCACTGATGCTCATAAGCGTGCCACAGTAGCAACTCTGCTGGAAAACCAGGAACGCTCTGCTCGTGAGCAGGCTGCTGGTTCTGGTGGTTACAACTCTCCAACACTGCTCGGCGAAGCAGCTCCTGCTAACGCAATGGGTGCTTCTTCTTCTGTTGCTGGTGCTGGTAATGTAGATATCTTCGACCCAGTTCTTATTTCTCTGGTTCGTCGTTCTATGCCTAACCTGATCGCATACGATATCTGTGGCGTACAGCCAATGACTGGTCCTACTGGTCTGATCTTCGCTATGCGTGCTCGTTACGGCACTCAGTCTGGCACTGAAGCACTGTTCAACGAAGCAAATACTTCGTTCTCTGCGCTTGCTGGTGCTAACACTGCTCACCAGTTTGGTGTTGCTAACGGTGCTGTAGGTACTACTCAGTCTGGTTCAGATCCTGCTGACCGTGCCTCTGGTTCTGGTTACACTGTTCACACTGGTATGACTACTTCCCTGGCAGAAGCTCTGGGTGATTCCGCTACCAACAAGTTCAACGAAATGGCATTCAGCATCGAAAAGATCGCTGTAACTGCAGTTTCTCGTGCTCTGAAGGCAGAATACACCATGGAACTGGCGCAGGATCTGAAGGCAGTACATGGTCTGGACGCTGAAACTGAACTCAGCAACATCCTGTCTGCTGAAATCCTCGCTGAAATCAACCGTGAAGTTGTTCGTACAATCAACTACTCCGCTGCTGCTGGTGCTCAGAAGAATGTTACCACTACTGGTACTTTCGATCTCGACACTGACTCTAACGGTCGTTGGTCTGTTGAAAAGTTCAAGGGTCTGATGTTCCAGATCGAGCGTGACGCTAACGAAATTGCTAAGGCAACTCGTCGTGGTAAGGGCAACCTGATGATCTGTTCTTCTGACACCGCTTCTGCTCTGCAGATGGCTGGCGTTCTGGATTACACTCCAGCACTGAACAACAATCTGAATGTTGACGATACTGGTAACACGTTTGCTGGTGTTCTGAATGGTCGTATCAAGGTCTACATTGACCCATACTTCTCTGACACCACTAACAACTACTACACTCTGGGTTACAAGGGCACTTCTGCGTTCGACGCTGGTTTGTTCTACTGCCCATACGTGCCTCTGCAGATGGTTCGTGCAGTTGGTGAAAACACCTTCCAACCTAAGATTGGTTTCAAGACTCGCTACGGCATGGTTGCGAATCCATTCGCCACTACTGGTGCTGACGGCACTGTTGGTGTTGGTTTGAACGGTCAGTCCGCTAACGTGTACTATCGTTTGGTCAAGGTGGCGAACTTGATGTAATAAAACTAGACTGGGGTTCACCCAGCGTTTTAAAGGGAGGACTTCGGTCCTCCCTTTTTTTATGCGCCTAAATAGTATATCAACAATGAGAGTTAAGTATGGCAACATCACCTGACAACAAAAACTTTTTGAGTCCTATTGGGTTCCAGTTTTCGATTCAGAAACTTCCCAATGTAAATTATTTTTGTACCTCTGCTTCTGTTCCAAGTATCACACTTGGTGATCTGGACTATCAGACTCCATTCATCAACTTGCCAACTCCAGGTGATAAACTTTCTTTCGGGCAGTTGATTATCAACTTTAGAATTGACGAAGACATGAGAAACTTTCGTGAGATCTACGATTGGATGCTCGGCATTGGTGTTCCTGATACTTTTAATCAAAGACATCCAAGACTTCGTGCTTCTATGAATTCAGCAGATCCTACGGTCTATTCTGATGCTTCTCTACTCGTGCTGACTAATCAGTACAAACCAAATGTTGAAGTTAAGTTTGTAGACATGTATCCTGTAGATCTTTCTTCATTCGAGTTCAACATCGAGCAGAATGATATTGAATATCTCACTGGTTCTGCAACCTTTGCATATCGTAAGTATGAGTTGACCACAGTAACCTAATAGGTTATAATAGTAACTCATAGAGTTACAACTGGACTATATTATGAAGATTGAAGACATTGTCTCCGAGTGGGACAAAGATTCCAAAATTGATGACACCGAACTTGGTGAAGAGGCAACTAAGATTCCGAAGTTGCACAACAAGTATTTGAAGTTCTTTATGGGCGAGCGTGTTGCTCTGTTCAGAATGAAAGCAAAGAACAAGAAGATTCGCAAGGGTTTGCTTGAGTATTATCTTGGCGAACTAGATCGTGACGAACTAGAAATTCTTGGTCGTGATCAATTCTATAAGAAGTTGCTGAAGAACGAAGTCGATACCTACATCGAATCAGACGACCTATATATTGAAAGCAATTTAGAGATTGCTATGCAACAAGAGAAGGTTGACTATCTTGAAGCAATTATCAAGTCTTTGAATAACCGAAACTTCCAGATCAAATCTGCTATTGACTGGTATCGTTTCACTAACGGTTCTTTATAATGGAAACAATCGCAATCTATAAAAAGAATGAAGTGCATCTCAAGATAGATTGTGATCGTGGCACTGCTGCTGAACTTTCAGATTTCTTTACTTTTGAAGTGCCAGGTGCCAAGTTTATGCCTGCTGTCCGCAATAAGTTTTGGGATGGCAAGATCAGACTTTTCAATGTCAATACAAGACAAATCTATGTTGGTCTTATTGAGCATCTAAAAAGGTTTGCTGAAGAGAGAGGTTATCAAGTACAGGTACATGATGATCTAGAAGTAACCAACGATGTTCCAATCAACGAACTAGAGCAGTTCCTAAAAGAACCAAACTATACTCCACGTGAATATCAAACACGTGCAGTTGCTCATGCGATTCGTAACAACAGAGCATTAATTCTTTCCCCGACTGCGTCGGGGAAATCCTTTATTATTTACAGTCTGCTCAAGTATTACCTTGCCTCTGATGTCAAGAGAGCATTAGTCATTGTTCCTACGACCAGTCTAGTGTCTCAAATGAATACAGATTTTCTCTCATATTCAGAAGGACAATTTGATTATACTCATTGCATCATGGCAGGTCAAGCTAAATCTAACGATTCAGCGAAAGTTTTTATCAGTACATGGCAGTCGATCTATAAACAACACCGATCGTACTTTGATCAGTTCGATTTAGTTATCGGTGACGAAGCGCATCTCTTCAAAGCAAACTCTCTTACAAGTATTATGGAGAAGTTGCCCAACTGCAAATATCGTTTTGGGTTTACTGGTACACTTGATGGTACGCAAACAAACAAGTTGGTACTTGAAGGTTTGTTTGGTCCAGTGATTCGTGTGGTACAAACCAAAGAACTGATTGACGAAGGGCATCTTGCTGAGTTTCGTATCAAGTGTCTTGTACTCAAGTATCCACCTGAAGTATGCAAACAAATGCACAATGCAAAGTATCAGGATGAAATGGACTTCCTTGTAAGTAATGAAGCACGCAATACCTTCATAAAGAACTTGACTTTAACACGAAAAGGTAATACACTACTATTATTCCAAATGGTAGAGAAACATGGAAAAATTCTCTACGATGCAATCAAAGAAGAAGCGGGCGAGGATCGCCATGTGTTCTTCGTTCATGGAGGCGTAGATGCTGATCAACGAGAAGAAGTTCGAAGAATTACTGAAGGAGAGCGGAGTGCAATTATCATCGCCTCATACGGGACGTTCTCTACTGGGGTCAACATACGCAATCTTCACAATGTTATATTTGGCAGTCCTTCTAAGTCTAGGATACGGAATCTACAGTCTATTGGTCGAGGACTCCGTAAAGGAGATGCTAAAGAGCGAGCAACCTTGTACGACATTGCCGATGACCTCTGCCATAAATCAAGCTGTAACCACACCCTCAAACATTTCGCTGTGCGAATAAAGATGTACAACGAAGAAGAGTTTTCCTATCGTTTATACAACATTAAATTGAATGCCAGTACAAATTCTTAAACTTACCAGCGGCGAAACAATCATGTGTGATGTACTTGATGCATCAGATCGTATTGTTACTATTGTCAACCCACTACAAATTAAGACTGAAGAGTATGGCGGCACTCGTATGAATATGATAGCGTATCAGTGGTTGCCTATGCTAGAGGATGAGAATATAATGTATATTCATCAACAGCATATTATCGGAATGGCACATGCTGGTTCAGACATGCAAGAGTATTATGTGAATGCGATTGAAAGGATCTTATTTCCTGAACGAGCATATGAACAAGAACTTAGAGATCGACAAGAACTCTATGAGAAGATTAAAGAGATTGCAGCAGAACACGCAAACACAGAGATGAAAACGGTACACTAAAATGGCAGAACTAAACAAGAAGAAGAATCCACACTATGTCAACAACAAGGATTTCCTTGCTGCTATGGTTGACTTCAAGGAACAGGTTGCAAAGGCAGAACAAGCACACGAACCAAGACCAAGAGTGCCCATGTATGTTGCTGACTGCATTATGAAGATCGCAACTCATCTGTCCTACAAACCAAACTTTGTCAACTATACCTTCCGTGAAGAGATGATCTGTGATGGCATCGAGAACTGCCTCCAGTATATCGACAACTTCAATCCTGAGAAGTCAAACAATCCTTTCGCATACTTTACACAGATTGTTTACTATGCATTCCTGCGCAGAATTCAAAAAGAAAAGAAGTATCTGTACACCAAGTACAAAGCATCTGAAAATGCGAATATCTTCGACGAAACCTCAGACGTTCAAGACCATGATCAGGGTGTTGACTACAACGATGACATCAAGTATAATGAGTGGACAGAAGAGTATATGGCGACCTTCATTGAAAACTTCGAAGAGTGTAAGCGTCGCAAGAAAAAGAAGAAGATTGTTCACGAAGAATAAATTATGAAAATTGCTTTGATCACGGATACTCATTTCGGTGCACGAAATGACAACTCTGCCTTTCTAGATTATTTTGAGAAGTTTTATGAAGAGATTTTCTTCCCTTACCTCGACAGAGAAGGGATTAATACTATTGTTCATTTGGGTGATATTGTCGATCGGCGAAAGTATATTTCATATGTGACACTTCGCCGTATGAAGGACATGTTTATTGATCAGTGCGAGAAGCGTGGCATTGATCTTCATGTGATTATCGGTAATCACGATGTTCCTTACAAGAACACCAACGAAATCAACTCAATGAAAGAGTTGTTTGGCGACAGTCATGTGAGTTATTACTGGAAACCAGAAACAGTGATGTTCGATGGTTATCCTATTCTGTTGATGCCATGGATCAATGCAGAAAACTGGAACGATGCGATTGAGGCAATCAACGACACGGTTGCTCCTGTTTGCCTTGGTCACCTAGACATTACTGGCGCATTCATGGATCGTGGTAACAAGAATGTACACGGCATGTCTGCGAAATACTTTGACAAGTTCGAGTTGGTTTGCTCTGGCCACTTCCACCATCGCAATAAGATCAGCAACATTCAATATCTGGGGTGTCCTTATGAAATCACATGGATTGACTACCAAGATCCAAAGGGGTTCCATGTATATGATACCGAAACCAGGGATCTGGAGCACATTCGCAATCCGTACTCTATGTTCCACAAAATCTTCTATTCCGACGAAGGTAAGAGTGTGGATGATCTCCTTGGATTCGACTTCGACCAATACAGAGACACCTATGTAAAGGTTGTCAAACTCAACTGCGATAATCCATACTGGTTTGATCTGTTTATGGATAAGTTGATGAAAGTCAACCCAATCAATATTCAGGTGGTTGACGACAATCTAAATCTCAACCTTGAGTCTGCTGAAGATCTCGTTGATGAAGCAGAGGATACCATCACGATTATGTCCAACTATATCAATCAACTGCCAGACAATGTTCCAAAGACAAAACTTGACTCTTTGATGCGTTCGTTATATAATGAGGCAATTGCACTCGGTATAAATTAAAGTATGATCCACTTCTCGAAACTGAGATGGAAGAACTTCCTCTCTACTGGTAATGTCTTTACCGAAATTCAACTAGACCGATCTCCAAGCACCGTTGTTGTAGGAGAGAATGGTGCTGGTAAGTCCACCATGCTTGATGCACTCTGCTGGGTGTTATTCAACAAACCATTCCGCAACATTCGAATGTTGCAGTTGATCAACTCGGTCAACAACAAAGACACTCGTGTAGAAGTTGAGTTTCGTATTGGTAGCATCGATTACAAGATCGTTCGTTCATACAAACCTAATGTCTTTGAGATCTGGAAGAATGACGAATTGATGCCGCAACCTGGCAACATCAAAGACTATCAGATAATCCTCGAAGAGCAGATTCTCAAACTCAACTACAAGTCATTCACGCAGGTTGTCATCCTTGGATCGGCAACCTTCACTCCATTTATGCAGTTGTCTGTTAAGGATCGGCGTGAGGTGATTGAGGATCTTCTTGACATTCAGATCTTCAGTCAGATGAATACGCTGCTCAAAGATCGTCTTGCTAAGAACAAGAACGAACAGACCGAAGTGTCTTATCAGATTGATCTGATTGAAAACAAGATTGAAGTGCAGAACAAGTATCTTGCTCAACTTCAACAGGATATTGATGCACAGATCATTGAGTTGGTCAATGAGCGCAATGGTTTGCAAGCATACATCGCCGAAGAATCGTTTGAAGCAGGTGAGATTCAGAAAGAGATTGAGGGTTTGTTGGGTTTGATTGGCGACTCTGATAAAACGCAAGAGAAGTCCATCAAAGCATCTGATCTGCTACAAAAGTTGCGTGATAAAGAATACAAAGCCAACAAGCGACTGAATTTCTTTACTAACAACGATCACTGTCCTACTTGTGAACAGGCGATTGATATTCAGATTAAGACGGATAAGATCGATAAGACAACTAAGATGATTGATGAGACAACCTCAGCAATTGAGCAGTTGACTACAGAGCAAACCAAACTTACTAATCGTCTTGCTGAGATTCATAAAGTACAGGTGAAGATTCAGAACTGTCAGGCAGAGATCCTGACCATTCAGCAGGATATTACTTCAACCCACACTCGCATCGAAGAATACAATACGAAGATCAGTGGGCTGAAAGCAAAGAAAGATTTGCCAACTGAAGCATCGACTGAGATTGATTCATTGAACACCGAACTGAAGACAAGAGGTGAACAGAAAGAACAACTGGTCAAAGACCGTGAAGTCCTGGAAATTGCTGGGCATATGTTGAAGGACGGTGGCATAAAGACCAAGATCATCAGGCAGTATGTACCGATCATCAATAAACTGGTCAACAAATACCTCGCAGCGATGGATTTCTTCGTCAACTTCGAGTTGGACGAGGAGTTCAACGAAGTAATCAGGTCCAGGCATAGGGACGACTTCAGCTACGCTTCGTTCAGTGAAGGGGAAAAGGCTCGTATCGATCTCTCCTTAATGCTCACATGGCGAGCAGTTGCCAAGTTGAAGAATTCGGTAAATACGAATCTACTTATACTTGACGAAGTTTTCGATGGATCGCTAGACGCTAACGGCAGCGAGATTCTGATGAATCTGTTTAAGGAACTGCATGATACAAACATCTTCGTAATTAGCCATAAAGGAGACATGATGATTGATAAGTTCCGCAGTCTAATCAAGTTTGAGAAAGTTAAATCATTTTCACGGATAGCAGCATGAAACAATATACACTTGTAAAAGACAATGATCCAATCCTAAGTCAACCAGCAGAACGGTTTGACTTTGATAATCCCCCAATGGATCCGATTGAATTGTTTGAAGACATGAAGCGGATTATGCAACAGAATCATGGGTTCGGTTTGTCTGCTCCTCAGATTGGTGTTCCGTATCAGGTATTCGTACTGGGCAATCCATATGATGGTGATTCAATCTTCTCTGTGTTCAATCCAAAGGTCGTTGATACCATGGGCGATACCTTTGGAACGCAAGAGATTGTAATGGAAGAAGGATGCTTGACTTATCCAGGGTTATTTGTTAAAATAAAGAGACCAGCAAGTATTCGTGCTCGTTTTTCTGGACACGATGGTGTTGTTGATACGATGAATTTCAATGGTTATACTGCACGTGCTTTCTTGCATGAGTATGACCATCTACAAGGTGTTACCTTCGTAAATCGTGCGTCTAAACTACAGTTAGATCGTGCAAAGAAAAAGAAGGTAAAGTTAGATAGGATGCGAAAACGAAATGTCTAAGACGATTTTAATTATGGGATTGCCTAAGTCAGGCAAGACCACATTTTCTGAAAAAGTGATTGATGAATTTCACAAGCGTGAGATTCCAGTTACTTGGTTCAACTCAAACGAAATCTCTGAAGAGTTCGACATACAAGATGACATCGTTTTGTCAAAAAAGATTCGTGAACTTGTCGATGAATCAAAAACAGAGTATAATGTTATTGATGCTTGCGGTTGTACTTTAAAAGAGCGTGTTCTGTTGAACGCTGACTATGCGATTTGGTTAGACACAATTGAAGACAGTGAGCATGAATTTACTCAACCAGATCTATCATATCTAATGATGAAACTGCCGACATGGGGTACACCTCGTGAAGCAATCTCTGTTGTAAATATGGTAACAGGACAATACAAGTGAAAGTAACAATCGGAAACTATCCTGAAGACTGCACTCTTAATCGTGTTGAAGATGTACACATTGACGAGTGGGACACCTGGAACATGGCAGAGACTCTTGCTCTGATCATTACTCCAATGCTCAAGCAGTTGAAAGAAACAACGCACGGTTCGCCGTATGTTGATCCTGATGATGTGCCTGCTGAATTGAAACCAACCACAACTCCAAGCGACGAAAATAATTGGGTAGATGATACTCACCACGAGCGTTGGCAGTATGTGCTTGGTGAAATGCATTTTGCTATGGGTGCACTCAATACAGATTGGGATGCTCCGTACTGGAGTGGCGAGAGTGATTATGAATTTAAAGAGTGTGAGAATGGTATGTCTGAAATGGTCGAAGGACCAAACCACACACTCAAATGCGATTGGGATGGATACAACAAGCACAACGATCGCATTCAAAACGGATGCCGTTTGTTCGGCAAATACTTCCGCAATCTGTGGGATTGATTATGAGTAGAGTGCCAGCAACAGGAGCAGAGGGATATATCCTGCGCAGTTTGGATGGACATGGTCAACTTGTGTTTCGTGTTTACCACAACCACGGTGAGTTTATAGACTACGACATCGATCATACGGAACTTAAAGTAAAGATTACCGACGAAGATGCATATTTCTATGGTGATAAAATTCTTGACCATGCACCTGAAACACTGGGGTTGGAAGAATGTGATCATGAACCAGACCACAATGGCGAATGTCTGAAGTGCGATGAACCAGTTTGGCTTGATGAAGAAAAATGAAACAGACACTCGCCCACATCCTGTTCTTTATTGGGGACAGAGTATCATACCCGATGGCAAAGTATGATCTTGGGTTTCTGTATCCAATCTACAATTGGTGTATGATCAAGTCTGGTGACTTTGATGTGAAGGGTAAGATATGGAAGGAAAAGAAATGATTTCATACTCGACTAATTGGTGTGGTCCAGTAAATACAGATTGGTATCGTGATCGTGGTCTAACTAAAATGGTATCTGAAGTGCTTGAGAAAGATCAAGTGTTTGGTAATCTAAAGAAAGGCGACACTTGGACATACGAAACGATCACCACAAACTACTCTGCTGGTCGTATTGATATTCGTGATGACAGCAAAGAAGGTTATGATGGATGGGATGAGTATGCTGTTGCTCCGATGTACGACGAAGATTGGTATGCTCTCGGCGAGTTTCTTTGGAATTTTCATAGCGAAGAACTCATACCCTATGATGAGCTGATCAAACTATTTGAAGAACATTACGGTAAGAAAATACGATGGGCAAAGGACTTACTCTAATATACAACTGGTTGCGTTATTCAGGGATTTGGATTACAATAGTTCTAAATCCTTTTCACTGGCGATTCTCATGGGAAGTTATCAGAGAGGATGATCTAAACCCAAAGATGA
>Ga0196901_1000438_pt1 | contig 21769 bp, 28 predicted proteins | sample CB_VirMetaG_FD_169099 | JGI IMG/M metagenome (GOLD analysis project Ga0196901, IMG submission 169099) | Freshwater to marine saline gradient viral communities from Chesapeake Bay - CB_1504_1 Viral MetaG (v3) (version 3) | ecosystem: Environmental > Aquatic > Marine > Coastal | place: USA... | reverse complement strand
ACGAGAGCAGCCAGATACCTTGGGGATCTGTTGAAACAGCTATGAGCCGACTTGCACAGAAATGTGAACTTGCGCCAGAGATACAAGCGGCAACTGGCAAAACCCATTTATCGCTCAAGGCTTATTTTGACTGCAACCCGCCGTCTAAACTGCATTGGTCATATCAAATGTTTCGCGCCAAGATGAAGCCCGGAACAAAGGAGGCATTGGCCAAGCCCGACGATTATGCGGAGATGCGGGTTAACCCGTCTGACAATGCAAACAACCTACCTGCGGAATATTTTGATGTACTCGCAAGCATGTCATCGGCCAAGCGCCTGCGGTTTGAGGCCGGAGAGTGGGCCAGTGAGGTAAGCGGGGCGCTATGGTCACAGGAGGACCGCAAGGCGCAAGACGGCAAGCTAATGCCGGGTATTGATAGCCTTCGCGTTGCCGAGTTGCCGGAAATGGTGCGGGTGGTTGTATCTGTTGACCCATCTGGCACGCGCGGGGATGGTGGCGGCGATGATATTGGTATTGTTGCGGTTGGTCTTGGGGTGGATGGTCACGGGTATATTCTGGAAGATGCTACCTGCCAAATGTCGCCTGAGGGATGGGGACGGCGGGCCGTTGAGGTATACCACCGCCACAACGCTGACAGGATTCTAGGGGAGCGCAACTATGGCGGCGATATGGTGCGGTTTACTGTTGCCACGGCAGATAGCAAAGCAGCCTACAAGGAGGTATCAGCAAGCCGTGGCAAGCATGTTCGGGCCGAGCCTATCAGTGCGCTATATGAGCAGGGCAAAGTCCATCACGTTGGCAACTTTCCAGACCTAGAGGATCAGATGTGCAACTTTACCGCATCGGGCTACATCGGAGACGGCTCGCCTGATAGGGCTGACGCGCTAGTGTGGGCATTGACCGAGCTTATGCTTGGAAATCGTTCTGCACCCCGTATTCGCGCCCTTTGATGATTTGGCTAACCGCGCAATAGTCTCCCTATAGCCTTTTCGAATGTTATAATGTAACATAGCGTAAACGATACAAGGGCCATTGCATGAAATTCCCGCGCGTATTTGGACGATCTGAACAAAAGGCCAGTGCAACGGGCGCGGCTTTGATTATGACGCCGGGGCAGGCGGTTTGGTCTGGCCGCGATTATAAGGCATTTGCAGACGAGGCGTATAGGCGCAACGTGGTGGCATATCAGGCCGTCAATCGCATTGCGGACGCCGTGGCCTCTGCCCGCTGGACGCTGTGGCGCGGCGAGACGGAAATAGTTGACCACGAAATTTTGCGGTTGATAGCGCGGCCTAATCCGGGGCAATCCGGTGCGCAGTATATCCAAGCCAAGGTTGGCTATTTGATGCTGTCGGGCAATGGCTACGAGGAGCGCGTGAAGGTTGGCAATTCTGTTCGCGAATTGTACCAGCTAAGGCCAGACCGCATGAAGGTTATCCCCGGCGCTAATGGGTTCCCGCGCGGGTACACATACGAGGTAGGCGGGCGAAAGGTCACATTCGACGCGGATGAGGCAACACAGGATTGCGATTTGCGGCACATCCGCATGTTTAATCCTTTAGACGATTGGTATGGGCTTTCCCCGGTTGAGGCCACCGCCTATTCAGTCGATCAGCACAACGAAACCATGAAGTGGATGCAAGCGTTGCTGCAAAACAGTGCCAGGCCGTCCGGTGCTATGGTCATGGGCAACGGCGAAACGCTATCGGATGAGGCGTTTAACCGCCTAAAAGCACAGATTGATGAGCAATATTCAGGGTCACGCAACGCGGGCAGGCCGATGATGCTAGAGGGTGGCCTTGATTGGAAGCCCATGGGCCTAAGCCCGACAGATATGGGCATCATTGAGGCTAAGAACGCCGCCGCTCGGGACATTGCTCTAGGCTTTGGCGTGCCGCCTCAATTGCTAGGCATCCCCGGCGATAACACCTATTCCAACTACGCCGAGGCGCGGCTTGCGTTTTGGGAAGATACCGTATCCCCGCTATTGGATTGGATTGCATCGGATTGGTCGGAATGGCTGACCGGCGGCGAATTGCAAATCAAGCCCGATATGGATCAGATCCCAGCAATTGTTGAAAAGCGGCAGACGCTTTGGGATATGGCTGACAAGGCAACTGATTTAACAATCAACGAGCGCCGCGAATTGAAGGGCTATAAGCCGATTGATGGGGGCGATGCGCTGTTGGTCAATTCGTCGCAGATCAGCCTTGATATGGCAACTGAGCCGCTACCAGCGCCGCCGCCTGTTGTTGTGCCGCCTGAATTAACGCCGGATGATGTTAAGAGCTGGATATATGGGACGGGCCGTTAATGGTTCGCAGGCTGATTGATCAAAGCCCGCGCAGGGAGCAACGGCGTCAGGTGATATTGTTGGACCGTCTTGAGGTTGGGTTTCGCAATCGCATCAAGGCGGAGTTATCGCGGGCCATGCTTGATATGGTGCTGGTCTATGAGCATACGGGCGAGGTTCCACCAGCACGCGACCATGTGGACCGCCTAACCGCAATGTATCAGGCCATGGCGATTGCAACCATGACCGTATTTGGCGGGCGTGTTGTGCAGCAAGGCAAATCGTCGGGGCAGGTTTTCGAAACCAAGGGATTTGCCGAGACAATGGCGCGTATCGCTCTTGGCTACATCGCGGGCGAATTATTGCGCCGCCGCATTACGAACGTAGCGGAAACCACACGGCAACAGATCGTCAATGCGGTTGACCGTGGGTATCAGGATGGGCTGGGGCAATTCGGTGTTGCAAAGCTGGTGCGCGAGGCCGTGCCGTCTATGTCTACATTCAGATCAGCATTGATTGCACGAACCGAAACGCACGGCGCGGCGAATTACGGGGCGTTTGCGGCGGCGGATGAAACTGGCCTATTGTTAGACAAGGAATGGATCAGCGCCGAGGATGAACGCACGCGCGAGGATCACGCCTTAGCCAATGGGCAGATAGTCGGCAAAGACGAGGCGTTTGACGTAGGCGGTGAGGCTATGATGTATCCCGGCGATCCTGCTGGCAGCGCGGCGAATGTCGTAAACTGTCGATGCGCGTTGGGCTGGGTTGTTAGGGATAGCATTCAGGCGGCAACATCGCCAATAGAGGCGCAGGCGGTTCATGGTGCGCAATTTACATATCAGGAGTTTAAGCCGTCAAAAAACATAAAAGAGGCCACCGCAAGAATGACGGGTACCGTAGCCGATAGGGTCGATTTGCCGCCCGGCGCAAAGGTTCAGATGGTTAACGAGACACATTCGGCAATGCTGGAAGTACAGGAGAGATTTGCGCTTGGGCCTGCTGCATTTGTCGGAAACCATAAAAAGGCGGGGCCGCGATATAGTTGGAACAGTTCGGCTGCTGCCGCGTTTGATATGAAGCGTGACTATTACCTTGGCGCAGCAAAGGCGTTTAATTACGATATGCTTGATGCAGGAATTGAGGTTTCACATGCAACAAAGGGGACGCATTACAAAGCCGCGACAAAGGTATTGGCTGAACGTGGCGTGCATTTTGGCGATGATTTTGTAAGCATATTTGCAAAAATGGACCCATCGGAATACAAGTGGGCCATTCCAAATACACCGAAAGACATAGCGTTTCACGAACTTGGACACCGACTGCACTCCAAGGTGATGCCGGAGATTAGCGGAATTTTCCCGAATGGCACATTTGCGCCTCAGTGGGGGCTGCTCATAAGCCGATACGCACAAACATCAACGGAAGAATTGGTCGCGGAAAGCTTTGCGCTATACATGCAAGGCAATAAATCCCAATTTTTCCGCATATATCCGCCGTTGTTGCGGCTATTCGAACGCATGGACAAAAAGGCGAAATAAATGGAATTACTTGATAAAGCCCAAGATATTGCACGCACAAGACCGTTGCTAAAAAATGCAGAGGATGAAATTTCAAAGTTGCGCGATTCCGCTGGCGGTGCGGAGCGTGAATTGATCGGGCAATTATTCGAGGCAATGATTGTGGCTAGGTCACTTGGGTTGTGAGGGAGTAGCAGATGCAAGATGGTATAGCCATTGTCTCTATGTTATGTTATAACGTAACAAACCTATGCGGGGCAAAAGCATGATCGAACACAAGCAGGCCGCTTTCGAGTTGAAAAAAGAACCGGACGCGGATGGCGAGTTCGAGGGCTATGCGTCGGTTTTTGGCATTGTTGACCAAGGGCTTGACGTGGTCGAACGTGGGGCTTTTACCAAGTCGCTAGGGTCAGGGCGCAAGGTCAAGTTGCTTTGGCAACATGATACAAGCAAGGTGATCGGCGTGCTGGACGTCTTGAGTGAGGACGAGCGCGGCTTGTTTTTCAAGGGGCGTTTGCTGAAGGGCATTAAGCTGGCCGAGGAGGCTATGGTAATGCTTCGGGCCGGTGCCATTGATGGTATTTCAATCGGCTATCGCACGGTTGAAGCGGTGCAGGAAGGCGGCGGGCGCATTCGGAAGTTGCTTGAGGTTGAATTGTACGAAATCAGCCTTGTGACGTTCCCGATGAATGAAGCTGCAAAGGTTACAGGCGTGAAGTCAGATGACGGCGCGTTTGACATTCGGAAATTGGAAGCCGCGCTACGCGACGTATGCGGACTTTCGCAGAAGGAGGCCAAGGCATTGCTTGCCGATGGCTTCAAAGGCCTAAAGGTGACACGCGACGTGGGTGCTGATGAAGGCGATGAACGGGCCAAAGCCCTATTGCAATCACTGAACAAATTGAAGGAGGCATTCCATGTCTGACGAAATCAAGCAAGCGGTTGAAACCATCAACACCGCATTCACCGAGTTTAAGGCCGCAAATGATGCACGCCTTAAGGAAATCGAAACCAAGGGCGCGGCTGATCCCGTGACCGAGGCCAAGTTGGCCAAGATCGAAGCCGATCTTGACGCCGCGCAAAAGAAGGCAGACGCCGCCGTTCTGGCAACCAAGCGTCAATCGCGCATTGTCACCGATGAAAAGGGCAATGAAGTCGATCTGGACCAAAAGGCATTGGCATGGGCCGATATGATCGCCCGCAAATCCGGTTCGCGTGCGTCCAACTTCGGCGCGAAAGAGCTTGATGGTTACAAAAACCAGTTCCTGTCCTACATGCGCAAGGGCGATCAGGTCATGGGCGCGGATGAAATCAAGGCGCTTTCGGTTGGGTCTGACCCAGACGGCGGCTATGTGGTTTATCCTGACATGTCGGGCCGCACGGTGTCGAAGGTTTTTGAAACCTCGCCAATGCGGGCCTATGCATCGGTGCAGACTATCAGCACGGACGCGCTAGAAGGCTTATTTGATCTGGACGAGGCTGCTTCCGGCTGGGTTGGTGAAACTCAAGCCCGCGCTGAGACTGGCACGCCTACCTTGAAGGCTTGGCGCATTCCTACACATGAATTGTTTGCATTCCCAAAGGCCACGCAAAAGCTGCTGGACGATGCTGCAATTGATATGGAGGCATGGCTTGCGAACAAAGTTGCCGAGAAGTTTGCCCGCGATGAATCGGCGGCATTCGTGACAGGCAGCGGCGTCGATAAGCCGCGCGGTTTCTTGACCTACACGGCAGGCACAACATTGCCCGGCACTATCGAGCAAGTGCCAACTGGCGTTTCTGGCGGCTTTGCTGCAGCGCCAAACGGTGGTGACGTGCTGATTGACGCGCTGTATGGTCTGAAAGCCCCGTACCGTGCCAACGCGACTTGGTTTATGAACCGCGTAACGACTAAATTGGTTCGCAAGGTCAAGGACAGCGACGGCGCTTACCTCTGGTCGCCTGGCATTGCTGCCGGTCAGCCTGCATCGCTGTTGGGCTATCCTGTCGCCTCGTTTGAGGATATGCCAGACCCCGCCGCATCGTCGCTGTCGATTGCTGTTGGCGATATGCGGGCGGCTTACCAGATCGTTGATCGGGTTGGCATCCGCGTGCTGCGTGACCCCTACACCGCGAAGCCTTACGTTGGCTTTTATAGCACAAAACGCGTGGGCGGAGATATCATTAACTTTGAAGCTTTGAAGCTGATCCGTTTTAACAGTTAAAAACTAGGCTGGGGGTGATCCTGCCCCCAGTCATTCTAACGCATGAGGAGTAAAGCTATGCGTGACGGTCTTTCTAATATCCAGTTGGTTCGCGGTGCTGATCAAACGCTATCCGGTACAACTGCCAATGCATCGGCTGCGTTTGATGTGCGCGGCTTTGGTTCGGCGGCTTTTGACGTTGAAACTGGTGTCGTAACGGACGCGGGCACGGCGGCTGGTTTTGCCATGGTGCTGCAACATTCCGATACGCTGGTCGGTACTGACTTTGTTGCGGTTCCTGCCGGTGAATTTTCCGGCACTGTTACCGTGATCGATGACGCGGCGGACAACGTGATTGCAGGTTCAATCGGCTATCTCGGCAGTAAGCGCTATGTGCGCGGCGTGTTCACGGGCACCACAGGCACGGATGCTATCGTCCACGTCAAGGCCAACATGGGCAAGCCTGCACGGGCACCAGTTACCCGCGTAGGCGCGACTATCGCCACCACCTAAGTTTAACGAGGGGCTGGGCAACTGGCCCCTTTCATAAGCATAGGGGGCATCATGCAGATCGTATTGCATCAAGATTGGTTATGCGCACCAGAAGGCCACACAACGCGCCACTACAGCGCGGGTGACGTGTTGGAAGGCAAGGCGGCTGAAATGGCTTTGGCCGATGGTGTAGGTTTTAACCCCGTAGCGGGAACCAAAATCCTGCCCGCAATGGAAACCAAACGGGGCAAGCGCAAATGAGCCTACGACCCCGCGTCACATTTACCCAATATCGCGGCCATGCTGTTGAAGTTGGCCCCGCGTCTGAGCCTGTAACGGCTGGGGCGCTGCGGTCGTATTTGGTCGAGACTGAGACATCATTGCCTGATGCTGATGCAAACGCATTGATTGCCGAGGCGCGAAACCTGATCGAGGAAAAAACAGGGCTGGCGTTCATATCGCAAACGTGGCGGATGGTGCTGGACGCATGGCCTTCACAGCGTGAGCCGTGGTGGGATGGAGTGCGTCAAGGGGCTATCTCTGACCTGACCGGCGCACCAGCATCGGTGTATCTGCCGCGCTATCCATTGGCTGCGGTTGAAAGCGTGACGGTCTATGATGACGCAGGCAGCGCAACGGTTGTTGATGTTGCGGCGGTATTTGACGTTGACACATATCAAAAGCCGGGCCGGTTATCGCTGCGGTCTGGCGAGACTTGGCCGATTGCATTGCGCAATACCAACGCTATCGAGATTGTCTATGAGGCAGGCTATGCCAATGCGGCTGCGGTTCCGCCAACTATGGCGCGTGCGGTTAAACAGGTCGCGGCATATCTATACACGCACAAGGGCGACGATTGCCAGATTGATGATGCTATGGCGGGCGTTAAATCGCTGCTATCGGCGTATGTGGTGGCGCGGATATGATCACGCAGCGGGTTGAAATAACGGATAGCGAATGGGTGGAAATCACTCAAGGCTCTCCTATTATTTTGGCCGACGGTGGCGCGTCTGGTTCGTTCATTGTCCACTTTGGCAATACCGCAACACAACCTGACATTGACGCACCTGCGCACCGCGTCCAGACATTCCAAGCGCCTTTGGATTTTACGCAGTATGGGCTTACGGCAGGTCAGCGCGTTTGGATTAGGTCGCAATCTGGTAACGGGTTTATTGTCGTAACGCGTGATGTTGATGTATTTGTTCTGTTCGTACCATCGGGCAGCGATGGGCTTGTTGCATCAAACGGGCTAACTTTTAACGTGATAGAGGCGGCATAATGGTCAATTACAATTCAGCATATACCGGACCGGCCATTGATGCGGCAATAGCCAGGGCCCAAACTTCATTGCAGACCATTGACACCGGATGGGGTGATTATGTTGACACCGCATATACAAGCGGGTCGCCGTTTTTGGTTTTGGCTAATACTGATACTGCGTTGCCGAACAATAAGGGGACCGCGATTGAGACGCAAAAGCCTACCGATGTAACAACATTCTATGACGGTTCTGTCATCACTGGCCGCAATGGTGACGCCATATTGGCAACGATTGACTGCACGCTACTACCAACGGATGTCGCAACTACATTTGTAGAAGTTTGGTTTGATATTGGCGGGACAATTGGCCCTTTATATCGCAGGATTATCAGTTTTCCAAAAGGGACCGGCATTGAGCGACCGTTAAACTATACGGTTGCAGCCTATACGCTTGGCACATGGCAGACCAACGGCGCAACAGTCAAAATTAGGGCGAATGGTTCTCTTAGCGTTTACGGCATCCGCTATGTAATTACCCGCACGCATAAGGCCCGATGATATGTCATGTTGCAAATACAGCGCGGGGATGCTCAAGGAGCCTGTTACGTTTCAACGCATGGGCGCAGCGTCTAACGTAGACGGCAACGTAATCGCGGGCGCATGGGCAACCATAGCCGGAGCGCCTGAGCGCGGTATGGTGCGGCCATTGTCTGGCTATGAGGCATCGCAGGCACAGCGGCTAGGGGCCGAGGTCAAGCTGCTAATCGTCGTGCGCTATACCGAAACCATTGCCGAGGCTGATAGCGTGCTGATACGCGGCTTGCGTCACAATATCCGCTATATCAAAAACGTGGATTTTGCCAACAAATGGCTTGAGATTGACGTGCAAGGCGGGGTGGCGGTATGACGGCCACTATTGAAATCGAGGGGCTAGATCAGGTAAAGGCCGCGTTGAAAAAATACGGGGCCGAAGCTGAGAAGGCGTTGGGCAAGGACATTACGGCTACTGCGCTGGAAGTTGATAGGGCTGTCAAAAAAGAAATCAGGAAAAAGGGCAAGGGCGTCACATACCACCGCATTGCGGGCGATGATGGATTGATGCGCGTATATGCTGGGTCGTTCAGTGCAACCGGGCCGAATAAGATTGTTGCTGTTTTTCGTACTGACGGCAAAGCAAACCTTAGCCCAACTCATACGGCATCCGCAGCGGGTGACGCGCCAGCGCATGACACGGGCGGGCTTATTTCGTCTTTGTACTTCAAGCAAAACAGCAAAATGTCTGCAACCATCGGCAGCCGGTTGGCATATGCCTATTATTTGGAATACGGGACGACAAAGATTGCCCCGCGTCCGGTGTGGCAACCTGAAACCGAAAAGGGGCAGAAAAAGCTAAATGACCGCGTGTTAAAAACATTGGAAAGGCTGGCCAAATGAATCCGATTGAATTGCAAACGGCTATCTATGCGCGGCTTAATCATGCAAGCATCACGGCCACGCTATCCACAGCATACGGCGTCACTGCGGTGTTCAACGAGTGGGTGCCGCAATTGACAGATAGCGGCGACCCGTTGGGCTTTCCGTTTGTCACGTTCTCTTTTCCCGCGTCAACGGCATTCGATGATAAGACCGCAACAGGGCAGGATAGCCTTGTTCAGGTGGACGTATGGGCACGGAACAACGGCACAGGCATCAAGGTTTTGGGGCAGGCCGTCTATGACCGCCTACACCGCCAAGCGCTTGCAGTGACGGGCCATATAACCACGCAATGCGAAGGCATGGTATACGAGCGCGACCCCGACGGCATCACTCGCCGTTGCCGTATGTCGTTCCGCGTTTTGGCAATAGCCTAGCGCGTCAAAGAGTGTTATGTTATAACGTAACGGATATAGCTTAGGAGGCTAAGAACATGGCAGCAGGATCAGGGCGCAGAGTGCGCATTTCAAGCGGAACTGGGGTTGCCGCCGTGGCAATCTTGGGTTCGCGTAGTGATACCCTCACAATCAACAACGAGCCTATTGACGTCACTGATAAGGATGACGCGGGCTGGACTACATTGCTTGCGGATATATCGGTGCGCAATGTGGCACTAGCTGTTGAGGGTGTATTGAAAGATGGAACCCTCATGGCCGTTGCAATGGGCGCGGGGTCTGGATTGCTTTCCGACTACGAAGTCGAAGTTGAAAGCGTTGGCACATTTACCGGCGATTGGTTCCTTGGTTCGTTTGAGACAGGTGGGGCGCATGACGGTGAAAACACTTTCAGCGCATCGCTTTCATCGTCTGGTGCAATCGTTTACACGGCGGCGGCATAAATGGGCGTTTTTCGTGAGGTCACAATTGAATGGGGCGGGGTGGATTATGTGTTCACCCCATCCAACAAGTTGTTGCGGCGAATTGAGGGGCAGGGCGTTAATGTCGCGGTTTTGATGCACGGGCTTGCAGTTGGGCCTATCAGTGCACCATCATTGGCTTTTGTGGCTGCTGAGTTTCTGAAGGCTGGCGGCGCTGTTGTTACTGAAGACGATGTCTTTGGTTACATCATGTCGGCAAGCCAAGGCCAAATTGATGCGATTGCCACGGCTGTTGCTACGGCCATTACACCAGTTGAGCCAAACGAAAAAAAGCCCGTGGCCCCCGCCGTCAAATCCCCGCCGTCGAAGACAGCGAAGTCGAAGCGATAGATTGGGACAGCCTCTATTTGATAGGGCGCGAGTGGGGGCTGTCACCGTCTGACTTTTGGGAGATGACATTGCCTGAATGGTTTTGCGAATGGCACCACAGAAGCCCGCGCGACAAGGCCAATGATTATGCGGGCGGCCTTACCCGCGCGACACTGGATTATCTGGCAGAGGGCTGGTAAATGACCACGCAAGAAATCAAGGTAAACATTAACGGCGACACAAGCGGGCTTGATAGTGCACTGTCAAAAGGCCAAGCCAACCTTGCACGATTTGCCAAGGTTGGCGCTGTTGCTATTGCTGCTGCGGGCGCGGCACTGATCGGGCTAACCAAGTCAAGCCTTGCCAATGTTGATGCGTTAGCAAAGCAAGCGCGAAGCCTTGGCCTTACTACGTCCGCATTTCAAAAGATGAGCATGGTTGCCGGTGAGGCAGGGATTGAAAGCGGCAAGCTGTCTTCAATGCTTGGATTGATGCAACGCAATATTATAGAATTGCAAAAGGGCACAAAACTACAGACTGAAGCGTTCAAAGGGCTGGGGCTTTCCATTGGCGACCTTAAAGGGCTTTCGCCAGATGAACAATTTGCCAAGATTGCTAAAAGCCTTGATGCAATAAAAGACCCCGCCAGAAAAACGGCGGCGGCAATGGAAGTTTTTGGTCGTTCAGGAAAAGACGCGATCAACATGCTTTCGGATTATTCTGCAAAGGCGGCTGAGGCTGCGAAGTTCCAAGAGGAATTTGGGATTGCTGTTTCGCAGTTTGACAGCGATCAAATAGAGGCGGCTAATGACGCGTTTGGGCGCATTGGCATGGCGATTGGCGGTCTTGGCAACATCATGGCGGCTAACGTTGCGCCTGCCATTATCGCGCTGTCAAATGGCTTTCTAGAATTAGTAGGCGAGGGCAGCAAGTTTCGCGACGTGATCGGATTTATTAGCGATAATCTTGACGTGATGGTCAATTCAATCGGCGTGTTGGCTGTCGCGATGACTGCAAAAGCGATCCCAGCGATTTATGCAATGGTCACAAGCACAGGCTTTCTAACGGGTGCTATGGTGGCGTTGCGCGGGGCAATTCTTCTGACCGGCATCGGGGCGCTTGTTATTGGCGCAGGGTATTTGATAACCAAGTTTATGGATTTGGTCGAGAATGTCGGCGGATTCGGCAATGCTCTAACTCTGATGGGTGGCGTTGCCAAGGCTGTATTCAGCGGGATTGGAACAAGTGCAAGCGCGCTTGTGCCTGCAATGGGCGCAGTATGGTCAACAATCGCGACCGGCTTTTACACCATGATCGAGGGCATCCAAAAAGTATGGGTTGGATTTTTGCGCAATGTTAGCCAAGGGCTTGCCAACATTCCAGGCATGGGTGATGCGGCTGAAGCTATCGGCGGATTTGCAATTGTTGCCGGGTCTGCGGTTTATGAATATACAGCGGCGGCGAATGAAGCTGTGGCAACAACAAAGGCGCTTAACGACGAGGCGAAAGCCCTTGCAAGCGGCGGAGTTGATGAAGCGGCGGCAGCATTTACACGCCTTAGCGATGCAATCAGTGGACGCACTGGAATGACGTTTGGCGGTGAAGGTCTAGGCAATGGTTCACTGTTGCCGCCCGCGCCTGGTGATGCGCCAGCCGGTGATGGTGACGCGCCTGTAGTGACAACCACAACGCCTGGAGTTGCCGGTGGCGCTGGCATCGCTGCGGATATGGCCGCGCGGCTTGAGGCGCTGCAAGAGGGATTTGCGACCGAGGCGGAAGTGGTGGCTGAATGGTATGCGATGGGGCGAGAAACCCTTGCCTATGCGCTTGAGGCTGAACTTCTTACACGCTCTGAGTATAACGCTGCGATTGAAGAACTTGAGAAACAGCACGCCGAGAAGTTGGCGGGCATCAATGACGCGTCTGTCAAAAATCGCCTTGATGGGTATAAGGGCATGTTTTCGGATATTGCAACGCTAGCAAATTCCGGCAACAAAAAACTATTCAAGATTGGGCAAGCCGCATCTCTAGCGAATGCGCTTGTTAGCGGATATGAGGCAGCTACTGACGCTTGGGCTAAGGGTATGAAAATCGGTGGCCCTGCTGTAGCGGCGGCATTCACTGGGGCGTCATTAATCAAAACGGCGGGCCTTATCGCGTCCATAAAAAGCGTAAATTCATCGGGCGGCGGAAGCACGGCGTCAGCGCCAACAGGGTCTACGTCAACCACTTCAACGGTGAATGAATACCGCACTGCCAATATTAGCTTTCAGGGCGGCTTTGCGCCAACGGCTGACACGATTAGCACGATTGCCAAGGGGCTAAATGATTGGCTGGGCGATGGCGGCAATCTTAACGTTAGGAGCGCATAATGGGGATAGTTACAGCGCCATTGCGGGGGATCGAGCTTGCGGCTGATGGGTATCTAAATAACCCGTTTGTCGTGTGGGATAATATCGGCGCATCGGCCACGCTGTCGGGAACAACGCCCATTGACGGCGGGGCTTTTGCTAACGCTGTCACGGGATCCACTTATGACAAATACCGCGCGATTGAGAGCGCAAACGAGGTTATTCTGTCGTTTGATCTGGGCGCGGCGGCGGTGGTCGGCTTTGCGGCGCTGGTATCGCATAACCTTGGCACGCTTGGGGCTACCGTACAGGTGCGCAACTCTGCGGACGGGGTGACATATGCGGACGGGGGCGCGGGTGCTGTTGTAGCGGCTGATAACAAGCCTCTGGCGTGGCGTATGGCCATGGGTGGAACGGCGCGGCGCTACTGGCAGTTTTACATCACGGGCTTGGCTGCATCTGATCAGGTTAATATCGGCGTAGCGTTTCTTGGCAGTGAGTTGGTTTTACCGCAGCGCATGTATCAAGGGTTTTCGCCCGTGTTGACGCCTACCGAAGTGGCGTTGCAATCAAATGTGAGCATCGGCGGCGAGTTACTAGGGTCGTCCGTTATCACAAGCGGGGCAACACTGTCGGCTGAACTGACGTACATCCCCGCTGAGTTTATCCGGTCGAGCGATTGGCTGGACTTCCAAGCCAGATTTGGCGAGGGCAAGGCGTTTCTATTTGCATGGCGTCCTGACAAATACGCGCAAGACGTGTATTATTGCGCGAGATCGGATGCGGTTATTCGACCAAGCAACGCGGGGCCGCGTGATCTAATGGGCATCAGCTTCAGTGCGAGGGTTTACGGTAATGGGTGATCTAGGCCGCAAGCCAGTAACGCTGCTGCAAATTGACCTTCCATATTGCACGCGCACATATGGGACGGCCCCTTGCGCGGCTGTGCTTGGCACGACTGGGGCGGCCAAGTGTTTTAACAGCCTAAAGACCTGCCAAGACCGCACAAACTATGAGGCCGGAACAAAAACGCTGACCTTTGGTTATAACCAAGACGGAAACCCCGACATCCCCGGCGTATTCCCCGCGCTTACATCGGTCGGCACGCGGTCGGGCGAATTGAACCTATCGGGCGTTGATCCTGACGCCTCGCCGCTTGGCGTAACTACGCGCGTGAAGGCAGTTCTGCAGGACTTCACAAATAACGATACATGGCTGGACAAATACCAATCTGAGCGCGTGACAGGCGCGGCGCTGGCGTCTGGCATTGGCTACTCGCCGATTGAGCGCGGGCATTTCTTGGCGCGTACATTTGCCCGTTTCCCGTATTATGACGGCACGCCGGGGCGCATCATTCGCGGCTATGTTGGTGATGACATCGGCGATATGGAAACCGAGAACTACGTTATGGCTGAATTGTCCGGCCCCAACGCGGGCGGGGTGGTGACTGTCACGCTAAAGGACGTGTTCGATCTGGCCGAGGATTATTATCCCGCCGTGTCAACGGGCAAGCTTGGCGATGATATAACCGCGACTGAAACCGAATTTACGTTTTCACTGGCAGACGCGGGCGACAATTACGCGGCGGCGGGACTAGTGCGCATTGGCAATGAAATTGTGTCTTACACACGCGCGGGCGATGCAATGACCATCGTTCGCGGCCAAGAGGGCAGCACGGCGGCAACTCATAGCGCGGGCGATCTAGTGCAGGAATGTGGGGTGCTATTGCCTCAATCCATTCCAGAGGCTGCCGAAATCATCCTGAAATATGGCACGACTGCATTTGATGCGTTTATTCCAACGGCTGATTGGATAGACGAAAACAATACATGGTATGCGGGTTTGAATATCGGTCGGGTTATCATTTCCAAGCCCGTCAAGAAAAAAACGCTTATCGGTGAATTGTCCGCGCTTGGGTGCATGTTCTGGTGGTTGCCTACTGATCAGGAAATCAAGTTTCGCATCAACGCGCCTTTGTTGCCTGGGCAGACTTACTACCCAATCAACGACGAAAGTGGATTGATCGAGGGGACTGTCGATATTGATAACGCAGAGGATTTGCGCATCAGTGATATATGGCTTTATCACGCGGTGCGCAGTTGGACGAGCGACACGACCGCCTCTAGCAATTTCAACCGGCTTTCGGTCGCCACGCTGTCGGTAAACGATTACAACGTTGATGCCACGTTTGAAATATACACGCGCTGGTTTGGCCGTGAAGGCAATGACGGGGCGGCGTCGATCATCACTGAGCGCTTGCTTGCGCGGTACAAGGATACGCCAAAGGTCATATCAGGCACGCTTGACGTAAAGGATCGCGCGGCGGTATCGCTTGGGGCGCGGGTGCGCGTTGAAACCTACGCATTGCAGGATGTTGACGGCGCGACAATAGCCGAGCCGATGCAGGTCAATTACGCGGAATATACAGAGGACCGCGTGAAATTCAGGGCTGAGACGTACCGCATTGACGGTCAATTTGCGTTTTGGCTAGATTCGGCAACGGCACCCGCCGACTATGCAAGCGCAACCGATGCGCAGCGTGCGGCTGGTGCATTTTGGGGGGATGCGGATAATCCGGACCCCGTGACAGATTACGTTTGGTTTTGAGGTGAAACATGCCGACATATAACGCCGCCGCAGTATCAGACGCGGCAATCGCTTTTCAAAAGCCGGTCACATTGCAACAGGGGCGAGGCTTGCGTGATAACCCAGAGGCAGTCTATGAAGGCGGGACGGGCGCACCCCGCGTGCAAGGGCGAGCATTGGGCGGCGTTTATATGGGGCAATTAGTTTTGGCTTCATTTACGGGCGGCGCATTTTCTGGGCTTGATCGATATGGCGCAATTAGGGCTGACTTTGCAGTCATCGGAACAGGCCCGTATATTGAAATTCAATATTCTAACGACAACGGGGCAACCTATGGGGCGTACCAAACCATTATCGGGGCGGTTGATGCTATCGGGGCGATAAACATTAACCTGCAAACGGGTGTTTATTCGGCATATGCGTTTGACGCGACATCCGGCCCGACAACCACAAACGGTACTCACACGGTTCCGGCCAATTGCAACGCATTTCAGACTAGAACTAGCACCACTGGGGTCACTCAATACGTTTCAACTTGGCACTGCTTTGGCGGTCTAGAATGACAAATATAAACTTGCGTACTGGAATGGCAACGATTGGCGGGCTTACTGTACCAGCTACCGCAGCCGCCATGCTTGCCGCAGAACGTGCGCAAATGGCCGTCACGCGATTGCAGGCACGGCTTGCGCTGGGGCCAGTCACATGCGCGGCGTTGGACGCTATGGCGGCGGATACTGAAACCCCGTGGGCCGTGCGCGAAATCATCTCACATGCGCAGACGTGGGAACGCAATCATCCTGATATGGACGTGATCGGCTGGGTGCTTGGATATGACGCACGCGCGATTGATCGAATGTTCAGATTGGCGGCGACACTATGACATTGCCGAAAAAAGCGTTATACTATAACATAACACAAAACCATAGGGGCCAAGCATGACCATCACAACTGTAGCCATTGCCTGCGATATTGGCCTTGCTGATAACACTGAATTTGTGGCATCGCGCCTTGATTTTGCGCTATCCGGTCCAGATTATGACACGGCGTCAAATGACGCAATCCCGGCGCATACGGTATCTGTGACGCTGGACGGTAGCGGGGTTGGCACGGCAAACCTTTGGCCCGTTGATCTAGGCACGCGCAACACGCATTACGCTGTGACCGTGATCGGATCATACACCAGCGGAGGCGCGTCTAAAACTGCCAGATTTGATCTAGGCCGCATTGCACCGCCAAGCACTGGCGGGCCGTTCGATCTTGCCGATTTGCTTTCACAGTCTAGCGGTAGCATCGCGGTTGGGTCTACGGTCTATGCCACGATTGCGGATGCTGTAGCGGCCACGCTTGCGGCTCAGGTCATTGCAGAGGCGGCTGCGGCGGCTGGGGCTGACCCTATTGCGGCAACGGCGGCGGCTGCGGCGGCTGCGGCGTCTGCGCTATCGGCGGCAGAGTATGCTCGGTTTGACGATGTGGCGGCATTAAAGGCTAATACTATCACATATGACGTTGGCGCAGTGGTTTATGTCAAAGTTGGATTTTCATATGATCGCGTATCGACGGGGGAGGATTTTAGCGATGCTTTCGGCAACAAGTGGTCAGCGCTAAAAGGGTCTGCACGGTTTTGGAACGTAAAGCAGTTTGACATTCCTAACGATGGGACAAACTGTGCGGACCTGATTGAGAATGCTGCCGCAAAAATAGCAGCGCTTGGCGGAGGTACGATGTTTTGGCCGAATGGAATTTACCAAGTTGAGCGATCCACGTTCATCCCGATTGGGGTGAGTTTTGAGTGTGAAGGTGACGTTGCTGTGCTGGGCACCACAGCGGCCCAGATAGCGAACCAGGGAACGATATTCAGGCCAGACCCTGCGGCAAGCGCTGCGGCATACGTTGGCGATTTTGTATTTTATATGAATGTGTTGCCAGCTTCCCCCACCACATGGGTTTTGCAATACCCACACCACAAGTGCAGCGCGTCTAACTTCACCTTTTCAGCAGTTGGTAGCCCTTACGGTAAAAAGGGGTTCCTATTCGCTGGCACTTATACCTTTGAGAATATCCTTTGCAATGGTGTAGCCACACTGTGCGCAAAGCCGGTAGGCGTTTATACTGACGGGGTGAAGGTTAAAGGCATTTTTGCGTCAAGCCGTCCCAACGCCACAGATTTTCTAGTGGATTTGCCGGGGCTTGGTGATGGTTATATCATTGATGGTATCGCCTCTGGATATACTGGAAATCAAACGGGAATGACCAAGGGCGTAAACCTAGGGCCAGTTCGCGGCGGTACCGTAGCGAATTTGGTGAACGGCCAACATGTTCTCACCGGGGGCGTTTATGACGTATCGTCGCTGCACTTAGAAGGTGGTGACATTGAGATAATCGATCCGCAAGGTGGAACGCTTTACAATTCGTTTTTCTCAACAGAGCTTGAAGAAAATGGAAGCCCAGTCAAGTTTTCATCAACTCAAGTCGTATTTGGGCAAGTGGGGAGCTTTGCTGTAGAAAATAACACCTTCTCTCGCAACATTAACCGCAGAGGCGGTTGGCCTACAGCCGAGGTTTTTGATATTGTAACTCATGCCGGTGTTTCTTTGACCCTGCGAAACAATGTCCGCCGCTATACTGCCGCCAGCAATATTGATCGTGGTCAGGTCATGGGCATCACTCTCTCAAATAGTGCGGGTGCCGGAATTGACACATTCAATCGATACTCGCATGTGCTATCACGCCATCAGGTCGAAGTCACTGACCAGCGGGTAGCTTATGCGCCGATTGCCATACCACAACAGACCGCATCAATATCGGGTCTGGCCACATCCACGCAAAGAACATTTTCCGATGTAGTGTTTGGTGGGGCTACAGCTACATATTATTACAATGCAATCTGCCTGTTAGACCCCGTGCGCATGGCAGGAAGGGCCAGCAATAACGGGGAAATATCTATAGCAGCAACTAACGGCGGATCGGTGCTAACAGTGGGTTGGGATTGGGGTTCCCGAGATTATAGCGGCAATATCATGCTGCGGATTTATCGCGGCACGGCTACAGGTGCGTATAATCAGTATGCGGATATACCTGTGCGCAGCCTCGAAGAATTGATCGACGTTGGCCATGCAATTAACGGGTTTATCTGGAAATCCAGAGCGTCCGGTGGAATTGACACTACCAATACTGGCCTTGTTGGCGAGGTAACTTTGACCCCAGTATCTGCTAAAATTATGACGAACGGCGCGGTGCCTACCGTTGGAACATGGTCTATCGGTGATGAGGTAAAACGGCGCGTTCCTACGGATGGGGCAACGGGTACAAAAACCACGACTTCATATTACCGCCGCACGGCTGGAACCGGCCACACCACAACAAGCAACACTGGCCCCGACTGGCTGGAAGTGCAGCTAACTCTGAAATAAATCCCAACAGACACGCGGGGGCATGGTTGCAGCCCATATCCCCCGCGCTACCACAAAGGACGCATAAATGATTGACCTAACGACCCCAACAGACCACGCAGACGCCTATGTCTGGCTTGTCGTGCTGATGGCGCATGCTGGGGTTGGTCTGGTGATTGTGGCGGCGCTATCGGCGGCGGGTGACCGGCTGGCCGATGGTGCGGGCGGCGTGGGGACTGCGGCATGGATTGCGGCGGTGCTTGGCTATGGCTTGATCTGGGAGGGCGCAGTGCAGGGCTATGCGGCTGGGTGGGCTGATGCGGGCGTTGATACGTTTGCGGTGGCGGCGGGGGCTTTCATAGGCTTGGCGGTTTGGCATCATCGCGCTATACTCGTGGCAATGGCGCTGGCATCGTTTGCCATTGTCGCGGCTGTTGGGGTTAGGAAGCGCAACAAATGAACGCATCAACGTGGGTCGTAAAATACTGGGCTGTCTTTGCGCTAGGCCATGCCGCGCTTATGATGATGTCGGTGCATGTTGGCGTCGTTGTGGGCTTTGGCGGGTCGCCAATCACGCCTGAGCTGTACGGGCCTGCGGTCTATGCAATCCCTGCATTATATTGGGTTCTGGCGCAGTTTGGCGGCGCGGCTGTGTCGCTGGTTGGTGCGGTGGTCGGTGCAAGGTGCGGCGCTTGGTTTCTCATTGCGGGCGGGTGCATATCCATCCCATTCTTTTCATTGCTCGCGGCGGCATCTAGCATGGCGGGCCAAGGCATCATAGTTAGCGCTGGCACATTCTGGGTGGTTTTGCCGTTTACCACCCTGTCAATGATTGCCGGAGTTGGTGGGGTGAGGCTTGAGCGATGATGATGACCATAAAGTCAAAATTGCACTTTTGGCCCAATCCGTGGCGTCTGTTGAAGCCAAGGTTTTGCAGTCTTTCGCATCGCTTGAGCGCAAAATTGATAAACTTGAGCGCGACTTTGACAAGCGATCCGAAAAGACGGAAAGCGTTATGAAGTGGGGCGCGTTGCTTGTCGTTTCGGCGGTTCTGTCGCAAGTGTTTAAGCTAGTGGGGTTTAGTTGATGGCTGTTTCTGACATTACGGGCGGGCTGGTGCTGGGGGCGTTTTTAGTTCAAACGGCGCTGACGAGCATTCAAACCGCGACTTTTGTTCTGGAAAGCAAAACCCCGCCACCAATTGAAGCCGTTGGCATATCGCCCGGCAAAGTCTTAGCGGGCCGTCCTGCGTGGATTGATTGGACCATCACAAAGCGCAGTGATTGCCCCGGCGAGAATGCCCGCGTGTGGTCTGGCCAAGATGGGTTTAGCCTGCACGAGCCGCTAGGTGTGACAACATTACCCGCGACTGGAAAGCCGGAGTTTTACAGCGTGCAAACCAATATCCCTGCGGTCGCGCCTGTCGGTAAGTTATGGCTATACATCCAAGGGTTTTATCAATGTCCCGGCGCTGAGAAAGTTAGCTTTTCGCTTGGGCCGGTTGAAATGGAAGTGATCAAATGACAACAATCAATCATTCATCGCTAAGGCTGATCAAGGAGTTTGAGGGGTTCCGCGCAAAGGCATATCTAGACAAACTGGCAAAGCCCGCGCTTTGGACGATTGGCTACGGCACAACGGCCCGCGCTGGCGTTGGCATTGAACCTGATGCGGGCATGACCATCACTGAGGCAGAGGCGGAAATGTACCTGCAACGCGCGGTCGATAAATTCGCGGCACAGATTGCCCCTAAGATCACGCGCCCAATCAACGGCAACGAGTTTGGCGCATTCGTATCGCTGGCCTACAATATCGGGCCAAGCGCGTTTGGCGGGTCTACGGCCCTGCGGCGGTTTAACCTTGGCGACAAGCACGGCGCTGCCGATGCAATGCTCATGTGGGACAAAGCGGGCGGCAAGGTGCTTAAAGGCCTGCAACGTCGAAGAGCCGCCGAGCGTGAGTTGTTCTTGACGCCTGATCACTTGCCGCCCCCTGTTGACTATGTGCCGGTAACGCCTGCGCCGTCATGGCTGGCGGGTATCATCGCGGCAATCTTGGCAATCTTTGGAAAGGCTAAAGCATGAAATACCGTAAAAAACCGGTTGTTATTCAAGCCGTGCAGTTGACCGCCGCCACAATCAAGCAGGCCTACGAGTTTATGCATGGGCCTCAAGAAATAGGGCGCGGCATGGATTTGGAAAAGTGGGACGAATACTGCGACATCGTGGCAGCCAAAGGCATGAACGTTACCACGCTTGAGGACGGCCCAGACGGCAGAGCAAAGCATGTGGCGACGTTGGGCGATTGGATCATTAAAGGGGTTCATGGCGAATTTTACCCGTGCAAGCCCGACATATTCGCGGCAACGTATGATGCCGTGCATCAGTATAAACAAGAAACCCGCCAAGAGGCGCATCGTCGAGAGGCGTGGCGGGTTGTGCCAGTGATCAATTCCGGCAAATCAGGTTAGGCGGTTGGCGCATTTAACGCCGAGTTCATAGTAGCCTCCATCGTCATGGTTTAGCGGGCTAAAACTTATAACAATCCCAAGCGTATCACACCAACACAAACGAGGCAATCATGAAAATACGGTATTTCCGGCCCAAGTCCCTGACTTGGTGGTCTGGCATCGCGGCCATTATCATCGGCATTTGCGCGATGGTCTACAAAGACAGCTATCAAATCGGCGAGTTGGCGCGGCTGATCGGCCTGCTAACGGGCGGCAATGATACGTCACCGGCTGGGCTTATGTTTTTGGGGTCTGGGCTGATCGGGCTGGGCGACAAGTTCGACCGCGCGATTGAGGCGGCGCAGGCATGATTGCGCTCATTCTCAACGCTATCCCCGCGCCCGTTTGGGCTGCGATTGTGGGCATGGTCGCGCTTGCGGTTGCATGGCTCAAAGGGCGGTCAGACGGTGCGCGGGGTGTCAAAACCAAGGCGGCGGCGAAAGCTGCGGATGATCTGCAAACGGCTAACGAGGTGCAAAATGATAACGCTGCGAAATCTGGCGATGCTGTGCGCGATGATCTGG
>Ga0196901_1000437_pt1 | contig 21959 bp, 30 predicted proteins | sample CB_VirMetaG_FD_169099 | JGI IMG/M metagenome (GOLD analysis project Ga0196901, IMG submission 169099) | Freshwater to marine saline gradient viral communities from Chesapeake Bay - CB_1504_1 Viral MetaG (v3) (version 3) | ecosystem: Environmental > Aquatic > Marine > Coastal | place: USA... | reverse complement strand
CGAAGCTGTTACAGAGTGAAATAATTTTTTTGCGTTTGGGGTTGATTGGGTGTTGACAGGATAATTCCGTTATCCGATACTTCACCTGTCCCTTGTTTGTTGGGACGCCAAAAAGGAGACCGACATGACCAAAGACGAAGCCAACAAATTCCTTCAAAACCTCCCTTACGAGGCGGTTCAGATCTATGACGCGATTTGGACTGGACCAGACTTGTTCGCTGTGACCGACAAGCTCGACAAGCTGGCCAAGGATGCGGCCGCTGCTTCCAAAGCCATTAAGCAGCTCAAGATCTACAAGCCGGCAGCATAAGGAGACCATCATGGAAAACTATGAATTCATCGCAGGCCCCATCACTTTCGTCGCCAAGGCAGGTTCGCCTGACCAGGCGCTCCAGAAGGCAATGGACAACCCCCTGGTGAAAGCTGAGATCAACGCAGCGTTCCCTGGGTCCTGGTTCCCGACCCCCAAGGTCAACACCTTCAAGTGGGTCGAAGGCGACTACTTCAACTAAGGAGACCATTATGGGTTTAAGAGTTTCAATTTATCGCGATTCCGGTAGCGACTACGACTGCACGAATGGCGGCATCAGTTCCAAGTTCACTGAATTGACGTTGGTCAACGTGCCTGGACCGTTCGACCCGACGCCAGACGCGCCAGCTGCAATTTTGGAAGCTGTAGACAAGGGCAGCGCCAGGATTGTGCCGGTCTTCCAGCCAGAAGGCACGCTCGGTCCGATGTTCGGCGGAAACTACGCAGCCAGCAGTGACAGTCGATTCCGTAAGGCAGCCGGCATCTACGGTGCGGTCGCCATTCACGACCGTTTCGAGACCTGGGAAATGTACGAAATGTTGAGCCAGTAAGGAGACCGACATGATTGGACAAAAGATCATTGGGAATTGGGGCGCGATGTTCCCCTACAGCTACGGCACCGTGGTCAGCTATGACCAGAAAACTTTGGAGTTCGTTGTTGCCTGGGACGAGACTGACCAGGACTGCGCTCCGGTCAAAGGGTTTTACAAGGTGGGCGACCTGATGTTCGGGACGCCTGGAAAGATTGGAATTTACTTAGACGAGAAATGAAATGATCACTCGCACCGACATTGCTAGGAGTACGCGAGATCTTGGACCGGACAGCTGGATCGCCGATTCGTTCGACGATGGTGATCCAGGGTTCACTCTGTTGGACAGTTTGATCCGGAGCTCATTGTTCCAGGGTTCAGACAAAGGATTGCCTGGTAACGCTAATGCCTGGTACCTAAATTATTTGATGAATCAAAACACTTGACAGGCTAACGCAGTTAGCCGATACTGATCCTGCCTGGTGTTGGACCAGGCAACCAAACTGGGAGACCAAACTATGGACATTATGAAAAACATCGATTCGACCGCTATCAACGTCACTCGTGACATCTACAACAAACTTCAAGCACGCAACACCTTCAAGCTGAATGACGACCAGGTCTTGATCGTCGATACGTTCAAGTCTGGCAAGCAGATCGCCAGCTACGCCCAGGTCGTTTACCCGACTGACAGCGGATTCACTTTCACGTTTCCCCAGGATTACATGAAGACCGTAATCAGGAAGCCAGGTCGTGCGACTGCTAAGGCGATCGCCGACCAGCAGAAAGATGCGCTCGACATGATCGACCAGATCAAGATCGACGCCATGGCCTTTTACGTTGCCCAGGATTACCAGGACAAGTACGCAGTCTAATGACCACTGACATCAACACTGTCTTCGACTTCATTAGCGATGCCCACGCTGGGCAGACCTACGGCTTGCTGCCGTACTCTGTCCACGCCTATTCGGTCGCATTGACCGCAGGCGTTGGGGCCGTCGCTAGTGGGGCAGACATCAACTTTGCGATGACTGTCGGCGCGTTGCACGATGTCCTCGAAGATACCGACGTGAGCTTTGATCAGCTGCGTGCGGTCTTCGGGCTCGATGTTGCGGCCGCGGTCAAAGCGCTTTCGAAGGACCCAAGACTGAACAAGAGTGATCAGATGGATAGGGTCCTGCAGAACGTAGCCCTGGAACCGCGTGAAGTCGCCATCGTCAAGATGGCCGACCGTTACGAAAACCTGCAAACAATCCCGACCGACTGGTCCGCTGCGCGTGCTTTGGCCTACGCATTGGAAGCCAGGAAGATCGCGGATGCGCTTGGTGGTGCCAGTGATTACATGTACGTCAAGCTGTGCAAACAGATCGACGTGTACCAAAAGATGATTGTTGACCGTGACGCATAATCGGATACAATCGTTATTCAAAACAAAAGGAGACCAACATGGTAAAAGATATTCTCGACTTCATTGCTTATGTCCTGGCTGGTGCGCTGGTCCTCAGTGCTCCATTCATCGGGGTCATGTTGTCATGAATCACCAGGAATGGCTGGATGCTCGCCGCAAGGGCATTGGTGGTTCAGACGCAGGCGCAATCCTGGGCGTGAACAAATACAAAACTCCGCTCGACGTGTACTTGGACAAGACTGGCCAGGCACCGGACATCGAAGACAACGATGCCATGTATTGGGGCCGCGCCCTGGAAGACATCGTTGCCTATGAGTATGCAAAACGCACTGGCAAAAAGGTCCGCCGCAACAATGCGATCCTGGTACATCCGGAACACAAGTTCATGCTGGCCAACCTGGATCGCGAGATCGTCGGCGAGCCTGGCATCCTGGAGATCAAGACCGCTGCGCGTGCTGATGATTGGGGTGAGCCTGGTTCAGATGAAGTTCCGGAATCGTACCTGGCCCAGGTCATGCACTACATGGCCGTGACCGGCGCGCAGTTCGCAGACATTGCAGTGCTCATCGCTGGCCGCAAGTTCCAGACCTACACGATCCAACGCGACGACCAGCTGATCGAGCACATGATCGATGTCGAGCGCGATTTCTGGGAGAACAATGTTTATCGCCTGGTGCCACCAGATGCGAAAACAATGGCAGATCTTAACAATCGCTGGCGTGTCGATAGCGGCGCAGCCCTGGTCGCTAGTGTCGAGCTGCACCAGAAGATCAAGTTTCTACAGGCATTGCGTGACAAGGAAAAACAAATCCAGGAAGAACGCAAAGAGCTGGAGTTCATGATCAAAGAAGAAATGGCAGAAATGTCAGAGATTCTGGATGACCAGGGCAACCGCCTTGTCACCTGGAAAGCCCGGCAGTCTAAGCGCTTCGATACCAAGAAGTTCCGCGAAGACCATGCCGATTTAGCCGACCAATACACGGTCGAATCAACCAGCAGAACATTCCTGCTGAAATAGGAGACAGTCATGTCAGAGAAAAAATCCCTCCTGGCCACGATGGCCAACAAGTATGAAATGGAGCCGGCCGCGTTTGCCAATACGTTGAAGGCAACCGTCATGCCAGGCAATGTCAGCAATGAACAGTTCGCTGGCTTCCTGATGGTGGCCAAGGAATACGACCTGAACCCGCTGACCAAAGAGATCTACGCATTCCCTAGCAAGGGCGGCATTCAACCGATTGTGTCGATCGATGGCTGGATGAAAATGATCAATAGTCACCCAGACTTCGATGGCCTGGAGTTCAGCGACATCCTGGACAATGGCAAGCTAGTGGCCATCACCGCGCGCATGTATCGCAAGGACCGCGCGCACCCAGTTGAGGTGACTGAGTACATGTCTGAGTGCCGTCGTGAGACGCCGACCTGGAAGCAATGGCCGGCACGCATGCTGCGCCACAAGGCAGCGATCCAGGCCGCGCGTTATGCTTTCGGATTCTCCGGCATCTACGATCCAGACGAAGCTGCCCGCATGCAGCAGGGATCGGTCAAAGCTGAAGTGATCAACGATTCCCAGGAAAGAGGGGTCGCCGGCATGAAGGCGAAACTGATCAAAGAACAGGACGACGTGATCGATGTCGAGACTGGTGAGATCGTCCAGGAGGTAGAGCATGTTGAAGACCAATAATGATCGCGTGCTCTCCAAGCTCCAGAGAAACAAGAACAAGGGAATCACGCATTGGGATTTCCCATCCGGATTTGCATTGCGCTCCAGGATCGCAGAGCTGCGTAGTCGTGGCTATCAGATTCTGACAAGCCTGGAGAAGAATGCAGACAACAAGGGCAGACACGCCCGCTACTTTTTAATGAAGGAAGGATAATGGGAACGCGAGTAATTTATGACCTGGTAGTCAAAGTCGGAACCTATGTCAAAGATGGCCAGGAAAAACCGCGCTGGGCGCCAGTTGGAAAGATCATGGAAAAGGATGACGGCGGTCGCTTTATCCTGATGAACAAATACTTCAACCCAGCTGGCGTACCGGACCCGGACAATCGTGACAGCATTCTAGTCTCGATGTTCGAAGCTGGCGGCGAACAGCAGGCTGCACCGCCACCGCGCCAGGACGCACACAATCGCGCCAAGGCAAACGGTTACGCGCCGCAGCCGAAGGATGATTTCGCCGACGATGACATTCCATTCTGAGGTAATTATGACTGAGGTACTTTCCAGGAAGGAAATTCAGAAGATCATGGACGAAAGAGGAATCACCCATATCTCTGCAGATACGGTCCGCTGCCGCCTGGTACGCGGCCGTAGCCTGGAAGACGCGCTGATGTCGCCGGTGCTGTCAGCAAAAGAAGCTGGTCGCGTCGGTGGCAAGGCGTCATCCTGGCAGAAAGGATACAAATGATGGACCGTTTCGTTTGGTATCTGATGGGATTTTCTGGATTAGGTATGTGGCTTTTGGTCGCATACGCCATGTATGAGACTTTTTCACAAGGGACACCGTTATGAAAAAATCGTTTGCACAAAAGGCCCGCGAAGCAGGCGTAAAAGAAGGGACTGCTTATGCGCGTCGCGCAAAGGGATGGAGCGATGCCCAGGCACTAGGTAAAGCGCCACCACCAGGAAAGAAAAAGCCGGCAAAGAAGCCGGCTAATCCAAAAGTTTCTGGCGTTCCTGCCAGGAATTATGACGACCTGGTCAAGGACGATAACCGCAGCGGTGCTGCTGCAGCCATCATCCTGACACTGGCGATTCTGCTGGTGATCGGGTTATTTGTTCTGGAAGCCTAGTCTTCGATCAGGATTCCATTCAGGAAGATCGACAACTCGTTCGACCCGGAAGACGACTTCGCCTCCAGTGTGAAGTCTGTCTTTTCGGGAATCCTGAATGGGACTTGCATGTCAAACGACAGCTGCGATGTCACAAAGCTGCTCTCAAAAAATACAACCGTCGTGCCGCCGCTGGTCATTTTGGCGCGCGCAATCATGTATTTGTTCGAATTGATTGTGCCTGACGTAAAATCAACCTGAGTAACGTACAAAGAAACCCCAGCCTGCGTCGTGTACACCAATGCCTGGTGAACGCCAGTGCCTGCTTCGATATAGGCATAGGTCGTGCCGCCGTTGCTGATCGTGATATTTCCGACATTTGATCCAGACAGAATCCTGGCATCATTGATCCGGAAAAAATCGACATTGGTCGTTACTGCGCTTGTGCCAGTCAGTGTGATCGTGTCGTTGACCGGCGCATAGCTAACATCCAAGCCTTCGATATACAGCTGCATCGTATCTGATGCGCTGTCAGATACAGCGCTCATCGTTAGCGCGCTACCAGGGAATGAATACAGACCACCACCGTCGTTCATCACGGTCTCATAGCCTGTCTCGATCGTGCGGTTGAATCCAAACAAATTGATCGCATTCGAATCCGGGCGCACATTCCTGGCAATATCCAGGTAATCCGCTTTGCTGATTCGATAGCTGTTCTTGCTAGGGATCTTATTGAAGTATTGCACTGGCATACGTTACGCCTTTTTCTTTTTGGATTTTCGCGCAAGATCCATTGCAATAGCAATCGCTTGTTTCTGCGGACGGCCAGCTCGCATTTCAGTACGGATGTTCTCACTGATTGTTTTGCTGCTGAATCCTTTTTTTAATGGCATGGCGTGCTCCTAAACTAAGCCAATCAGAATTAAAAGAATGGCAATCGCCGCAATTAGAATATCCTGGGTCCACTCTGGTTTCATCGTTTTAATGGCTCCTTCCCCAGAATAATCCTAAAGAAGTTGACGACACCAAGGGCCATGTCCATCGGGGTTGGGATCGCCCAACCAGCCAATAGGATGACAATGCCCCAGAGCCACATAGGGACATCCTCATTGATGATCTGAGTGCCTTCCACCCGGTTGGCTTGATCGGCTACCTGAGCCTCTCCAGCGGCCTCTGTCTGGCTCCCAACCACCTGCTGAGTGTTTTCCTTGCCGACCTGAGCATTGGCATTTACAGATGGGCCATCGCCAAATGAGGGCAGTAGGGCAGACAGGGCGGAGCAGCCAGTCAGCAAGGGCAGAATCAGGAGGTAAGGCAGCAACCGTTTCATGTTTTATACCTCGGCATATAATCTGCTATAATTCGTCCTGCTGGTGCGGTAGCCCGCAGGGAAGTCATGACCCCGTAAGTGCCTGAGTAGCGTCAGGATCAGCATTGTCCCCGCCTTGGATAGTATCCTTGGCCCGAACCCCTGCTGGGCTTTTCCCGGTGGGGGTTTTTTGTGGAGCGTCCGTTAGCAACAAGTTCCTTTGTGGAGCGTAGATTGGGCTTTCACGCTCCCCAATCCTCAGCATCGCAAATGCCAGACATATGTAACTCATTGCACTTCAAGCAGTAGCCTAGATTCATTGCGTATAATCTGGCTTCTTGTGGGTTGGTCATCACTAGCTTTGTCAGCTCTTTCATCTGAGCTTCTAATTGCTCAGCTTTCTTGTGTTCACGAAGAAAGTCATCCGCCAGCCGATGGCTAATATCTGATGCTATTTCTTTCCAATCGCGTTCCATACATCACCTTTTTTGTGTAATAAAGCAAAGGCTTCTTGTGAAGCCTCGCGACCTGCCGACGAGTCGATCAGGTGTCGTTAATTGTACTGCTCCCTCCACCATCTCGGTGTGCAATGTATCGTTTTTATTTGATCCACTGGCGCATAACTGGCTCATAACTTTTGTAAGTTGCTGAATCATATACCTTTTTTCATTTGACGGTCATTTGATTCGGCTCATAACTTTAAGCTGTGACATCAGGTTTCTTGAACTGAATATCCCAGCCCTGTTTCTGCGGAGGGCAAGGAGTCGGCACAAAGTAGATGATGGGAGGGGGTGGCGGAGGTGAGTGTTGTGGCGGTTGTGGAGGCATAAAGAATTGCATCCACTGCCACGGCATCATCATTTGTCCGCCTTAGATCGCTGCATATCGCCGATCATGTCAAAGATTTGATCTAGCTTGTGTTCAACGCGACGGATGTCCTCTTTGTAGTCATCCCTGCGCACGAACCTGTCATTCAGATCGGTCTGGCATTCGTACATTTGCTTCTCGATACGGCGTAAGTCGGTGACTACGGTCCTAATGAACCAGCCACCAATGGACAGAAATACCGTCAGTATCATGTTCCAAAAAATAACCGGTTCCATTTTTAGCCCTTAATGTACTTCGTGATCTTCGCCGCCAAAGCGAATATTGATTGTGCCACTGGTGAATTCTCCAGACTTAACGCCAATGCGATACAAACGATCTTCTGGGTCAAATCCGACTTCTTCTGTCGGGCTGGTGAAAGTATCAACGTCATACCAGGTCGAGCCATCATAAGTGCGCTGGACCGTAACGGTTGCAACAAATGTTCCCTGGATTGACAGATTGAAATAGCCTTCATTTCTAGCCGGAGTCGTCCAGGTATCGTCAGCTGTAATGGTTGCTGTTGCTAATTCCATGTCTTACTCCACAATTACACCATATATTCAGATGGTTTAGATGCCATATATTCTGCATAAGCAGTTTGAGAAGCTGGCGTAAATGCAGCCTGAATAATCTTTAATACATCTAAATCAGGTTCAGCTAAAAAATTATCGCCAGGCGTAATCACTCGGCGATGGAATGATTTGCTAATTACATTTCCATCTTCCTTAATGATTGTTGCAGTTCTAACTTGGATTACAGGGTAGCCAGCGTCAGTCTGCACAACTTCAATTTGATCGTTTTTTGTTTCTTTAGTGATAGCCATTAATGTCTCCAATAAATTTATCAAACAAAATACAGGCCAGTTATTGATAAAAAGTTTTGATTTGCAGTTGCGCCAGTTGTTAAATCTGATACTTGAATATCAGAGTCCCCTGCTGTTCCGCCTGATCTGTAAGCAAGTCGAATAATACTCTCATTAGCATCTATTCTCGCTAAAGTCGGAGTGTTGCCAGACCATAACCGACTAGAGCCAATCGTTAAATTGCTATAAACGCTAGAGCTGGATGCAAAAGGCAACCCAGAAAGTCTTAATGTGCCAGATGCTCCAGTAGTATTCACATTGTCCGTTCTAACAAATACAGAAATGGTTACGATGTTTCCGATCTTTGTATATTTTGCATTCAATACATCCATTGTCATGGTTGTAAATGAACCAGATTGAGGAACAAAAACAGGAGTAAATGTGCCTTCTTCATAATCATCAAACAATTCGTTTGATGTAGTACCAGAGCCATTTCCTGTAGCTGAAAAATCAATGCCCGCACCAGAAGCAAATGCAATATTGCCTGTAGCAGAATCATAAGAACAGCCAGTAGTTGTGCCATCACTTTTATAAAAAGTAATATCGCCATCAGCATCAATAGCTATTCTTGCTTTAGCACTGGCGCTTGTATCCCCAGTCCTAAGATTCATTGTGCCATTACGGTTTATTACAAGAGCAGCACTTTCTTCGCTTGCGTCATATCTTGTTTCAGAACCATTGTTGTAATAAAAATTAGAACCAAGACATAACAAAACACCGTTAGCATCTTGATAAACAGATAATGCACCATCGGCAGAACCAGAAGGATTATTGATCCTAATTGGCGCACTGGAATTAACTGCATTTTCAATTTCTAGCTTTTTGCCAGTGACGGTTAAAAAAGAACCATCAGCAGCAGTTGATCCGCCAATAGTAGTGCCATCAATAGCACCGCCGTCAATGTTTACACTATTCGCATCTTGAGTAGCGATTGTCCCAATATCACCAGGTTGAACCGCTGAATCAGCCAATGAGCCTTGTGCGGCAGTCGCATAATCTGTAGATGCTGTGTAAGCAGCAGTGCCTAAATCAGCCGCTTGAATGGCAGAATCGGCTAATGAGCCTTGAGCTGCTGTAGCGTAATCTGTTGAGTCAGTAGTAGCGGCACTGCCTAAGCCTAGATTACTTCTAGCTGTAGTTGCATCAGACGCATTTGTTCCGCCATTAGCAATGGGTAATATGCCACTAACGCTATTGGTTAAATCTGTTGTTCCGCCTTCTACGCGCTGCCAAGCAGAGCCATCGTATAAAGCCCAGTCGCCTTGAGTCCAAATTGTAATGCCACCAAGATTAGTTGATCCGGCAGCAGAAACAATCCAGAACTGGCCTGTAGAAGGGGTGATTGCTGTCAAGTCTGGCGTATTAGTATTTGCATTCCATCCGCCCTGATAAGACAGACCAGTTAAAACACTTCCACCAACGCTAAATGTTCCATCAACAGATAGATTGCCCTCTACTTCTACATTATTAAATGTAGGATTTCTTCCAAATATACCGCCAGCGGCTTTGATGCTCATAATTTTTCCTTAGCAATCAGTAGCGCCAGAAAAACTCTCTGTTGTTTTCAGATAGAGATAAGATTGTTGGATGAAATTTCCACCATCCATATCTGGAGCAAATGTATATTCTTCGCTTTTATAAAGACGTTGTTTTGTCTGATCTTCATAAATGCCAACATTAGCAATGATATTTGATTTATCACCGGCTACAGATGTAACCACAACATAACAATCTTGCAGAGTGCTTGTTGTGCCAAAGTTATTGACCAAAGTCATTGTTTTTTGTAAAGCCATAATTTTTATCCTCAAATTGGGAAGAAGCCACTTACTGCGACCTCAGCAGAAGTATCAAGTGACACAGAACTATTGCCGCCACCACCATTTACATTCGTGAATATAATAGTTTTACTTGGCGTTCCGATTGTTGCTGTAAGTTGATTACTAAATGTCAAATTGTTTGACCAAACAGAACAAGGGATTTGTATTCCAAGATTAACAGGAGAATAAGGAATAGCTGTTAAATCAAATCGCATAGGGCCTGATCCTGTATGGGCAGTCCATCGGATGTCAGCAACAAAGTAAATTATGTTTCCGCGCTTATACCAACGACATATTTGTTTTGTGTAAGTACCTACACCAGTAACAGTAGAGCCATATACAGTAGGCGTAAATGCTCCAAATTGTTTATCTTCTACACCAGGTAAAATATCTGATATATATGCAGATAACGGATAACTTGGTAACGCATAATTGCCATCATCTTCCAATGTCTTAACTGGCAACATTGCATAATATTCAGATGTTGAACCATCTAAGATAAGACCACTGAGTGGTGCTGTTGTGGTTACGCCTGCGCCAAATATATCTTGTGTTGTACCACTATCGACAATCTTGATATTACCAGTGTAAGTGCCACCTGATACGTCACCAAGCTGGACATTGCCGTAGAAAATATTGTATTGAACAGTATTGTTTTTTGTTGTTGATGATACATCTCGACAATCAAATGCTCTAGCAGGAACATTAAAGACTAAGTTTTGAGCAACAAACGCACCTTCATGGCCATTATCAATATAAATACCGTGATTTAGATGATAACCATTTACGTTAAATACAACATTCTGCAATGCTCTGTAAGTGCTAACTTTACCAAGTCCATTGTGATAAATAGCACCAGAGTCGTTCATCATGTAACGCTCTGATTTTTTTCCTTCAGGCATACCGCAGTTATAAACAACATTGCGATAAATCTGATTTTCAATATCAGTGGTTTGATCAGACTGAGAGCTGATCGCTTGAGAAGTACCATTAAAGAATTTACAGTCTTTTACCCATGCGTCATCAGCAGCCAATAAAACTGCATTACCACCAGTAAAGTTATAGCCCCAATACTGAACTTCATTCTCAAGGATTCGAGTGCCTGTAACGGTTTCTGGATCAGTAGGATAGCCAGAAAGTATAGCAGTGTGGCCTATACGGTAGAATTTGGATTTCTGTAGAGTGAAATCATTTCCGTCTGAGAATACTGCACTGCCATCAATATCAATAAAGTTACAGTTTTCAATTGTACAGTCATTGCCTGTAACGATAACCATACTGCCAGCTTGTGTAGTTGTTCCAGTATAGTTGCCAAGCATAGAAGTTTTGGTTGGCATATGATAACCAAAAGAAACTCCAGAGAATGTATATTTATTTGCCGATATTGTTATCGGCTCATCAATCTCTACAACAGATGTATAAACTCTTGATCCAACATCAGGAAGCATCAAAGACGATCCTAAGTTGCACCAAGTATCTGAGGTTTTGGTAGAGTCAAGACCCTCAACCATATAAGGCGCATAGCCATTATTTACGCCAGCATCAAAGCCATTGTAATAATAAGTTGTTTGACCTACTGGGATAGTGTAATCAAGATCAGTGCCGCCACTTAAAGAAAGCGTGTAGTACAAAGAGCTTGACCATGACTGCATAACACGCAATCTTGCTTTACTTAAATTAGTAGCTCCACTTAATAACGCATAGCCATCAACATCAGGAACTATTGTTGCTGTTGTGCCAGAAAGCGATACTGCTTGCTGCGAATTTCTGCGCCAGTAACGATCATATTCAAAAGATGTTGTAGTAATGGGAACTCGATTCCATTGGTCTTCAACATCAAATAATGAATAAATATCTGCACCAGTTGGATTGGTTGCTGTATTGCCATCTCTAAAGAAGAATAAAGTTTCTGGCGTGATCATTGGAGATTCACCAGAGTTTGCCTTAATCGTTACAGTTGCAGTTGCTTGAGATGTGTCAAAGTCAATCGCTGTGCTAACTTCATGTCGGCCATCACGCAAAACAACAGTAATCGCTGTGTCAGCACCAATTCCAATTTTGGCATTCAAGGCAGCTCGCATAGCTGTCAATGTCTTGAATGGAGTAGTAGCAGAAGTACCATTATTTGAATCAAATCCTAAACAAGGATCGACATAAAAATCTGCTGCAATCGCAGTTGATCTATTTTTTGAAAGTGAAATATTAAACGGTACCTTCAATAGACCAAACGGAATTGAATCATTTTTAATGACACCTCGAACTTCACCTGAGCCAATAATTGTTGCCGATTCTGTATAAACACTACAATTTTTGACAATAACTTCAGATGAAATTAAATATGTACCATTAGGGAAATAAATATTTTTATTTTCTGCAGCGTTGAAAGCTAATTGAATTGCTGCCGTATCGTCTGCAATACCATTGCCAACCGCACCATAATCAGTAACAGAAATAATTTCTCTCAGTTTTGCCTGAACAGTTGTTGCAACAGCTCCAGTGCCAGCAGCAATATGAATTACTGATCCAGATGTTCCAGATGCGGAAGTTGCAAGCGTGTTTACTGCTGAAACAGTAGCATCCACTTGTGCGATAGTGCTATTACTTGTAGTTACATCGCCATTAGCAGCAAAACCAAGAAGTTTGTCTGCGCGAGTTGCTTTGTTCGGAATTGTCAAGTTTGCAGTTTCATCGAATTGATCTGCGCGCAGGGTTAATCCCAGATTGTACTCATTTTGCTGGACCATCATGGTCAGCTTGTCCAGGTCGTCGTTCAGATTCTCCGCCAGAAGATCTCCGTTTGCCTGGTAATCGGTCGTGCGCTGGACCGACATATCGCGATAAATTGTCACGATGTCGCCCGCGCTGAGGCCAGAAGTGAACGTTACAGTGCCGCCGCCTGTAGTGCCGGCACCGGAAACTGTGTAATTGGTAGTCAGTGTCTGCAGGATTGAGCCGACATAGACTTTCAGATCAGAATTCTGAAAGATCGGAAAATTGTAAGTAAATGCAGTCTGTCCAGCTATTGCTGTGTACTGCAGGCGCGGCGTCAGATCGCCAACGGTAAGAGTAGCCATCTATCGACCCCCGGTTGCTGCTTCAATACTTGGGCCGCGACGCGGTGTCTTTTCACCAGGTCGCCACCAGAATTTTTGTCCGTAGTCTTTTCTGCGCTTGCTTTCAAGACGGCGGAATTTGCTCTTGGCTTTTTTATCAGCCATGAGTTGGAGTTGGTCCAATACTTCACGTTCAAACGCAAGTCTGGTGTACCAAAGCGAGCCACCTGGGGTGTAGCTACGCGCAAATCGTACCAAGTCTGCGCCAAGATTTGTATCTTTTCCTTGGAAAAATTCCTGGGCATTTCCCAGGGTCAGTGCAGCAACATCGTTGCCGAATCCGACCACCGGTCCCAGGGACGCATCGATCAGACCATTGCCGAATCGGTTTGCATCCGAGAACAAGAAATCGCCATAAATACCGGCCCCGCCGCCCTGGACAAAAGCCGCGCCCCAGAATTTTGGATCTTTCATGTCGCGCGGATCTTTGCCGCGAGAAACTTCCTTCATCTGAATTGCGATTCCGCCCAGGACTGTTGTCGAAATTGCAATGCTTGCCAGGTATTTGCCTTTGTTTGCCAGACCATTCTGCAGCGCGCCGCGATATAGGTGCGTCGAAATAATCGTGACCGGGAAAGACTTGAACAGGAAAATACTGCGCGAGAATTCGCCCATGAATGACCCGCGTTTTGCGCCAGCCGTTGTGATTGCCCGGACCCTGGCATCAGGCGTCGGGACCGCAAAATCAGTCTCGGTCAGGATCATTTCTTGGATTTTTCGATTGAGCTCCAGGCGCTGCCCTTCAGACAGATCTGTCCGTTTCATCATGTTTTCAGGCGAGAAATACTCGACCTTGGCATTGTCCGGATGTTTCAGCGTCTCGGTTTTGCGGATGATCTCCCAATCCTTAGCCGTAATCCCATAAGCCTCCATGGCGCGCTTGAGCTCCGGCTGGACATCATCGAGCTTTTTGCCGATTTGCGTTGCGATTGCAGCCTGGAATTCCATCCCGAATGCTTTTCGCATCGAATCAGTATGCGCTGAAAGGAATGACGCGCGCATCGTGAAATCTGCTGCCTTCGCTGAAAAGCCTGCGCCAGTCACTTCAGTATGGCGGTTTGCAGCCAGGGCGCGTGTCACCCAGGCGTCTGCAGTCAGCTGCATTTTGACTGCCATCAGACGGTCATCCGCATTTCGCGGGTTCATCAGACTTAAATAAGTATTAAATACTTTTGTTGCAGACAAACCGTTGAAGCGTGCAGTTTCGCGAGTGAAGCCAAGATCTGAGATTGACGATAGGAATGCGCCGCCCAACTTGGCGCTGACCAACCAATGCCTTACAGCCTGAAAGAAATCAGCCAGGTGGACCGATTCTGCAATATTAGCTTTTCCTGTTGTGGTGTCCCAGACAGAATCCAGAAAACCTAGCTTCAATCCCTGCGTGCCATCTTTCATGGCCATGTCGCGCAGATAGCGGTATGTGCTTTCAGGATTCGGACCCATGATTTCTAGCTTGGCAATATCCTGGGCCATGCCTGTCAGGTGATCCGTCATCGTGGTGTACACGTCCGCGTGGCCATATTTGTCGTGATATTCCAACCAGGCGTCAGCATCCTTAAAAACCATCACGCGGTGATCTCGACGACGATTGGCCAGCTTTGACCCACCGATCCGGCCAGGCATCATATCGACCAGGCCATTGCTCCGGATTGTGTCGTATGCGTGATCCAGGAACATGCGGAATTCAAACTCAGACATCGGGATGCCTTCTGGCGTGACCATTTTGGTCCGGTCCAGGCGGGGCTCGATGTCTTTGATCCATTCTTCCTTGCTGACTTTGCCAACGCGAATCGGATCGTGATATTGCGGCATGCCCCAATCTTCGCGCTTCGGAATCGCGCCACCAGCGCGGTTGAAGCGCTGACGTGCCATTTCAGCAGTGCGCCCCCAAACATCCGCGTACATTTTTGCGTTGGCGTCACCAGTATTGGTACCAAACAGCTCGCGGACCATGTTTCGCAGACCTTCCTTGTCCTGAACTAATCCGAGTGCTTTAGTGCGGTATTTGTTCATGGCATCCGCAAATTCTGCGTGGAATTGCGCCAGGATAGTTTTGGCCCGATTGTCGATGTTTGAATACTTCACGCGACGGCCGACATCCTTGACCATCAGTGACATCACGCCGGCCGCAAAGCCATCAGGATGCGTCCTGGCATCTTGTACTGCCTTGTGTAGTGCGATCGCCTGGAGCGCCTTCTGGCGGCGCTGGAGAGCTACTTCAGCACGTTTCGACGCCAAGGCTTCACGCTGGGCTGCGCGAGTCGCAGCTTCCGGCGACATTTTTCCGTTGATCGTATAGACGTGGCGGAAACCATCGACGCGATGCTGCAGGTCGATTCCGACCTGTTCGGTGATCTGACCGGCATCGATCGCGTTACGAATACATTTATCAAGATTAGGCACCGCCGCCCTCCATACAAGTGAACATGTCGTCGATCATACGGTCTTCAGCTGCCAGGTCATCAAATGCCTGACGCAGCGACTGTGCTTCGGTCCGGATTTCTGCAGTCTCGGCATCGATACGCATTTCGCCAGGAACATCCAGATCGCCCAGCTCATCCATTAAACGCTGCGCTTGCATGACATCGTCCTGTATCATCTGAGCCATCTGCGGATCGTCGCCGTAGATACCTTTCGTATCCTTTGATATACTGTCGCCGGAGGCACCTACCATGCGCGATTTTAACTGGTCAGACGTAACTGCGACCCTTTCCTGGGAAGGGCGTCCGGCCGTCATCATCGAGCCAGAAGGTGGTTCGACTTCGGGTAGATTCATCCCTCTGAACAGTCCGCCAGCAGACTGGAAACCCGCTTCACCTGTAGAAATTACCGATTCCGGCAGAATTCTGTCGATGACGGTCTTCCAGGAAATGTTTGCCGAGGAAATTGCTGAAGCATAAAGCTCGCGTTCCTGGCGAATCAGCGCATCAAATTCTGCCTGTTTGCCTTCAATTACCTGGCCATCTTTCATCAGCGCGCGTTCGCGCTCGTAATAATCATGCCCACTAAGCTCGCGCGGCGGCACTTCGATGTCCGAGATCTCGGCTTTTAGGTGGTCCGGGAATAACTTATCCACAAACTCTCTGCCTTCTTTGACAGCAAGCATGCGTGGTTCCCAGAGCTGGATTTCGCCGATGGTGCCATCTTTGGCCCGGACCAGCATTTTTTGGTCGTAATAACCGCTGGCTTTCATCACAAAGCCTTCATCTAAGACTTCGTAATTGCGTGCGATGCGTTCGCGGATTGCAGGAATGTCCGCTGTATCCTTGACCACAAAGCCAACACGCGAGACATCGGTCAGTTCGCCTGGATCGGTGTATCCCTTGCGCGCAAGTTTCTCCATGGTCGTGTCAAGTTTCTTGACGCCAGGATTCAGGAAGACAATGCGCTCTCCAAGGTTTTTCTGCAGCTCATTCCCGACGCGAGCTAATTGCGTTTGGAGTTTTTTGGCTGCAGCATGATGTTGCTCAACGGTCCGGCCAAACTGTTTTTGCTTGAATTCGCGCTCTACAATTTTGACTGTACGCGGGTCAAGCGTTTGCAGCTCTACTGGTTTTCCTCTTTCGGGCGTTGGGGCTTCGACTGCAGGTCTTTCTGCGCCATCTCTAGGCCGAGGACGATATTCCGCAGCTGCCTGTTGTCTAATGGCGGGGAGAATATCTCTGCTCGCGCTTGCGACAGATTCTCCTGCTTTGACTCGGCGGGCTGCTTCTCCGACCGCGTCTGAGATAGGCCCTTTAACGTTAGCAAGGGACGTGAGCGCTGCGAGCGTTCTTTCATCTTGGGTAAACCTCTCAATGTTGGCCTCTCGATCGAGGATGTTGCCTGCGCCGACAATACGGTCCGCATTACGTTCCAGGCCAGAAAAGACCTGTTTGTCCTGCTTCACCTGGCGCATCATGTAATCGATGACCTGGGCGCGTTCTTTGAACAAGGTTTCAGTGAGCTCCTGGCCACCAAAAAGGTCCATGGTTTCGCGCTTTTCAAATCCGGCTTCACGCATGGCATTCACCATGATTCGCGCCTGGTTCAAATTGTTCGGCTGATTCTTGATCAGGGCGCTCATGATCGCGCGCTGTTCATCCGCCTTGGTGATCAAATCGCCGACGACTGCTGCATAGCGAGTGTCGATCAGATCATTGACAACCATCATGAAGGATTCATCTTCAAGATTGCTCAGACCACGCGCGTCTCGGACCTTGGCCGATGTCAGCGGGATCTGCGGCATTTTCATCAGACCTTCTTCGCCGCCAATTTCGCGCAGTACTTTGGCAATATCGACAGCACTGCCAGTGTCTTCTGCGATGTTTTTCATGGCTGCGCGCTGACGTGCGTCACCGGCTGTCACGCCGTCCGCTTCACGCAAGATAAAGCCATTCAGAGTGACCTCATCTACCGGCTGGCCTGCAGCGATTGCGCGCTTGGCCAGAGCTAGACGTTGGTGGCCATCGACGATATAGCGTTGACCTGCGCGGTTTTCCCAGACCATGACTAGACCAGCCAGCTCCGGGTCCCAGCGCTCGACGCCTTTTAGGCGCTCAGTCACGCCAGCTACATCGCCGCCGGCCTTAAATTGGAAAGTCTGTGCATCAACCAGGATGTCCTGCGGATTGAAGCTCTCGACTGGTGAATTGTTCTGTGCCGGCTGGGTAACACCATCGGTATTTTCCATCGGCAGGGGGCGCCCCTCAGACAATGCCTGTTCTGCGCGAGTAACCTGTTCTAGGTGAATATCTTGATTTTCTGGTCTAACAGCGCCGCCTTCTGCGGTTTCCTGTAAATCAGCATATTCTTCAAGAAGGTCCGCTTCCGCTTCATTTTGTTTGCCGCCTGCAGCGCGTTTGGCTTGCGCCAATTTACGCACTTCAATGACATCAACAACAATCGATCCGCCAGCGCGCAAAATGCCTGCACCACCTGCAACAGTCAGGATGTTGACCACCGCATCTTTTAAGCCATAGGGGCTTTCGATCTGCTGCTTTTGCATCGCTACAATTGTTTGGGCTGGCACTTCTGCCGCACCAACAATCGCAGCTTCTTTTCCGGCCGTCTTCAGCGCTACTGTTGGGATTTGACGTGTAGTCGTTGCCATGACACTAGGCGCCCCTAGTGTTAAGAATGGCGCGATCATCGGGTCGCCCAGCATGGTCGATCCAGCTGCCAGCTGGGATGTCACCCTAGCACCTGCGCCTTGACGCATGGACTTTGTCTGCGCATCTTCGCGCAGCTTGGCAAAATACGGATTGATCTCGTTTTTCTGAAGCTCGTCCCAGGTCATGAAGCCCTGGTCTGGGTACATTTCTTTGAGCTTGTTGATTCGCTCAGTTACATTTTTTGAACCGTAATATCCCTGGTAAGCGACAGCGATTGCCGTACCAGTCTGATCCATTGCCGCGCCGGTGAAAGTATAGGGGTCCGGCATGATCTCAGGATCGTATTCCTTCATGCGTTCCAGCTGATCGACGATGAATCCCTGGCTAATTCTGGCCGGCTGGCCAGTGATGTCTTCTGCCCAGATCGTGCGCAGCTGGGCCATTGTGGCTTCGCCCCATCCGATCGGCGCATCAGTTTCTTCGGTAGCCGGTACGCGCTTGGCGTAATCGGCCATGTTCTGCCGGCCGCGGCTATCGAAATTCATCATTGCACTGGCTCCGGCTTGCCGACTTCGGTGTCAGCCATGTCCTTGCTGTAGGTCAATTCAAAAGGATTGCCATCGCGATCCATGATGAAATTGCCAGTGTAGGTCTGCAGGTTATAGCGTCCTGCGCCAATGCTGATCAGCTGAACGCGCTGCTCGCTGACCAATTCAGCTACGTCAGCGCTGCTGATTCCGGTCGTGCCGCCCATGGCTTCGATATGTCCCGCAGTGATGCCGGACAACCAATTTTCGGTGTCACTGTCATCCATACCTGGCGCTGGCGCTTCGATTTTGTAATTGTCGTCCGAGAAAATTCCCGATCCATTCCATTCAATCACTACGATCCCGCCAGTGATTTCGTTGATCGCTTCCTGCAAAGTTGCCGAATCGACATTTTCTTTTTCAGCAAACATGCCCTGCATTGCCATTTTTTGCGCATACAAAGCGCGAGTTGCATCGCGCAGCGCGCCCATGTGCTTTGGCGTCATCGCATATACGTTGCCGACACCATTGCCAAATTCCAGGTCGAAATCCTTGGCAATGATCTCTTTGTTGGTCTTCATCTGTTCCATGCCCAGGAAAACATTGCGCGCGACACTTGGCCGGCCTTCCATCATCAGACCGCCAGCGATGGCATAGCTGCCAGCGCCTTCCTTGAACATCGAATCAAATACGTCCATGGTCTGATCGCCAAAACCTGTGACCATGCTTTGCATCATCGCCTGCTGCTCATCTGCGGTGCCGCGGACCATTGCCTCGGTAAACTGCGCAGCCTCCTGAGAGGAGATCGGAGAGACGCGACGACCATAGATTGCGCTGGCAGTTTCTGCCTGCATCCGACGCATTTCGATCGATTCTGGGTTGTTGAGATCTAGCGGCTGGACGTTGTTGATATAGCCCTGCTCGACTGCCAGGGAAAATGAATCTTTGTTCAATCCCTCCATGACGTAATTGTGGGCCTTTTCGTAACGATCCAGGAGCGCAACTTCTTCGCCAGTCAGATCTTTGCGGGATTTCATCTGCGTGATTACCGCTGCCTGGGCATCCGGATTGAGCATGGCAAAGTCTGATGTCTGGCGCGCAATAGCAAGCTCAGTCTGCAGCTCGGCGTAATACTTGGTGCCTTCTGCCTGCTGCAACACGTCATCGATATTCGGCGGGATGTTGCCGGCCGTCAGTGCCTTTTTGACGCTATCAACCTGGCCCTTGACCATCTTCTCCCTGGCTTCCTGTTCGGCGCGTACCAGCGCTGCCTCGCGGCCCTGGCGGGTATATTCTGCGCTCATCAAGGTCTGCATCCTGGTCAGGACTTGATCCTTGGCTTCCGGCGTCAGGTCTTTGGTCTTTTCACCGCGGAATTTGTCGAATGCTTTGGTTGCCGCATCGATACCTTCGTTGCGCAACACGCGGTCGAATTCGCCCAGAATCCAGTTCTGGTCTGCGTTTTTGTCGAATGCAGCGCGAGCTTGATCGACTTTGCCGCGATCCAGGACGCCTTCAATTACGCCCTGTTCCCAGGTGAAAAACAGTTTTTCCTGGGCAGTTGCTGCTGCTTCCAGGTCGCCTTCGCGATAGGCGCGCATGGCATCGCCGGTCAAACCTTCGGCGGCTTTGTTGATTTCTGCCAGGTTTTCTTCCATTTGCTGCGCAAATGTTGCGTTAAAAATGCGCGTTCTGGATGAGGCGGCGTATTGGTTAATGTCAGTTTCTGCGTAGGGACGCAGCATCGGATCGATCTGAGTAAACAATCCTTCTTTGTAGGAATCCAGCGCTTGCTGGAAACCTTCCATATTTGTCGCAAATGTCGTCTCCAGGCGAGCCGTAGTCTCACGGATGTCGGTCTGGATCGCCGCAGCATGGGCCATCAAAGCCCCTTTGTTGAAGGCATCCGCCCGGATGGTGCCTGGCTGGCGCATTTCAACGCCGCCTTTCTTGCCGGCAGCTGCTGCTTGTCCTGCACGTTCTGCTTCCTGGGCAGCAAAAATATCTGCCTGGCGCTGTTGGCCCTGGGTGAAAGCGGCTAGTTTTTGTGACAGAGACTGCAGCGCTTGCGCCTGGCCCATTGATGGGCGCGCAGGTTCATAGGTCTCAACTTGTTGGTATCTTGGTAATTCAGCCACGAGCCGCCATCCTTGATCCAAAGTCTAAGAGAGACGCACCAGCGCTGGCATATCCAGCTTGTTGCGCAAATTTGCCTTCTTGCTGTAGCGACGAAACTCTCGATGCCGTCGTGCCTGCAGCTATGGTGCGATCATATTCTGCTGCGCGGATGTCAGACAGAATCATCGATGCCGGCGATCCGGTCAGGGTCGTCCCCATTGCCCCGCGCACTGCGGTTTGTGTTGCGATTGCGGATACCAGCCGACGCTTGCGCGCGACTTCGCGGGAAATTGCAGCTTGTTTTTCCTGATCTGCAGCGATGTCCATCGCGACTTTTTCTGCCTGGCCGGCGCGGATCGATGTCAGCGCGGTCATGCCGGTTCCGATGCCAGCCCAGGTTGCGGAGGTTAAGCCAAGGAAGGTAGGGGCTGCTGCAGTTGGGGCCAATGCGCTGCCTACCGTAGTAAGCGCCTGACCTCCCACCATCGTTGTGCCGGTCACTGTTGCGCCACCGGCCCCAGCCGCGCCACCAGCTGCGCCAAGCCCGGCTAAGTATGGCGCTGCAAAATATCCAGCTGCTGCGCCTGCCGCTACTTTTACAAAATCGCCCATATCAAACCTCTACTTCGATCGCTAGACCCAAGATCATCAACGGCAGCGGGTCTTGTTGTGTAATTGTTACTTGTGCCAGACGATCCCAGCCATTCAGGTAAATTTCTTCGATGCCAGTAAATGGCTGCGGAACATTATTCAGGATTCCAGTGCCGAATTGGCGATCCGGAATACGTTTTCCATTCACAAAAACGCCCAGAGATTGATACAAATCCAGCACGACGCGGGTAATACGCTTCTTTCGGGTCAAGCTCGGACCGTCTGCCAGGTCAATGTTCATCGGCATGGTCTTGATCTGAATGTCAAAATCGAGCCCGACTTCGACTTCTGACGCAGTGCGCACCAGGGTAATGCTGCCACTGGCTGGCGTTGCATTCGCCATGACTGCGCCATCCGCCTTGACCCGGCATTCCTCACCATCCAGGTGATCCAGACCGGTAATCGTCGCAGTTGGGCTGACATAAGTCCGCTTGACTGAACAATCCATGTAATAAGTCTTGTCAGCTTCTTCGATAAAGCGGTAATCAGTGCCATCGATCGTGCGCTTCACCACAAAATAAACTTCATCGAACACAACCGCGACCGATTCGACCTGGCCAGCTGTCTGCCAATAGCTCCAAC
>Ga0196901_1000432_pt1 | contig 22031 bp, 37 predicted proteins | sample CB_VirMetaG_FD_169099 | JGI IMG/M metagenome (GOLD analysis project Ga0196901, IMG submission 169099) | Freshwater to marine saline gradient viral communities from Chesapeake Bay - CB_1504_1 Viral MetaG (v3) (version 3) | ecosystem: Environmental > Aquatic > Marine > Coastal | place: USA... | reverse complement strand
CTGCGATTTTAGCACCAGTAACTGCATCAGCACCAAGCTTTGTATTGGTTACAGCTCCAGTAGCAATTTTTACTTCTGTAACTGCACTTGTTGCAAGTTTAGCTGCGCCAACACCACCATCCTTGATGGTAAGCGTGTTACTTGAAAGAGTGATAGTAGTTTCATCAGCAGCAGCACCTACTAGTGTCCACGCTTCACCATCGTAGACTTTTAGCTTGTCTAACGTGCTATCATATACAAACTGACCTTGTACTGGGCCAACAATTGAATTGATTTGCGTGGTTGATAAATTTTGAATCTGTGCATTACGTAGCTCGTTTTTAGCAAGATCCAGAAATGACGTTAGGGATATACTGGTTGCACTTAACCCCGATACTATTTTTAATGCCATGATCTATTTTTTTGTTTGCTACAAATTTAATACTAATTCAGATACGCTTCCCCCGCTGTTGAGTCATCAAACGTCAGAGTTACCTGATTATCAGAGTCATAGCGAACCTCGCATATGATTTGAGTACCTGCGGAATCAACCACAGATACAGATGGTCTTTTGTTTAAGTTGTGAGTAATTGTCCATGTAGCACTTGCGCTTGATTGCTGATGCACATAGTTTTTATCTACTAATGCAGCACTAAACCCAGCGACACTAATAGTCGTTGAGTTCGATACCGCCTTTACAGATACTGGAGCAGATGTAGATGAACTTACACTTACATTCTCTCCTGTTTTTATTTGGATGTTATTACTCACTTACGTCTTCGTTAACTTTAAATACTCCGTAAACCCAAGTGCTTACAGTCCCCATATTAGTTGACTGAAGGTCATAAACATAAATGCCTCCGTCAATTCCAGACATTACTGTTGAGCTTGCTGTAATTGTTAATACACCTTGGGATGTTCCTGTGTAATCAAAATCTGTATCAGATATAACGTCAGAAGAAGATGTGTCGGTTTCTTTAACATCCATTTTCCAAGTGTATGACGATAAATCTATAGCAGTGTTGGTATCGTCTGTAAACGTCAATTCAAGCTTAAATGTATCCCCCTTGCGACAGGTGATATCCACTCTTGTTGAATTGTCTAAGTTTATTTGTGTTGCCATATTGCAAAGGTACTAATTTACTGGTTATCAAGCATTTAACATATCAAGGATGTCATCACCGCTATCCTCTAGCTCTTCTCGCTTTCCCTGTCTCTGGGAAATCAACTTTGATTGCTCAACGGCTTGCTTTTTAACCCTTTCGTCTTTTGCTTTTTCTTTTTTGTCTTCGATGTTTTGCTTAAAGTTCATATCTCCAGCCTTTTGTGCTTGGCTAGACATAGCTCTAAGTTTCTCGATTTCCATCTTTAGGTTGTACTCAAGTTGCAATAGCTGAGCTTTTGCTTGAGCGTCTGCTTGAATCTCGGCAATTTTGCCCTGAGACAGCATTTGAATCTCTTGCATTTTCCCTTGAGACGCTGCTTGTGCAGTTGCTTGATTCATCTGAGCTTGCATTTGAGAATTCTGCTGAGCAATCTCCTGCATCATTTTCATGCGTTTCTTGCGTCTTACTATAAGCAGTCTTTCGGCTTGGTCAACATCTTTAAGCTGTCTTACAGCCATTGCATCTTCTAGGTCTAGCTCTTTCTGAGAAAGCGCAACTTGAATATTTTGCTCTAGGTAAGCTCTTTCGGTATCGTCCATTTCCGTCTGAATCTTGATGCCGAAATTGTACATAGGCAGATTAGAGAATGACGACAGTATAGACATACTTGATTTACCAATTGCGTTTTCGTACATTTTGTACAATACGGACTTTGGCGGGATTACTTGCAAGCATTTTACTATGTCTTCACAAACCTTGCTGTACAAGTATAGTGCAGCGTTAGTGATGTCATAGATAGCATTGTTTCCAGCTGCCATTGCTTGTTGACGCACTCCAACTAATTGCTCTCCTTTTGGAGATGTTCCATCCATTACTTCGTTAATACCTGTTGTATCACGGATAAGACGGAGATTATGGTTGTAAATAGCAATAAGCTCATTGATGTTCCTAATGCTATTGTCCAGAGAGCGAACTGGAGGGTTTTGGAATCCACCTTCTGGATTCTTTGAACGATAGTAGAATACACCTGTTTGTTCATAGATGTCTTGTATATCTAATGGTTGTAGTTCTCCTCCTTTTCCTAGTTGTACGTTTTCAAGACCTTCGATATCTACAATCAAACCATCTGGTTTAGCCTTAGCGATAGCCTGTTGTAGTTTTAAGTGTGATAGCTGTAATTGGTCAGCAAAGCTGATTACCGAAGAAACAAGTGACTTAGGCATCATTCTGCGTAGGTTTGTAGAAACCACAGAATAAGAAAGTCGTGCTCTTGTTATATCGTGTACGTTTTTAGGAATGTTTTTCTTTATTCCATATCCAAACATAAAGTCAGTACCTACAATGTAATTACCACCGTAAACGGTAGCTGTTCTCATTGATACAGGCTTTCTGTCGAACACTGATTGCTTTGGTGCTTGGTATTCGAATCCTTTGTAGTAAAAACCAACATTTCCGTGGCGAGATGTTTTTTCCTCGAAGAACATATCATCAACAGAGATGAACTCAAACTCCATTACCTCAACGATAAACTCATCGTATCCGTATGTTGTTCTGTCTAGCGTTTGGTCGTAGTATTTGTAGGATAGTTTATCCGCTCTGTTTTGATATTTGTTTTTAACTCCCTGTGCGATTTTAGCAAACTCTTCTTCCGTAAGGTCATTGCCAGCGATACGCTTAAGTTCTGAGATGCTAATTTTCTTAACATGACCTGCATAGATGAGGTCTGAGAATGTTGGGTCTTCTGTGTAGCTATGGAAGAAGTAAGCAGGGTCAACGTATTCTTCAGTAATTCCATAGTTCGGGTCGTTTGTTCTTTTTACAACGCCCATACCACAGGTTACCAAGTCATTTACTGCTCTCCTGTATACACGCTGGTCAAAATCATTCCACTCGAGGGTCAAATTGGCTCCAAGCTGTGCAGCGATCTCTGCATCAGTTTTAATATTAGAGTCAATAAATATCTCTGCTTCCTCTTTTGATTCTGGGATGTCCTTTACATCAGTTTTTACGTTAAGACCCTGTTCTTTCATCTTTGCGATGAGTTCTCTGTTCTCAACGTTAAACATCATTTTAGCTTTCTTCTCGTCTTTCTCTGTTTTAGAAAGAGGGTCAATAGCCGCAACGTTTGGATAAGGCTTTTTGGAAAGTATGTTGTTTACGACAATCTTGACAAACTTGGGAATAATAGGAACAGGTGACCAATCAAGATTTAACAATGTTCCGTCACCGCTATTCGGGTCAAGAGAGTTTAGAATTTGCTTGTATATTGAAGTGTCTTGTGTACCATTTGCATAGTCACGGTTAGTTTCAAAATCCTTTAGCCTGCGTCTAAATAAACTCCTTTCATCGTCTGAGTGACCCCACTGCTTTTCTATCGCTTTGGCGTACTTGATTCCGTATGCTTTGGATGTTTTTTGACCGTGAGGTGCAAATGGGTCTGGGAAGTTCCCATACTTACCCTGTTCGTTTTTATTATCGTACATATAGCCTTTCGCAAAATACTTCCTTGCAAATATACGAAAATAAACACCTGTCTATTAGCGTCTTATCTCTTGTGTAAAGCGTCTAAAAAACTTCTTGTCATCAAAATTTGATTGCTTTTTTTCTTCTTTTAATTTCTGAGCAGCAAGTAGGGCTAAACCAGAGCTAATAGTAAGGTCAAACTTAGTACGGTCATCTATTTTGTATCCAATCCAATCTTCAAGTGTTCTGTTGAAGTACATTTTGCCCATCTCTCCAGTTTCGCTGTTAATTCCAACGTGTTCCTCAACATATGCTTCAATAGCGTGAGCATGAGCTTGAATTACGTCTTGCGAGTTAGATGGTATACCCCTTGTTTTGACGTTTGAAGCCGCATTAGGGGCCTTTAAATGCTCTGGACGCTTCATTACATATTCTTCGTATCCACGTGCCTCAAAATGCCTTACAATGCCGTACTTGTTATTCTCTATAAGCAGTGGGTATCCGTAGAATACAGCTGCCATCAGAATGTCTTCGTAAAATATCTTTGCAAGAGGCGGTCTCGATGCGTACTCGGCAACAAACATATTGGCAGGGGCAGCCATGCTAAACTTGTTGTAAAGATGACAAGCTCCCTTTGAGCCTCTGTTGTCAACGGTAGAGTCCAAATCATAACTATCCACGCCTCCTACACCTATATGGTCGTTTGCTGGGTGTTTCTTTCCGTACTTAATTACGTACTTGTTTCTGATTTCTGGCTTAGGCATCCAAGCAATTCTCCACCTGCCTTGTGCATTTGGACTGAATACGACCTCACTGTCGGCAATGCCATCTTTCCAGCTAAAGTTACCACGGACAACTGGGTCTGGATACAGCTCTTGGTTGTACTGCACTTGCTCGTATATCTTACCGATGTTAAATGTAGATCCCTCTATCGAGTCACGCATTGCCTCATCTACAGTGAACGGAAACTGACGTATAAATTCGTTCAATTCTCTTGCGTCACTCTTTAGTGCGTCTCTTTCGTTTTTCAAGTATGTCTTCGCACCTATTGATACAAAGTCACCATCAATGGTTTCTACTGGTTCTTCTGGGTCTTCGATGATTGGATTTCCGTACTTGTCAAAGAACCCCTCCAAGGCTTCGTAGGCTGGTATAAAAAGTCTATAAAGCCCAGTCTTTGTTCTTCCGTTGGCGTTTCTTTCTCTTGGGTCTGAGTCCCTCCAAAGCTCTTTATATTGCTTTCCGCCTTTATCCATAGGATTGACAGTCGAACCCATAAGGCACTTGCCAACAATCTTACGTCCGACAATAAGACAAGTACGTTCAATACGCCAAGCTTCACGGATGTCAGTAGGCTTTTCCCATTTACCGCTCTCATCAAGGTAGAGCATATGTAGTTTTTCTCCATCGTATGCGTTATTTGTGGTGTTTTTCCAGTTTATTACTGTGTTTAGAGCTTCTCCTTTGTTGGATGTTTTGTTACTCTTTGTTATACGCTTGGATGGTTCACGAAATGCAAGTTCCATACGTGGGTTGGTTGTACCGTCTTGTATAGGCTTAAAAAAGAACGGATAGCTCTTGAACATTGGGACTACCTTTTTCATAAAGATATTCTCCTGTGCATCCTTACCTGTCTTAGACTGTATACCTAGCAGTTTATCCTTTACCTGTGTTCCTTCGTCTACAAGTATTGCAGCAGACATATTCGTGTATCCCGAACGTCTACATTTTACATAATTCTGCCCTATAGATCTTGGGTCTGATTCTATGGCTGCGAAATGAAGAAACAGCCTACGTTGAAACTCTAAGTAGTAGCCGTAGCCGATATCCAGCTTCGACCACTGTAGCATCATATAGTGTCTCCCTGTAATGTAGACAGGCCTGCCATTATTGAAAAACCAAACGCCCTCACGCCTACGTTTAAACTCCTGTTCGATATACGTAGAGAAGCGTTTTTTGAAGTCCGAAGGCATCTCGAACCACTCATCCATAGAACGAATCCTTTGCAACTCTCTTGGCACAGGAAGTCTTTGCCACATTTGCATAGATACATCCCTTCCATAGTTGAGTATGTCTTCGTCTTTTGGAGCTTTGGGAAGCTGAATATCAACATCACCGATTGTGATGACCTCTCCAGCTGTATCGTTGGGACATATGTTGATAACGTAGTCATCATACCCCTCAATTTTCTTAAGACCCGCCATTTCATTTTATTTCTGTATATTTACATTAAATTAACATAAGCCCTATGAAAAAGCTATTATTACTTATTGCTTTGTGGGGGCTTGCTTCTTGTTCATCGAGCAAGAGTGTGGCGGCTCAATCATGTGTCTTCGAAAACTGTGATATAAGCGCCATTCACTCCCACGCAAACTACTGGGCAAGTTACTAAAAATCCCAGTACAGGAAGACTTGACTACTTGGAGAACTTCTCCGCAAATCCTCCAGAGTAGTCTTGCTCTTCTTCAATACCTCCTGTTTCTTTAAGTTCTCTGACCATTTGCTCGAGTCGCTGGTATTCGATAAGGAGTTCTTTTGCATCTGTTGCTGTTTGTTTAATACTCTGTAGTTCTGCTTTTCTCTGAGAACCAGATAGCTCGCCATCAACAGGCTTTCTGATTTCATCAATCATATTATTAATGGCTATCTCCATAGAAGACAAAAGTCTTTCTGATGCCTCTACTGTATTGAATTTACTTTTCTTTGGCATACATTAATTCAGTTGCTCTCATACGGTACACCTTAGTGCCGTCAAGAAGTTCCATTTCATACTGCGAATTCTTTCGGTAGCCCACCACCTCACCAACGCCCACTCCAAACCATTCTGCACTTCTGGGTAGGGCGAGTAGTTCGCCTTCCAGTTTTGGTTCTTTTTTGAGCTCAAGAATGAGGCCAGAAGCAGTTGTTGTCTCTTCCTCCTCATCTGGGGGTAAAACGAAACACCAATCACCAAGCATAGTAATATCACCAGCTTCGTCTTCGATTGCGATAGCATGGTTTCCATATCCTCCGTTTGGATCGTAGTTAACAAGATATAAGTCGTCACCGATGTCATAGATTTGCTCCATCACAACATGGTGGTGGAAGTATAGTATTTGACCAATGTATGGAGCGTCTTTAAATGCAGTAGGTGCTGCAACTATATGACCATAGTTGAACCTGTGTTGGAACTCATTAAACTTTGCTACAAGCTCGAGTTCTATTCCTCCAACGTTTATTTTATCCTTGAACTTTTGTGGAAGCTTGACCACAAAATGATGTAATGGCTGCATATCAATCGAAGTTTAGGTCATACTCAAGAATGCACGGCATATCATCCACTGCTTTCCAAATCATATTCCCATCCTCGTTCTCAATGTAAATCAGATACCGTTTCTTATTGTATCTATGTAAATGCGCCTCGTCTTCAACGATTGCGCTTACTTTTCCAGATCCAGCACGCATACCCACATAGTACGCCATAGCGTCCTTTGGATCACGCCCGATAATAATTTTTCTAATCATTTTATTTAATTTATATCTCCGTCCTTACGGCCAAGGTTTAGCCAGTAATCAATGCTTGAGGTATCAGGCTTTGAGTCTTCTTCTACTTGTGATGCGTATGCCTCTACACAGTAAGAAAGGAGGTCGTCTAATTCGTTTTCGTCAGATACAGAAAATGTAGAAAGCAGATTCATATTAGCTCTCTCGTCACCGTCTTCATCAACGTATGAGCTTTCCATATCTATAAATCCAACAGCAAGACAGGCTATGAACTCATTCTCAAGTTCGTACTTTTTTACAACTGCATTAATCGCAAGCATTAGGTCTTGTATCTCGAGAATGCACTCTTTCTGTCTTTCATTCATATTAAATGATATTACCTGTTTCTTTTACTTCAAATTTTATTTGGCTCTGCTGAGTAAATATGATACTACCAGATACCGAAGATAATGAAACTCTAAGAGCCTCACCCGTGTCTAGATTAAATATTCCCCAGAATGAATCAACTTGAGCTCCAGAAGCGCCTTTGTATCTCGTTACCGATTTTACAGCACTCCAAACAGCACCATCAAATCTTTCAAGGGTATATGTTATATCAGAATTAGGAGACTGAACATCTACGTAAGAAGCCATGTCTATATACACAACAAGCTTCTGTCCAGAAACATTCTGAATAGATGCGCCCCCAGGACCAAGGTCTAACTGAGCAGGAGCAGTTCCAAAGTGGTATGAGTTGGTTTCTATAGAGTTGTTAGGCTGTGAGAAAGCTACAATTTGAGTTGATCCAGGTCCAAGAACATATGGAGACTCTGGAGTACCAACAAACATTTCTTCGTTTACGCCTCCTCCTTGAACAGCGCTTCCATCAATTGTGAATGATGGATATGTTCCTGTAACAGCGATTCCGTTTGTGCCAGATATAGATACTGTCTGGTCTGGGGAATCATTGATGATTGTAATTGTTTTTGTTGTGTTGTCTGCTGCTGTAGTAATTCCAGTTCCGCCAACAATATTTATAGAGCTGTTTGCAGCTCCAGCACTAACAGGCTGTGCAGGTGTTCCATCACTCACAATAGAAAAACTATTGATGGTGTGATTCAATGTAAACGATGGATAAGTTCCAGTGACGTTGAGGTCTGAACCAGCGCTGATGCTAACTACTTGGTCAGGCGCTGTATTTACCAAATTGAAGTTTGGATACGCACCACCAATGCTTATATCAGTACCTGTGAATGAAACAACTTGATCTGGAGCAGTATTCGTTACAGTAAATGTTGGGAATCCTCCTGTTACAGAGATGCCAGTTCCAGCAACAACGCTTGTGTTTGTGAATGCAGATGCTGCTAACTCTTGTTTGTAAACATCACCGCTTGTTGGGTCTGAGAAAAGAGCTGCTGTTAAGCCAGAACCAGTTGGTGGCTGATTAATAAAAGTAAGTGCCAACACACCAACTCTTGATGTAGATAGCGATAAGCCAGAGTCGTTTGCCTCTCCGTCTTGCACCACAGTATATCCACCTCCTACTGAGCCAGATGTTAGTTTGAGTAGCGTTTGGTATGTGTCTTTTACTTTCGTATTTGTAAGAGTAGCCATTTCTGTATATTTGTATTCTATGCAAATTTAATAAAAATGCCAAAGCACTCTAAGAAGAGTATGTTTCGGGACTTCAAAATGAAGAACCCAGATACAATCTCTCGAAGCTACTTGAAATACATTAGGCTAGTCCAGCGAGATATAGCTGGTAACTATGATGTTACGGAGTCTCAGATGAACTTTATGATATTTGCATACGACTATGAGTTCTTTACACTCGATAGAATAAGCAACGATTACTTCACCAGCAAGGCACAGACTGCAAAGAAGATTATCTATCCTCTACAGACCTCTGGTTACATATATAAGTATTACGATAAGCTGTCTCCATCTGGATACGAAGAAGCTATGTTTTATGAAAGCAAGTTTAACTACAGGGTACGCTATGCCTTAACACAGAAAGCCAGACTGCTTGTCCAGAAGTTCTACAGAAAGCTCGAAGGAGAGGAGCAGATTAGTGTGCCGATTTAACCTTGAACGGTGCTTTTAGAGAAGCGTTCTCGTGCGGTACAAATTTACCTTCGTGGGGCATAAGGTAGTAGCGCCCCTTCTCGAGCATCCAGTGATACCCAGAAGGAGCTTCTACCATTACTTTTTTGCGAGAGGCTTTCATTAGCATTTTTTTCTTTTAGCAATCATTCCACCCCTCTTGTATTCCCTTTTGTCGTGCTTCTTTAGGTGTACGTACACTGTTTGACCAGCTTCGTTTTTGGTTCTGTAAACCTTCTGGTCGTTGTAGTTTGCTTCAGAAGCTCCCTTTGAGGCAGATATAGAAGAAGCCATTCCAGCTTTTTTCTGTGCAACTCCTGGGTCTATAGAAGTTCCAACAAACACTGTATCGCTCTGTGGGTTGTAGTCAGTAAATGCTGCGGCAGCAGACTTGTAGTCTTGGAATGTTTCTGTCTTACCGTAGTTAGGTTTGCTTGGCTTTTTGCCTTTTGGAAGCTTTCCTCCTTCTTCGTATTTCTTCTTAGCCTTCATTATTTCTTGCTTCTGTTACGTTTTGCACTCATAAACTTACGCTCTCCGTGATCGTAGTCTTTACCATCACCGTTGCCGTATGTTCCAGCCTCACGGTTCTTCTTTACCAAGAACGCACGGTACTTTCTTCTCTCAGCTGTTGAGTGGTACTTCTTGTCGTAAGCCTTCTTCTTATCACGAGACTTCTTATTCTTGCGGTAGTAATGCGCTGATGATTTCTTCTTTGCTTTCATTACTTCTTGCTTTCTTGGTATAGTTTCATATCTGACTTGAACAAGTCGTAGTTGGTGTTCGCCCCAGCATGGTGGAACTTACCCCAGAAGTCCTCAGTGGATATCTTGCCTTCTCTCCAGTCACCGAGGTTAGCCTTCGGGTGTTGTAGGTAGTTTCCTATGAACAATACTCTCTGCTGTTCTGGTGTCAGTGTAGATGCATCAAGAGACTTCTCCTTGTACAGATTATCTAACCAGTCTGGTACTTCTAGGTTGTTGTCCTTGAACTCCTTGTAGGTTCTGTTGACCGCTGTTATTCCACCAGCTGCTTCTCCTGCTTCAAACATAAACAGTCCTCTTCCTACCCCTTGAGGCACGAGTTCATCTTTATCGTTCTTGATCAACTGGATAGCGTTAGGCTTCATTCGCTGTTGAGAGCCAGTCTCGTGGAATGCAATGATGTTCATCAGCTCCTCGTAGTCGGCAGCCTCTCCACCCTTCTTACTGATTAGGTGGTTCATTGCAGTAGAGTATCCGTAGTCTGTTGTCTTCTTTGGTTCGGTTGGCTTAGATTGAACTATACCTCCGTCAATGTATACAACGTACTTCCTATTTTTCTTTTTTGCTTTCAACCTTCTTGCAGTCTTTTGCCTTATCACAGATACACATACCGTCTGCACCACACGCAAATGGGTCAGCTGTATAAGTGCCTGATGGTAAGATACTTATGACTACAAATATAGCAATTAAAATGATGATACAGGTTAGCATAAGACAGGTTAGGTTTGGGATACAATGCTCCGTAATACAACGTCTTGATGGATGCGTTACAACTATACTTTCGATGAATAACATCCGAGCAGGTTTAACGTTCAGACTGCTTAACCGCTTTCATCTCATACTCGTTCAAACGCCTGCAAACCATCGTTGATTACGTAGCAAAGTTACAACTTATTTATCACCAAGTCAATACCCTTTTTTGAGGAATATGTTTTACAGGTTATGTTAAAAGTGCTGAGAAATATAGAATGTGGGGATTATAATACATATATCACGCACGCAGGCACACACCGAAACGGAATCCGCAACCCAACCCCCTATCAATCGAGCGTTCCGCCCCACACATTTCAGCGTTTCCGCACAGCCTTACACACTTCCTACCTTTCACCACTACGATGCACAGCCACTACCTACCTAGGCGTTGATAGTGGACTACCTATGTACTGCATCCGTATCGTTTCCCTGTATACTATGTAATGGATTGTGGGCGCACTTCATTGGACAGGTCGTACAATACCCCATCCACATATCAATCATCCAATACACTACCCTAAACAGGCATTACACATAGGCTATATATACCCACTTATTGCGTTCCAGTCTCACATAGGTATTTATACTCAATTTCACATCTGTTGTGTTTTTTTTCTCCACATCGCTTGTGGAATCAAAATATTGCCGTATCATTGCAATGTCGAAAGGGACAAACGTTATTTGAAATCTGCACTCGCAACCATCATCACAGCGCCATCGCTGACAGCCGTACTTGTGGGCATTAAACACTCGAATCAATGTCGGCAACGGAGCATCAATGTGAGGGAGGGAAACGAGTCGGAGCACGAGCATCTTGAAATACGGATGCACACTGCGAATAGGTGGTCATATGGTAACTACCTTAAGCAACCAACTTTAAGCAATGTAAACTTGGAGGCGGAGTCACAGCAGAAACCAAATGTACCTATGGGGCATTAGGAGGTAAGCAGTGAGGACTTCGGTCAAATGTCAAAGGGGTAAAATTGTTGTTGGGAGTTTAGGGATGTGAGAGTAGACAGGAATTCATCAAAGCGACATTTGTCACAGCGACCACGCTGTAGGCATCTTGGGGCTTAAGAGAGGGTAGGAGATAGCCATAGGATATCAACGAGAGTACCTTAAGTTTTGGGTTTTGTTAGGCAGTATAAACACAATCAACAGCGGAGCATTGAGGATGCTTGTAGGCTGTTTCGAACATATGGTTAGGGCGCTCAATCGGGAGCGTTTGGAATCCGTATCACAATGATTGAATCTTGAGGAGATTGGGAGCGTACAAACAGGGTCTTGTGCTCGGGCGCTTAATTCATCAACGAGGGAGGATGTCGTGTTACGGCAATAATCGTTTGGAATGTCCTGTAACACCTTGCTTAATCGGGAGCGCAATGCTGTTGTAGTGTTTGCCCTAAGTGGTCTACTTCAAACGGGAGGTCAGCAGTTCGATTCTGCTGTAGGGCGCAATGACCTAAGGCATAGGTCAGAATGTTTAACCCAAAAAAATTATCTATTATGCCACAAGTAATCAATGTCCTAACAGGGCGCAGAATCAATGAGGAAAACGCTCGTTTATCTTCATTCCACAACGGATACATTCACTCGAATGTAGCAATGCGAGTAGCGAAATCATTTCGAGTAACTCACGACAATTGGAACAGCGTTGATATCGCTTGGGACTTTATCGCTCAAGCAGATATGAGTAGCAATACTCAAAGCATCTACGTATTCAATGAGAATGGAAACGTGACCAACGTTAGACTAATCAACGGAGGTAACATCGAGAACGGCAAGAAGTACACCGATGCATCGGGCAATGTGTTCTACTTCCCTGCGGATACACAGCACCTCGTTGATTTCAACGGACAGCAGTTACCCGAGTACGCTGTACGCACAGCACGAAAGGTAATCATCAACGGCTCAAATGTTCGAGGTGTTCTACCATTCAACGATTGGATGGCTCAACGAGGCAACAACGCACCATCAGTACAATGGGGCGATGAATTCGATTTCTTCAAGTACGAGGGAGCAGAGACATACGGCAACAGGCTCGAACGATTGACCATCGGTGGTGTTACAGCCTTGGTTACCTTGAACGACTATCGTGCTTGGGACATCGCTGTGAACGACAATGGTGGTAGCAACATATTCGGTTACCACGGAAGCGGTAATTACCGAGCGCCATTCGATGCTACGATGGAGACAGGTAAATGGTATTTCGGTATCGAGGCTGAGAAGCAAGACAGCGATGCAAAAGCATACGCATCATACTTGGGAGGCAAGTGTGATGGATGGGGCGCAGAGCGTGATGGTTCATTAGGCAATGGAGGTGTTGAGTTCATCTCGCCAATCCTACCACTACACAACGGCTCATTGGTTCGCAAAAACTTCCAACAACATAGATGGATGTTGGATGCGAAATTAGATGACAACGGCAATGCTTGTCGCACAGCCTGTGGAGGTCATATGACCATCAGCAAAGCCGGTTTGGGTGGTCGTGAATTGCTCACACACTTGCATCACTTCGTTCCGTTCTTCTACAGCCTGTACATCGGGCGATTGAATACAGGTTACGGAGGCGCTGTTAGTAAAGGCTCAATCACTAACACTCGCAGAGCATTCAATGTGAAATCATTCGGTGTTGAGATTCGCATATTCAGTGGTGTGCCTTCAATGGAGGGCGCTTGGTGGAGAGTTCAACTTCTACAGGTAATCGCTGATATGATTGACAGCGGGGAGGTTCAGTCCTACAAGGATGTAGCCAATGCGCTCGTTACTGACAAGCATCCACTACGCAAGGTTATGCGTAAGATGTACGACAGCAAACGCATTCGTGACAAGTTCGCATTGGTTCTTGCCTTCGGACATATGTACGAGAACGAGAATGGCTCTATCGATATCAGTGGAACATCGGATGATGTTAAACACAAGGGCGATAGAATCATCACAGCGTTCAATCAATTCCAAGAGGTTCGCAGATGTGCGAGTCGTGTATGGAATGTACAAAGCATCGCAGTCAATCAGTGATGATGCTAAGGATGGAATGGTTAATGTGGGTTCGATTCCCACACCATCTCCTATTAACTTATTCATCGGTAGGTGGATATTTGGGTTAATGATTGTGGGCGCTCGGGGATTCTCGGGCGCTCATTTTTTCTCAGCCCACTATCAACAATCGAGTACCGACAAGGCATTAACCACAAACAAATTGTACTATGGATTCAATTCAACAACTTCGAGTGCAACTATTCAACTTGGAAAAGAATGGTAAGCACGACTACAAGGAGATCAAAACTATACTGAGCACCTTGGAAAAAAACTACACTGATGATGCGCTCTTATTTGCTGTATCCGAAACATCTTCTTACAACGATAGGCTGTACGAAATGCATGGAATATTGGAGCACGAAATCGATGAGGATGAAAAGATATTTCACGGATTGTGTTATCGAATCCGACTACTTCAATTATGTTTAATCAAAATGAAAGAGAAATGACAAGAGAAGAAATTATGAACGAACCGATTTGGACATCAAGACTGATATTCAACTCAAAGAGAATTACAGGTAAGGCTTGGAAAGACTGCAACGAGGATGAGCAGTACCAAGTAAGAAAATACATCCTTGAAAACAAGTAATTTCCACATTGTAACCCACTTACTTTGGGAAAAAATTTGCACAATCAATCTTAATGGTGTATATTTGCACCAAGTTTAACCAACACCGATGTCTGCAATGGGATATAACAGCAGTCCAACCAACTATGTGTTTGCTAATCGTAAATCAAACAAACTTAATCGCCAAGCAACAACTCAAGAATGCTTGGGACAACAACTCACACGGAGGCGGTATGGCTTATCCGTTCACTAACGAGCACAACGAAAGATGCGTGTTCATCGAAAAGTTTACTGACTTCGAGGAATTCTACAGCGAGTACAAGAGTGTACGCAAGATGGTAGACAAGCCAATGATTCTTCACTTCCGTATCTCATCAAGCGGTGGTCGTAGCGATGCTAACATCCATCCATTCTATGTTCGTGAGGACAAGATGGCTATGGGTCACAACGGAACCATCAGTTCACTTGGAGATGATACAATGTCCGATTCTCGCCACTTGGCGCAAATCATCGGCACATTCAAAGGCAACTCAACTGCTATGCTCAAGCACAGCGGTCTGCGTCAACTCATATACGCTGTCATTGGTAAGAGTAAACTTGCGTTTGTTGACTCATCGGGCAACTTTGAAATCTTCAACGAGCACTTAGGTCATTGGACTGCTAACGGAGATTGGATGTCTAACGACTCTTACAAGGAGGTACGTTCTTGGGTGTACCAAGGTAACAATAAGGTTGCTAAGACTTCGCTGTCGTCACACAAGACAACTGCTGAGAAGTACAAGTATTACAATGATTCGTACAAGAAGGCTACTCCTACGAGAAACCTGTTCGATGATTGGGATAAAGACTTAGATAGTCAAGAGGAACACTTCGACTTAGAGTCCAACACTTGGGTCAAATACTAATATTGGTTGGTTAGGTTGGGAGGCGTTGCTGTAATGGTGGCGCTTCCCATAATCAATCTAAAATCTAATTCACAATGACAAGAAAACTAAAAAACTATGCGGGAGGAATCATATCGTTATTCTTCCTGTTGATGAATGCATCATCATTCGGTCACGAGAAACATCCGTTATTCCTGTTCGGTATGGTAATAGGTCTCGTATCCGCAATCATATTCTTCAATCTAAACGATGACAACAATGCCTAATTATCAAGTAAACATATATCACGGTGGGGAGATGAAGGATGAAACCTACTTCTTCTATGATTTGGAACTTGCCCTAAAGTGGGCTAACCGAGGAGAACATTCCGAGGTAATTGAATTGAGTACAAACAAATTAATCTTTGCGTAATGACATTGAGGGAACAACGACTATACGACAGGCTAATCGAACTAAGCGAGGATATGCTGTCTTATGGAGATATGATGGATAACTCATACATCCGTATGAAAGGTGCGGAGATTGAGGCAGTAGTAAGAGAATTAACCAAAGACAAAGTAATATGAGAAAACAAATCTTTGAGACTAATCAGTTAGTCGCAGTTTATGGTACGCTGAAGCGTGGCTTCGGTAATCACAGGTTGCTAACCAACGCAACTTTCATTGGAGAGGGTAGAACCAAAGACAAGTACCGACTATGCGTCAGCGGTATACCTTACATGATTCAAGGGGAACACGAGGATGGTAACAATGTGGTCGTAGAACTATACGACTGCAATCCTTTCGAGATGTACAACTTGGACTTACTTGAGGGGCATCCAAGATTCTACAAGCGAGAGCAAATAGATGTCGTAGTAGATGGTAAAACTTACAATGCTTGGGTTTACTTCGTTCCCGACAACATCCACTACAACAACGGAGAGTATGTAGAGTCATACACAGGCTACACAAGTAGTTACATCGATGAGCAAATTCAAACGCAATATTAACCAAAAACAACTATGCAAATGAAAACGTTTATGCTAACTTACCCTGTGGGTAACAAAAATGAAATCCTATTCGAATCTGCACCAACTGAGCGTGAGGCAGTGGAGAAATTTAGAAACCGACTTGGAAGAAAACTACTTCCTTGGAACAGCGAGGTGACTGCTCTAAAAATAGATGGTCACAAGATTGAGAAAGAACCAAAGGTGGAGAAGAAAAAGATCTACTTCCGTTGGAGTGAGGCAGAGATTATAGATATGTTTAAGCAGTTTTCAGTGCTGTCTATTGGAAGGGCTAACGAGGAATTCATAAAAGACTTCGTTCGCCAGTATAGAGAAGCGCTGGTAAACAGATAGATAGATATCTGGGGAGCAGAAATGTTCCCCTTTTTTTTTGTTCTTAATTTTATTCCACTATGTTTGTCCTGTGCAACTGCAAAAAGGTTCACGGCTTCCGAACAACTATATCACATTTGTTGATAGTGGATGAGGAGCGGTGGACTGCGTAATAATCAGTCAAACAATAATCCTATCCATAGGAATCGGCTTGGTAACTTGAGTCGTTAGGTGGCGATACAAACGAGGAACTCAACGGAGGTATCTGCTTACTCAATTACTTCTCACTTGGGGGAGGGGGGAGTAAACTTGAGTAGCTCATCCCACTCAGAATCTAACAAAGGTATCTACTATGCGTAATCAAAACAACTTCCTTAGAGCGTTTACATCGCTCTTCTCTTTATCGTTTTCATTCTACTTAGCATCACACGGCTCGTTCGTGTTGTTCTTCATGTTCTTACTAATAGGACTGAGTAGTTTGTTCAACTTTCTCTCTAATCTTTAGCGGGTTTAACGTTAAACCTGTATATTTGTATAACAAATTAAATTCAATACAATGAGTAAAACATTAACATCTGCTCTACTACAAGTACAAGCAGAACTCAAAGCACCTAAGAATCAGCGTAATAAGTTTGGTAACTACAACTATCGCTCTGCTGAGGATATTCTTGAAGCAGTAAAACCATTACTGACTAAACACAAGTTATCTATGCACATTACTGATGAGGTAATGGAAGTAGGCGGAATCACTTTCATCAACTCTACTGTTGTTGTAAGCAATGGCGAGGATAAGGTTTCTGCGTCAGCACAAGCGGGTATCGATGTAAACCGAAAAGGTATGGACATCGCTCAGTCTTTTGGCTCATCATCTTCTTACGCTCGTAAGTACGCAATGAATGGTATGTTCTTAATCGATGACACCAAAGATGCTGATGCTACCAATACTCACGGCAAATCAAATACTACACCTACAACACAAGCAGATGATTCAGATTGGTTCGCAAAGGCTATTGAGTACATCAAGGGTGCTAAAACAAAATCAGCAAAAGAACTTGCATACAAGCAGATTCTAACAAAGTACGGAGACAAAGCATCAGCGGGTCAAAAGACAGCGTTGGCTAAATTCGTAGGTTAATGGATTTCGCACAAAAACTAATGGAGCGCACAGGTAAGGGATATCTCTCTTACTCTGCGCTCAAGTATGCAGCGGATGGTTCTCGTAATCAAGATATGAAACTATTCGAACTCTACATGAGAGGACTGCTTAAGAAGGAATCCGATGCACTATACTTCGGTTCTCTTTATGATACGCTGTTGTTAGAACCCGAGACACTGACTGATAAGTTTTATGTCTTGTACGATGACAACAAAAAAGCAGAACTTGACAGCAAGTATTCCGAAAAGTACAAAAGTCCTCGAGCATCAAAGGTTTGGAAAGAAGAGTACGATGAGTGGTATCAAAGCGAGGTCGAGCACGCTAATGGAAAGGATATCGTAATTGAAGAGTGGATGAACCAGGCAGAGGCTATGATTGTTCGCTTGGATGAATCAGAGGTCTTTGATATGGAGACAGGAACTATGACACCTGTACGCAGATACCTGACAGGTAACGCTCAGTATGAAATCAATGATTGGATAGAAGACATACCTGTTCGTGGATTCCTTGATGTAAGAGGAGATGGATTCATATCGGATTCAAAGACAACACGAGAACTATTTGGCTTCCGTTACGATGTAGGCAAGTACGACTATGATATTCAGGCATACATCTACACACACGTTGAGGCTTGTGACAACTTCTATTGGGTAGCGCAGACTAAATCCGTTCCCTATACTTGTGCGGTTTACAAGGCTTCAAAATCTACTATAAGTAGAGGAGAGTATAAGTTTTGGTCTGCTGTTGAGAACATTAGAAAATGGCTGAACTCTCCCGAGAAGGATACAAACACATTTGCAATTTATTCAGAAATATGAACTACTTAGATGACTTAATCAGTGATTACTACGAGAGGGTAGGAATCGAGAGAAACGATAGCGCTCGTGACCACCAATCAACTATGGCGAGACAGGCTATTATGGTGTCGCTGTGCACCCTGTCAAGTATGACTGCTATCGGTAACAAATTTGGAAAAGATCACACAACAATACTATACGCCAAGCGAAAGCACGACAGGAATATGCGGAACTTGGACTACATAGATTTGTATAACACTGCTACTGAGGTTGTAGAAGACCTTGTGGGCAAGGTTGACAACGATGTATTTTCGGATACAAACAAAGCAAAGGAATTTATTTTTGCATTAGTGCGTGAGAATAATTATCTTCGTTCAGAGTTACATAGAGAAATCGTTTAATTTTAATACAGAGAAACCGTGAGTGAAACAAAGTACGACTCAGACTTCATCGGATTTGCCGATGACCCGAAACTAAATGAGGATGGAACTATCCGTTCTTGGAGATTAACGCTAAAAGAAAACCACTTGGCTGACTTAGAGAAATACAAGACAGCAAAAGGCAACGTTTACATTACTATGTTGGTTGCTAAGAGTGGTAAATCCGTTGCTACAATCTACAATCCTCGCTCCGAGAAGGCAATTGCTGACATGAACGCTTACAAAGCGAAAGGAACGCAACAGCAAACAACAGCGCAACCAAGCCAAGCGTTTGCAGAAAACAATGACCTCCCGTTCTAATTGAATAATTAGACTACTTGAGAGGGGAGTGGGGTTTCCCATTCCCCTTTTTTTATAACCAAAAACAACTACAATGAGCAAGTTTAACAATCTAATCGCAGGGGCTACATTCCTTAAGATGAAACTCGACTTCAAGCGAGATGTAGTATCCCTAAACGAAAACCTAATCACCTTTGTCGCACAAGATGGCGCACACAAAAAGGTTCGATGCTACCAAGCAAAGTACAATCCAATAACCAACAAGGTAACAACAGACTATGTTGGAGATGAGGATTATTCTGTCCTTTACTTCCCGCAAAAAAACAACGACAACGTTATAATGGCTAACAACATTCAATCTGCTGAGGCAGAACTCAATGATGTTACAGGCAGAATCATAACAAAATGGCGGTATGAGTCATAAGCCAATCTATTATATGGAAATAGAGGTAGCCTACAAGAAAGGCAAATCTCTTGTAAAGGATGACACTTGGTGTGTGACCACATACGAAACGCCAAGCGACATATCAAGATACGACAAGAAAACAATGTCGAGACTGAATGGATTGTACTACGCTAAAGGATATAAATCCGCAAAGCAGATTGTAATACTAAAAATCAACAGTAAGAAGCAAATAGGAACCACAAATGGACACACTAATTAGAAAAAGAAAGCACATTAGGTATGTAGAATCGTACCTAAGAGATGTTAGATATGAGATAGTAAACATAGTAGTATCATCTAACACCATCGACAAAGACATTACAAAGCGACTCAACAGCCTCGGCTCACTGCTTAAGAAATACGAAAGAAGAAAAAGATTATTAAAGTTTTAATTATGGCTTACCACGACAACAAGAATCACAAGAAGATTATCGACTGCGTACTCGAGCAGAACGCAAAACTTTTCCAAAACCTAGGAATCGATTGCTCCAAGACTGAATACGAGAAGGCTAAGGTATCTGAGCGTCAAAAACTAAGACGCATACTGCACTTAGATGAGGATAAGATTGGTCGATTGATAAAAGACTCGTTAGATGATTAGTGCTCATAGAAAAGCCGAAGACATTCTAAGTGTCTATGGAGAAAGAGATGGCATAATACACGCCACTCAGTGCTTAGTTATGGCGCCAATTGGCCCTTTACGTGACTATTGGTGGAATGTAGTGGAGTTAATAAAATACAATGGAAGAAGATATAATCAGATTCAGGAAGGCAGTTAAACTAATACTGCTTATGCAGTCAACACTTGAGCAGATGGATGAACTCAAGGGAACTGCTGTATACAAAAGAGACATCAAGCAATTGATGAACAATCTAGAGGTAAAGTTGGAGAGGTTTATTGCTCCACATATCAAGCAGATTGGAATGACCGATGAGTTTCTTATGATGCAAATACAAAGAGGCGTTGATGAGATAGTTTCAATGTCGCTCGAAGACCTACACAACTTTAACCAAAACAAAAATGAAGAAGAGACCGATTCGAAGAAAGAGCAAGAATAGTATCAATTCAACTGAATCAGCCGAGCGTAATATAATGAAGGCTACGCTGTATCAAGTGCTAAAAGAATATTGGAAAGAACACTGCCGTGTAAACGGAGTTGGAGACACAAGAAACAGGGAGTTTGTGATACATCGACACGCTTTTTGTGTTGCTTGTGAGAAGTACGCTTCGCTTACCCTCAAGACTCTAGCAAGTATTATCGATAGAGACCACGCCACGGTGCTACACGCAAAGAAAAATCACGAGATGAACTACAGGTTTGATTCCGAGTATCATTACCTGTATAATCAAATCGAATCGGATATAATATCTATCGTCTCCGATAGCGGACTTTCTCCAAAGCAGATAGATGTATTCGAATCAGTTTCTGAGGAGCTGTTGGCTCTAAGGTCAAAGAATATGAAGATCGTTGGACGTATGCGAAAGATGAAGGTAGAGCACTTGGAGGAGATTAATAAGATAAAGGCTCAACTCAAGCATTATGATTTTATCAAGAAGCAGAACTCCGAGTTATACGAGAGAAACAAATCATTACAAGAAGAATTAAAACGAGTAAAAAACCTGCTATGAAAAAGTTATTCAAAGTTATTTGTAAGGGGGTTACATACGGCACTTACAACACCATCGAGCAAGCACGTAAACTGCGTACCATACTGCAACGCAGAGGCAAGGATAAGATTATCATTCGTGTAACCGAAGAGGACATAGACCCAAGATGAGTACCAAAATGGTACACCTCGTCACAAAAAGAAACTAAAATTATGACACAAAGAGAGATACTACTGGAGATGTATGAGAAACTTTGGAACACTGACAAGGACAAATTTACTTGGAATGCGATACTGAAGGACACACTTGAGAAAATAGAAAAGTGTAAGCACATCAAAAGAGAAGGGGAGAGTTGCAGACTAAACAACAACTGCACCTATCCAGATTGTAAATAGAGACCTTACACCGCAGTGTGACAAAGTGTAAGATAAAAACACCACAAAGTGTAAAATAACCCCCTAATGATGGGATTTAACACAAAAGAGAGATGAGAAATTTAAAAGAACTAATCAATCACTATAAAGGATTGTGGGCAGATGGAAAACGCCCAACCATAGAAGAAATTGGAGAAGCAAAAGATGCTATAACCAAAATTTGGAATGGTAACCAAACTGAAATTGGAGAAGTAGGCAATTATTATGGTGGTCTATCAGTTATGGAGAATGATGGCGCATACTTTTGGGCTATTGAAAACTATGACGGATGGACGCCTGAAGAAATTACTAAGGAGTTGTATGATGCATTATTAACCTTTAACACCAAAGAGAAATGAAACAACAATATGAATTCGCAGATGGCAGCACTCACGCATTTACATTTGGTGATGGGAATGCGGTAATAACCTACAAGGAGAGAGATTCTTTTAT
>Ga0196901_1000431_pt1 | contig 22082 bp, 26 predicted proteins | sample CB_VirMetaG_FD_169099 | JGI IMG/M metagenome (GOLD analysis project Ga0196901, IMG submission 169099) | Freshwater to marine saline gradient viral communities from Chesapeake Bay - CB_1504_1 Viral MetaG (v3) (version 3) | ecosystem: Environmental > Aquatic > Marine > Coastal | place: USA... | reverse complement strand
GAATTTGGAGATTGTTTTAAAGACGTAATTTATTGGAAAAAGAAAAATGTTGCACCTCACATACAAAAAGGAATAATAAACAACCTTGTTGAATTTATATTGTGTTTTGGTGATGGCAAAAGAAAATTCTTAAACCCTCAATTTGGTCAAGGGTCTTATTACAATGTTATAGAAGGTGTTTCGGCATCAGGTAATGAATTTTCAAAAGTACATAAGGCAACATTTCCAGTATATTTGCCTGAAAACATTATTACTAATTTCACAGGAAGAAATGCAATTGTTATTGATTGTTTCGGTGGAACAGGTACTACTTTAATCGCCTGTGAAAAATTAAACAGGTTATGCAGAATAATGGAACTAGACCCTAAATACTGCGATGTAATAGTTAAACGCTGGCAGGAATTTACAGGCAAAGAAGCTACATTAGAATCTACTAAAGAAACTTTTAATGCACTGGTTTCGGAGTTATAAAGATGACTCAGGGAAAATTACACGTTCCAACAGACGAAACTAAAAAATTAGCTATGACTTTAGCTGCTGTAGGTGTACGGCATGAGGACATATCTACGAAATTAGAGATAAGCGCAGACACCTTGGTTAAACACTATAAGCGTGAATTAGATAATGGTAGGGTAGATGCCAATGCCGCTATTGGTAGGTCGTTGTACGAGCAAGCCAAAACAGGTAACACAACAGCTATGATATTTTGGTTAAAAACACGGGCTGGGTGGAAAGAAACAGATAGACACGAAATAGCTGGAGCCGATGGCGGCGATTTGGTTGTCAAATGGCAGAAATAGTCATACCATACAAACCCCGCGAGCAACAGCTTCAAATACATGATGCAATTGAAAGCAACAGATTTGTTGTTGTTGTGGCTCACCGAAGGTTTGGTAAAACGGTAAATGCTATAAACGCTGCTATCAAGGCGGCAATTGATTGCAAGCTAGAACGCCCACGTATCGGTTACATAGCACCCACATACTCTCAAGCGAAACGAGTAGCGTGGGATTACCTTACGCACTACACGCGACCACTAAATGCTGTGGCTAACATTGCTGAGTTACGTGTTGACTTTTGGGATAGGCGTATCCAGTTGTACGGCTCAGATAACCCTGACTCATTGCGTGGTCAGTACTTTGACTTAGTAGTGCTAGATGAGATTGCTGACCAAAACCCAAAGATATGGAACGAGATTATTCGTCCTGCGCTTGCTGACCGCAAGGGTAAGGCTATCTTTATCGGCACACCAAAGGGGCAGAATCACTTTAAAGAGTTGCGAGACCGAGCAGAGACAGAGATTGGTTGGCAACTTTTAGAGTTTAAAGCCTCACAAACAAACATTGTAGATGCCGATGAATTAGAAGCCGCCAAGCGCGAGATGGGTGAAGACAAATACAACCAAGAGTTTGAGTGTAGTTTTCACGCTGCAATCGAGGGTAGTTATTACGGCAAGATTATGAACGACCTTGAGTCTGAAAACCGTTTTTGCACCATTGCTCGTAGTGATTTACTAAAGACGTATGTAAGTTGGGACTTAGGCATGGGCGACAGCACCTCTATTTGGGTGGCTCAAGTGCTAGGCAAAGAAATACGCTTAATGGATTACTTTGAGAATCACGGTCAAGGTTTGGACTGGTATGTAAGAGAGCTTACCAATCGAGGGTGGAAGCAAGCAGAGATGCTATTGCCACACGATGTACAAGTCAGAGAGTTGGGGACAGGTAAGAGTCGGTTAGAGGTATTACAAGAGGCGGGACTATCTTGCACGGTTGTGCCACGGTTAAGCATAGATGATGGCATACAGGCTGTACGCTCTATGTTGCCTAATTGTTGGTTCAATTTGCCTAACACAAAAGATGGGTTAGAATGTATTAGAAACTATCGTAGAGAATTTGATGAAAAGCGTAACGTCTTTTATGACAAGCCATTGCACGACTGGGCATCACACGGTAGCGATAGCTTGCGCTACTTAGCGGTTGGCATGAATGACACAGTTAGTTGGTCAAAACCTTTGAAAGTCAATACAGGGTGGGTCGTGTAATGTGGGTGTTACCAAAGGGAAGTATGCCTACAAAAGCAGATTATGATGCTTTATTGGCGCGAATTGAAGAGCTTGAGCGTAAAATAGCGCAATTACAGCCTAAACGTGGTCGCCCACATAGCGAGGATAAAAATGGATGAGGGTAAATTAAAGTCAATCTTAGAGGCAGAGATTGATAATGCCATTGGCTACCTAGACTCAGAAACAACAGAATCAAGAGCCAAGGCGCTTGAATATTACTTGCGTAACCCATACGGAAATGAGGTTGAGGGTCGCAGTCAAATTGTGACGGGTGAGGTTGCCGAAGCTATTGATGGCGCATTGCCACAATTGTTGCGAGTGTTTACCCAATCTGATGACATTGTGCGCTTTGAACCGCGTGGGCCAAACGATGAAGAGGGCGCTAAACAAGCTACCGAGTATTGCAATTGGGTCTTCTATACGCAGAACTCAGGCTTTGCCATCTTGCACGATTGGCTAAAAGATGCGCTTATGCAAAAGACAGGTATTGTCAAAGCATACTGGGACACAAAAACAACACAAAAGAAAGAAACATACGAGAATCTGACAGACGATGAAGTAGTCATGCTACTTGCTGATGGCACATTAGATGTGATTGAGCAGGAAGCCGAAGAGATAGATGTAGAGCAACTAGACGAGATGGGTCAACCATTGAAGTTACGTTATAACTCTATCACGGTTGGCAAGAAGACTAAGCAGGGTGGCGTCAAAATTGAAAACGTACCACCTGAAGAATTCTTGATGTCAAAGAAAGCGACTAGCATTGATGATGCTCCCTTTGTAGCGCACCGAAAGCTTATGACACGTTCAGACCTTATCTCAATGGGCTTTGACGCTGAAACCGTTGCCGCATTACCTGCATACGATGAGTTGTCATACACAAGCGAACGACTTGCACGGTTTTCTAATGGTGAGCAACCTTACCAAGACGAAAGTTTAGATGACTCAATGCAAGAGATTGAGTTGTACGAGTGCTATCTTAAGACTGATTACGATGGCGATGGCATAGCTGAGTTTAGACAGATTTACTACGCAGGTTCAGAAATCTTAGATAATACCGAAACTGACTACGTGCCGTTTCATTCGCTTTGTCCGATACCTATTCCACACAAGTTCTTTGGCGAGTCAATGGCTGACCGCACAATGGACTTACAACTTATCAAATCAACCGTAGTGCGTCAAATGCTTGACAACCTATACCTAAGTAACAACTCTCGTGTGGGTGCGGTAGAGGGGCAGGTAAACCTTGATGACTTATTGACCAGTACGCCTGGCGGTATCGTGCGTATGAAAAACCCAAACGCGGTTGTGCCGATGTTAGTGCCAAGTGTTATTTCTCAAGCATTCCCCATGCTTCAATACTTAGACGATGTGCAAGGTAAACGCACAGGTATTTCTGATATGCAACAAGGTCTTAACCCTGACATATTGCAGAACGTTACCGCCGCTGCGATTGCCGCTAGTAGCCAAGCAAGTGGTGGAAAGTTAGAGTTAATCGCTCGTATATTTGCTGAAACTGGCATTAAAAGCCTTTTTATGGGAATATTGCACCTAGTTTGCAAGTATCAAGACAAACCCGCCATCATTAGATTGCGTGGCAAGTACGTACCCATAGACCCACGCGAATGGTCAAATCAATATGATATGCAGATTAATGTAGGTTTGGGTACAGGTAACAAGCAAGAGCAGATGACAATGTTGCAGATGGTGCTTGCCAAGCAAGAAGCTATCATTCAACAATACGGTGCATCTAATCCGCTAGTAACAGTCAGTCAATATCGCCAAACTTTGGGGAGGTTTATTGAAGCCGCAGGTTTTTCAGATTCAGCAGAGTTCTTTAAAGAAATCACGCCAGAGATTGAACAGCAGATTTCACAACCCCAACAGCCCAAGCCTGACCCAAATATGCAAGCTCTACTCCAGCAAGCCCAAGCCCAAGTTGAGATAACTAAGCAAAAGGCAATGGCTGACATAGAGGCAAAGCAAGCAAAGGCACAGGCTGATATTCAGCTTATGCGAGAGAAGACTGCCGCAGAGTTACAACAACAGAGAGAAGCTGCGGCGCTAGATATGCAATTAGAGCGTGAAAAAATGGCGCTTGAATTACAATTAAAGCGTGAGGAATTGTCGGCTGAGATTGCACTTAAACAAGCCGCGATGCAAGCCGATATTACTAATGACCCAAGGATTAGCCCATTATGAGCGGAAACCCTATCTTAGACAGACAAATAGCTGACTCTGTGCAATCGTTTCAACAGCAAATGCCACAGCAGATGCCTCAACAGATGCCTCAACAGATGCCACAAATGCAACAGCCGTTTAGGTTGCCGACCCAAATGCCTCAGATGCCGACACAAGACTTTTCGTATCGACCACAGGTGGCAAACCCGTTCTTTGGTGGCGCAATACCAATGAATTTTAATTTGCCAAGCGCTAACCAAATACCTGCTGACTTTGCGGTTAGGAAATATACGCCTAGTATGACAAACCCTGCACCTGTAGTTGCCCCACGTTTTAACAACCAAATTAGTCAAGGTGATGGCGGCTATGTAATGGGCGGAAACTTTAACGGTGGCAATCAGAATTGATTAACGCACAATTTGCCTTAAACTTAATTAACGATGAGTTCTTTATGGGTGAAGTAGAGGCTATAAAGAAAAGCTATATGGATGAAATTGTAAATAGCAATCCTGAGAATTATGATGAGCGAGAAAACGCTTACCGTGGCTTACTAGCGGTCAACAAGTTTGTAGCGCATTTTGAGTCTTTGGCGGCACAAAAGCAGATAGACGCAAAGCGGCGCAAGATATTTTGATTTCACAGCATTTCGCTGTAAACTGAGCCAAGCAGGGAAACTTGGTTAGGGGTAAAGATGAGCGAAAACATGACACCCGTTGAGGGTAATGGAACGCTGTCAGTAGACGGTGCGGCAAATGCAATGCTTGGGCTTATGGGCGGTGAGGACTCGGAAGAGCAACCCGTTGCCGAACAAGAAGAACAGGTAGAGGCGGAGGCTACTGAAGACTCGTATGAGGTAGATGAGTCGGAAGACGAAGTTGGTGAAGAGGAACAAGAGCAAGAGCAACCTAAGTATCGAGTCAAAGTAAGTGGCGAAGAGCTTGAGGTCACGCTTGATGAGCTTGTTAACGGCTATCAACGGGAAGCAGACTATACTAAAAAAACCCAAACACTTGCAGAGGCTCGCAAGAACCTTGAGCAAGATAAAGCAAGCGTTGAGCAATCTAAACAATTAAGAGACCAGTACTCTCAGAAATTGCAATTAGTGGAGCAGATGATCTCTCAGCAACCACAAGAGGACTTGCAACTTTTAAAGGAAACTGACCCAATTGGTTATGCAGTTCGAGTGGCTGAACAACAGCAAAATGACAAACAACTTGCCGCTATACAAATGGAGCGCAACAGAATTGCACAAATGCAACAATCTGAACAGCGTGAATTATTACAGCAACACGTTGCAGTCGAAGCTGAAAAGCTAACCCAAGCCATACCTGAGTTAGCAAGCCCCGAGCAAGGTGAAACAGTCCGAAAGGAAATTCGCCAATTTGCAAAATCAATAGGTTGGACAGACCAAGAGTTAGCAAGTGTGTACGACTCTCGCGCAGTAATGACTCTGTACAAAGCGATGCAGTATGACAAACTAGTCAGTAAGCGGCCAGGCGTGATTAAGAAAGTGTCCGAAGCCCCAAGAATGATTAAGTCAGGTGCATCAGTACAACGGAGTCCCGAGCAGGAACAGACAAATAAACTAAGGCAAAAACTACGAAACTCAGGTCGAGTAGCAGATGCCGCCAACCTTTTTGAAAAATTTATTTAGGAAACTATCATGGCTACATTTACCGCACATACCGCCATCGGTCAGCGCGAAGACTTATCTGATGTTATCTATAGCATCAGCCCAACAGAAACACCTTTGCTTAACACATTGGCACGTAGCAAAGCTACAGCCGTGTACCACGAATGGCAGACAGATAGCCTAGCCGCCGCAACTACCGCTAACGCCGCAGTTGAGGGTGCTGACGCTACTTCAGCCACCATTTCACCAACAGTACGTCTTGGTAACTATACCCAAATCGTTCAAAAGACTATTCAGGTATCTGGCACTTTAGACACCGTTAACAAAGCAGGCAGAAAATCTGAAAAAGCCTATCAACTTGCGCGCGCGTCTTCAGAATTAAAAAGGGACATCGAAACCATTTTGGCAAGCAACCAAGCTCGTTCTGCTGGCAACAGCTCAACCGCTCGCAAGATGGCATCAATGTTGTCATGGATTAAGACTAACACTTCAGTCGGTACAGGTGGTGTTGACCCATTGACAATCGGTGAATCTACTCGTACAGACGGCACACAACGTGCATTTACTGAGACACTCTTAAAGACAGTTATCAGCGAAGTATTTGTGTCAGGTGGCTCACCTAAAGTGTTGTTAGTTGGCGCGGCTGGTAAGCAGAAAGTGTCAACCTTTGCAGGTATTGCCGCTCAACGTTATATGGCCCCTGCTGATGCACCTACAACCATCATTGGCGCGGCCGATGTTTATTTGAGCGACTTCGGGTCAGTTTCTGTGGTACCTGACCGTTTTATGCGTGACCGTGACGCATTGGTGCTTGACCCTGAATTTGCCGCAGTAGCTTACTTACGCCCATTCCAAACAAATGAATTGGCTAAGACTGGCGACAGCGACAAGACTCAGATTCTTGCAGAGTTGACTTTAGAAGTTCGCAACGAAGCAGCTCATGGCGGTGTCTTTGATTTAAACATGGCACTTTAATCTAAGCTAACAACGGGGGCGGGGAAACTCGCCTCCGTATTTACATGAAAAAATACTTAAATGTTGACGCCCTAGCTGGCAGACATACAATTGCTCACAATGATGGCGATGGTGGTTTGATATTAGAGACCAAGCAAGACGTTAGCCACATTATTGAGTCTAATAAAAAGATGTTTAATGAAGTGTCATCACAAGACAAGTGGGGCGACTTAACTCACGTTGCTAGATTACCGTTGACTGTGATAGATGATTTAAATAAAAAGAATGTAATGCGTGGCTTTGCAGTTGTTGATGAAAAGGCTTTCAGAATGTTCTTAAATAACCCCGATAACAGATTCTTTAGAACAAGACCAGGTACGGTATGAGGTTAGCTATCTGCGTACCATGCCGTGACCAAGTAATGTCGGGCTTTTGTTTTGATTTAGCTCGATTGGTAGCGTATCAAACAAAGATGGGCGATGAAGTCTTATTGTTTCAAATGCCTGGCACACTTATCTTTCATCAACGAGAAAAACTTGCCAAGACAGCGATAGATGCAGGTGCTGAAGCAATCTTGTGGATTGATAGTGATATGCGCTTTCCTGCCGACACGTATGAGGTTTTATTGGCGCACGGTGTGGATATATGCGGGGTCAACGCTACGACTCGTGTAGAGCCTGTTTTGCCTACTGCGTTAAATGTAGAAATGATAGATGAATCTGCCGTGTTTAAGAAAGTGAATAGCGTAGGAAAAGATTATGTAGAGGAAGTATCTGCTGTTGGTTTTGGTGTGACATTAACAAGAACATCTGTGTTTAGTAAAATTGCCGAGCCGTGGTTTGACATACTTTGGACTGATGCAGGTAGTATAATTGGCGAGGATGTGCATTTTTGCATCAAGGCGCAGGATTTTAATATTAAAACGCATGTTGACCATGTGCTTTCAAAGTACATTAAGCATATCGGCACAAAAGAATACGGCTGGGGTGATATTAAATGATAACCAATTACAGCGACCTAAAGACGACAATTGCTAATTACTTAGCTAGAAGCGACTTAACTGCGGTCATACCTGATTTTATTCGTCTAGCAGAGGTTCGCTTGCGTAGAAACTTGCGTATCAGACAGATGCTCAAGTCAGCCGAAACACTCACAACAGGCGGTGATTCTACCGTTTCATTGCCTACGGACTTCTTAGAGTTGCGTACTTTATTTCTAAACACAAATCCAGTATTAGATTTGCAATATATGTCACCCTCATTGTTTAACCGCAATGCACGGGTGCAAGAGTCTGGCATCCCTATCTTTTATACAATATTAGCGAACGAGTTTAAGTTTGCACCGATTCCCGACTCAGATTACTCATTACAAATTCTTTACTACGGTGCGCCTGAATACCTTGGCGATACTGTGCCGAGTAATGAGTTTCTAGCAACTTGCCCAGACTTAATTTTGTACGGTGCTTTAATTGAGGCAGAGCCGTACTTAATGAATGATGCTAGAACGCAAGTATGGGCAAGTATGTTTGACCGAGGTTTAGCAGCATTAACTGCCGCAGATGACTCTTCTGAGCATAGCGGTGTCCCTTTACAAATGAAAGTATCAGCGAGGTAATAAATCATGGCTGCAATGTCGAATTATTTAGAAAACGCACTAATTAACGCTACTTTACGTAACACGACCTTTACAAGTCCTGCTACCGTGTATGTGGCTCTCTTTACAACTGACCCAACCGATGCGGGTACAGGCACTCAAGTATCAGGTGGCTCGTATGCACGTCAATCAGCAACGTTTGGCGCTCCTAGCAACGGTGCTTCAACCACAAGCGCAGATATTACATTCCCAACAGCTACAGGTGATTGGGGCACGGTATCTTACTTTGGTATTTATGACGCCTCTACATCGGGCAACCTTTTGTATCACGGTGCATTAAACAATAGCAAAACCATTCAGACTGGCGACATCTTAAAGATTGAAGCTGGCAATCTGACAGTAACATTGGCTTAAAGGAACTGACATGGCTTTAGTGATAGCTGACCGCGTAAAAGAATCTAGCACGACTAGTGGCACGGGCACAATTACGCTTGGTGGCGCGGTTAGTGGCTATCAAGCATTTACAGCCATCGGTAACGGAAACCAATGTTATTACACAATAGTTAATATTGCTGTGGCTACCGAGTGGGAGGTAGGTGTAGGTACTTATTCATCATCTACCCTCACTCGCGACACAGTACTGTCATCGTCTAATGCGGGTGCAAAGGTATCGTTTAGTGTTGGCAACAAAGAAGTATTTGTAACCTACCCCGCAGACCGCTCAGTATCCCAAGCCGATATCGGCACAGCCCCAAACGAGATTCCGTTGAATCAATACCTTGGCTCATTAGCTTATCAAGACTTAGAAAGCGTAGTCATTGAAGGTGGGACTTTAGCAGGGCTAGATATACAAAGTTTAGCCGCTCAAGTGTCAACAGATGCTGTAAACACAGGTATCGTAAATGCAGAGCAGTTTTTAGCAGGGTCTAGTGCTGTGTTGCGGGGCGGGGCTACAAATTTGGTGACTTACACAGAAGATTTAACTAATGCTTATTGGGTTAAAAATGGTACAACCATAACCGCCAATGCAATTGTTGCTCCTGACGGTACTTTAACAATGGATAAATTAGTAGAAACCGCAGCAGGTGGGCATCATTATATTTATTCAGGGAATTACTCATATATTAGCGGAACAAGCTACACCTCTAGCTTTTATGCAAAAAAAGGCGAGCGTCAATATTTAGCTTTGGTATTAAGTAGTCTTGCTTTTGGAGCTACTGCATTTGCGGTTTTTGATTTAGAAAGCGGAACATTTAACCCTGCTGCTGGATTAACTGATGCCACAATAACACTTATTGGTAATGATATTTATCGCTGTACTATTACAGCAACAGCGACCTCTAGTGCAAGTGGTGCAGGGTTTACGCTTTTTATAAATAACGTAGCGGCAGCAGTTGTTAACACATACACAGGTGATGGCACTTCAGGTGCGTACCTTTGGGGTGCTCAATTAACAGCCTCTGCAACACCACAACCCTACCTCAAAACCGTAGCTACAGCAGTTACCACAGCATATGCCGCACCACTTGAATCGCCTAATGGTTTAGCGTTACCTTTGTTGGCTTCAATGACCCCTGCACGTAATGCTGACATGACTTTTGAACTAGCCTCAGATACATCTCTAGTAGTCAAAGTAAAAGGCTCAGACGGTACGGTTCGTAGTGCTACGCTGACACTCGCATAAGGAATACATAATGTCTATTTCACAGAATTACCCAATCATTAACCCCTCGCTCAATCTTTCCTTTGCGCTGACAAAGAAGTTAGACCCTCGTATCACTTATTCTCGTGCATCGACTGCGACTTATTATGATGGGAAAACGGTTACGAAGGCTGAGGAGAATTTGTTTATTTATAGTCAGGAGTTTGACAACGCTATTTGGGCAAAAGGCAGTACTACTGTTACAGCTAATAGCACAACTGCTCCTGATGGGACAACAACTGCGGACTTGGTTATACCCAACGCTGTTTTATCGAGCCACAGAATATACAGGTCATTTCCAGCAACTTTAAGTGGAAATAACAATATGTCTTTCTACCTAAAGGGTGGGGGTTATAACTTTGCAATGTTTTACTTTTTGGGTGGTACAGCTGGTAACGTACAGATTGATTTAACAGATGGCTCTGCTAGTTTTAATCCTACTGCGGGGTTAGGTGCTGATTTTTCAGGTCAAACAACCGTCACAGCCGAAGCCAACGGGTTTTATAGGGTGTCTGTTTCTTTAACGTCTGCGCATACATCATTTTGGTTGTATTTTTATGAAACTGTAGACACAGCTACTTTTTCTGGTAACGGAACAGATGGCGTGTACCTTTGGGGCGCTCAATTAGAAGCCCGTGATACAGTCACAGCCTACACCCCAACCACTACCCAGCCCATCACCAACTATATCCCTACCCTACTCACAGCCCCTGCAAACTCAGCAAGGTTTGACCATGACCCTGTAACGGGGGAGTCTTTGGGGTTGTTGGTGGAGGAGCAGAGGACTAATTTGTTGTTGTACTCTGAAGATTTTGGGGATGCTAGTTGGTCTAAGGTTAGCTCTACGGTAACAGCTAATACAGTTGTTGCCCCTGACGGTGCTTTAACGATGGATTTGCTTATCCCAAGCACGTCATCGGTTTCTTATTTATATCAATCAAATACCTCTGGAGGAGCGTCAAGGTCATTTACAGTCTTTGCTAAAAAACAAAATAAATCTGTTATTTGGCTATACCATTATAGTTCCGCTAATTATGGTGTTTATTATGTTGATTTAACTGACGGATCGACTCAAATTCTATCTGGCAGTACCGCAACAGGCATTTTAACTGTTGTCAACGTTGGTAATGGAATTTACAAAATTACAGTTAGTTTTTCTTCAACAGAGGCTTCAAATGCAGCTTGGGGAATAGGGGTTAGCGATGCAAAAGGGGCTTTCAATGTCACAGGCGATGGCTACTCAGGCATCTACATATGGGGCGCACAGCTTGAAGCGGGTGCATTCCCGACCTCTTACGTAAAAACTCAAGCCTCACAAGTCACACGGTCTGCTGATTCTGCGAGCATGACGGGGACGAACTTTAGTGATTGGTATCGGGCTGATGAGGGGAGCATTTATGTTGAAGCTAGACCCATTTCATTGCAAGCAGGTGGAAATAATGCTACTGGCATTAGTGACGGCACAAGTAGCAATGCTTTTTATGCCCCTCAATTTACAAATGGCAATATTTTTTATTACACCCGCTCGGGGGCAGTTGACCAAGCAGGTTTGTCTGCGGGGTTTGTGCCACAATCAGGTGTAAGTTACAAATCATCTTTTGGGTATAAAGTTAATGATTTTGCTGCATCATTTAATGGCGGGACTATTAAAACAGATACGTTCGGTATTTTACCTAGTGGCGTAAATCGTCTCACAATTGGTGATTTGTCTGTTGGATATGGCCAGAGGCTTACTGGGTGCATTAGTAAAATAGCCTACTATCCCCAACGCTTAACCAACACTCAACTTCAAGCCCTCACAAGTTAAAGGAAACAAAATGACCGACCTATATCTAAAATTCACAGACGAAGCCGAATCACGCACAGTCTTATACCGTATTGAAGGCGCAGTAGAAGCTGACCCTGAAAATGGTGTGGAAGCTGTTGAGGGTTATGAGGTTGCTAATTACCAAAACATCGACACAATCGGTGTGATATACGAGCCACAGGAAATCGTTGACCCTGAGAACCCTCCTGAACCCGTGCCATATGAAGGTTGGTTTGTAAACGTGCGTGTTGTCGGTAACGAAAACTCAGAGCCACTAGAGCCATTCTCTATCGACCCACAGCCATACCCAATGCGCGTTTGGGGGTAATATGTTAGGATTCTCTGCGCTGTCAGAATTACCTCTTTCAACGTCTAATAGGGATGATAAAACCGCTGCGGGTTCTGCTAACGGTTTAGCGACAGTTAATCTTGACACAATTGGTCTATTCTTTTCATCTGCCAATATTGATTGTGTTGCTACTGTCAATCTCAATGCAAACCGTTTAGTGTTTGTTGACCTGTCTGTGTTTGGTGATGCTCAAGTTGACATTGAGCTATTAAAAACAGCAATGGCATCTGCAAGCGTTACGAGTGTTGCAATTGTCAATATTGATGCAAATAGGTTCACCTTTACAGACGCATCTATTACTGGTGACGCTACAACAGACGGTTCTGCTATTCGATTACGCTTAGTTTCTAGCTCTGTTATTGGCGAGGCTGATGTTGATTTTTCGTCTGTTGCTATTTATTCAGCATTTGCAGACTTAGAAGGTTTGGCAACTGTTGATTTGTTTGTTCAGAGAACCACCTTTACATCTGCTAACATAGATGGTAATGCTAGTTACATTGTTGACATTGAGTTAATTGGCGAAAATTGGTCTGTACTGCCACAAGGGACAAATATATGGCTACGAAACGGTTAGTTCTAGGTGAGTGGCTACCAGACCAGCCAGGGTTAACGGGTGCGCTACAAGAAGCATTTAATGTATTCCCAAAACAATCGGGGTATGGGCCATTCCCAACCGTAACAGACTTTTCAAACTCTGCCTCACAGCCATTGCTGACAACCATTGCGGGCAAGTTCGGTGACACGGTTCAATTGTTCGCAGCGAGCGAAAATAGAATCTACAAGTTTAATGCTAACAATTTAGACTTAGATAATGTTTCGTACTTAGTGGCTACAGTTCTGACTGACTATGTATCAACAACACGATGGAACTTTATACAGTTTGGCAACACCTTAATTGGGGCTAACGGTCAAAACAAGCTACAGTCGTGGGTAATTGGAACGTCTACTAATTGGGCTGACTTATCAGCCGATGCTCCTGTTGCGTCTTATGTGACGGTTGTGCGTGACTTTGTTGTTGCAAGTCGAAATACGAGCGAGCCAAATAAAATTTATTGGTCAGATATTAACAATGAAACACTTTGGACTGCGGGGGCAACATCACAATCAGACTTCCAAGTAATACCTGACGGTGGAAATATACAAGCTATTACGGGCGGTGAGTTTGGATTAGTCCTGCTTGAAAAATCTGTTGTGCGTATGTCATACATTGGCGCACCATTATTCTTTCAGTTTGACACACTTTCTAAAACCCTTGGTTGCTACGAGCCAAACTCCGTTGCTCAATATGAGAATAAGACTTATTTCTTATCATCTGACGGGTTTTATGTCTGCGATGGCACGGCTATTATGAGCATTGGTAGCGAAAAGGTAGACAGATGGTTCTTTAATGACGTAGTAGAAATCACATTAAATCAAATGAGCGCCACTATCGACCCTGAGAGACAAATTGTTATATGGGTTTACCCTAATACGAGTGGGTTTTTATCCTTTTTAATATATAACTGGAAGGTCAACGGTTGGTCGCACGGTGTAACGACTTGCAACTATATTGCGCCAAGCACGACAACAGGTACGACACTTGAGCAACTAAACATATATGGTGGCATAGAGAGTGTTCCTGCATCATTAGATTCTCGATTATGGGCGGGTGGCAAAGCTATCTTATCGGGTGTGCGTAACGATAAAATTATCTTGTTTGGTGGCACGCCTATGCCCTCAGAAATTATTACGGGTGACATACAAGACGGTATGCAAAGCATTGCAAAACTAGCTTATCCACAGGTAGATGGTGGTTCTGCAAGCGTTGCGGTGGCATCACGTAACCGATTAGATGCAGATGTTGTATTTGGTAGCCAATTACCCGCTAGTACTGAAAACAGAGTGCCGTTAAGGTCTGTAGGTCGCTATCATAGGTTTAAAATAGTACCAACTGGCACTTGGAGCAATGTTATGGCTGTTGACGTTGAGACTCAATCTGTGAGCAATAGATAATGTTTAGAAGGTTGCCTCCGCAGGGCGGGTCACCGCGTGAAGTCGCGGAGGTTATGAATGGCGTGTTAACGGGCAAAACCAATAACACAGGTCTTATTACGCTTGCAACGGGTAACGCGACCACGACTACGTTGTATGACCCACTCATTAGTCGAGACAGTAAGATTATATTATTACCCGCGTCAGGTTCTGCGTTTACAGATACAGCCCCATATGGCGAGTTTAGTAACAATACAGGGCAATTAGCATCGGGTGATGGCGTAGTTGGCATTGTTGAATTTGATTCGACTATGATTGCAAGCGGTATATATAGAAGCAACACGACACGGTTAAATGTTCGCAATGCGGGTATATATGATGTATTTGTATCTTTATTGCTAAGTAGTTTATCTAATGTTGTGGAATTTGCCGACATTTGGTATCGAGTGAATGGAGTAGACGTTCCTGAAAGTGCAAGAAAGTTTTTTATGCCAATTAGAAAGTCAGCAACTGAACCATCGCATGTGGTGGGGGTTCTTAATACTTACTTAGAGCTTGAAGCAAACGATTACGTAGAAATAGTTGGTTACGTTAGCGCAACAACGGTAGTATTAGAGAACTTCCCTGCTGACGTTGTGATACCTAGACCGTCAATACCTGCCGTTATTGCTAAAATGAGTTATATAGCTCCGCAAGCATACAGTAATGTATATATCACCAATCAGACGAACGGACAAGCTACAATCAATCATTGGGCTAATTCTGATGCTGATAAGCAATATGCTTACGTGGTGGTTGCATGAAATTTCAATACGTTCAGACTCAAGAGATTAGGAACGTTTGGGCATACGTTAGGGGTGGCTTGTGTGACTTGTTAAAAAAGACCCAAGAGCCTTGGATACCTGAAGACGTGTATGCAAGTTTAGTAAACAATAAGGCAGGGTTATGGTTAGCGAACAAAGATAACTATACAGTCGGCTTTATTGTGGGTGTAACGGTTAACAATGCGTTCCACGTATGGTGTGCATCTGGCAGTCTACAAGGCGAGATTGAAGTTTGGTTTGAGAAGGTTGAAGAGATTGCAAGAGCGTCAAATGCGGAGCGAATTACATTTGATTCATGGCGACCCGCGTGGTCAAAGGTTGCCCCAAAGTTAGGTTTTAAGCCCCGTAGTTGGGCGAAGGAGATTGATTATGGGCGGTAGTCCTAGTTCGAGCGGTACACAGACAGTTAAGACAGAGTTAGACCCGACAATTGCACCTTACGTGCAGTATGGATTGCAAGAGGCGCAAGACCTGTACAAGTCTGGGCCAACTCAGTTTTACCCTGGGCAAACCTACGTTGGCGCATCTGATATGACCCAACAAGGTATGCAGATGGCACAACAACGAGCTTTAGCGGGTTCGCCACTTGTTGCTGGCGCACAAAACGTGGTCGGTAACTTACAGACAGCAATCAACCCCGCTACAGGTGCGTTTGGTGACATTTATAACCGAGCCGCGTATAACCCCGCTATGGGCTTAACGGCAAACACAGCAACAGGTGGTTACCTTGGTGGCAATCCGTTCTTTAGCGGGGCATTTGACGCCGCTACGCGTGGCGCACAAACACAGTTTCAAGACCAAATTCAACAGCTTAATTCTCAAGCATCACAGGCAGGGCGTTACGGTTCAGGTGCGATGGGTAACTTGCAAGACCGTGCAATGGGTCAATATGCTCAAGCGCTTACTGATACCGCAGGTAACTTAGCTTACCAAAATTACGGTCAAGAGCGTGGCTTTCAAGAGAACGCTATTCAAAACCTTGGTCAATTGTCTAACCAATCGTTGCAAACACAATTGGGCGCGGCGAGTGGCTTGGGTCAAACAGCGGCACAAGATTATCAGCGTCAATTACAAGCGGCGGGTATGTCACCCGACATGGCATCTCAAGACTATGCCGACATTCAGCGCTTAATTGATTTAGGTCAAATGCAAGAAGGTTATCAAGAATTGGCATTGGGTGATGCGATGCAACGATTCAACTTTGAACAAGCCGCGCCTTACTCAGCACTTCAGTCTTACTTGTCTGCCGCGTATGGCGCACCAATGGGTTCACAAACATCAAGACCTATTTATAAAAGTGGAGTCGGTAGCGCATTATCAGGTGCGGCGGCGGGTGCGGCATTAGCTCCAGAGGGTTACGGTGGGCTTGGTGCGGCGGCTGGTGCTGGTCTTGGATTATTGGGGTAACGTATGAGTGGATTAGAACCTGTATTAATTGGCGCGGCAATCGGTGGTGGCACATCTGCACTCACAGGAGGCGACCCTTTGCAGGGAGCGCTTATGGGTGGTATTACGGGGGGAATTGGTGGCGGTTTGGGCGGAGTTGCTGGCGGTGCTGGCGGTGCGGCGAGTGGCGCGGCGGGTGGTGCGGCGCAAGCATTTCCTGTTGCCTTAGAATCAACGATTACCTCTAGCTTATTGCCTGAATTTGCATCTGCCGCGTTGCCCTCTACAGCAAGTTGGGCTGCACCTCACCTAGTTGCAAGTAACGTAGCGCCTGTTCTTGCGGAAACGGGAACGGCAGGGCTATTAGATTCATTTTCAAATTTAGCGCCTATGTTAGGAAAGATGGGTGGAACAAAACAACCACAAGACGATATGTCTGCACCATCAATTAGGAAAGGGCAAGCTATCGCTATGACTGACCCGCTAGAAGAGTTATATCAACAGCAAGGCTCTCGTAGACGCTCTGCTAATAGACCTATTTCATTACTATAAAGGCAACGACATGGCTAATTATTTACAAAGTCTGCTCGGTGAAGAAGATTATAAAACGGCTCAAAAAAGTGCATTAAACTCGGGCTTGCTACAGGCTGGTCTAATGGGCTTAATGGCAAGTGGGCCATCTTTTCAACCTGTTGGCACGGGTCAAGTTTTAGGGCAAGCTGGTATGGCAGGGCTTGGTGGGTATCAAGAATCACTTAAAGGCGCTGAACAACAGGCATTGCAAGGTCGTGAGTTTGAGCAAATGATGCAAGCTACAGAAGCCGAAAAAGCGTTTAAGGATGCCTTGCCAAACGCTATACAGGGCGGTAAGATTAACTATGACATGATGCGTCAATTAGCCGTGGCTTACCCTGAAAAGGTAGGTGCGATTATGAAAGCATTAGAATCTACAACACCTAAGTCTGCGCCATCTGTTAATTTACAATTTGATGCGAAAACTGGAACAATATTTAATCCAAAAACAGGACAGATTACTCGTGACCCTAACTTTGTGGGCGAAGCAAATGTAAACCCACAATTAGTAACTGTGCAAGAAAATGGTCAACCTGTACAGCGCGTTATAGATTTAAACACAGGGCGGGTTATTTCAGATGTAGGCGCAGGCGCTCCAAAAGATTTTAAACCAACTGCTACACAAGAAACCTCGGTTGGATATTATGACCGTATGGAAGCTGCTACAAAAATTCTTGACCCACTAGAAGATAAGGGCGAATACCCGCAGGTAGGTTCTGCCTTGGCTGGTGCTATGCCATTTGTCGGTGATTCTTTTAGGCGAAGTGTGCAGTCTCAGGATACGCAGAAGTACGAGCAAGCTGCGGATGATTGGATTAGGTCTAAGTTACGTAGCGAGTCAGGCGCTGTAATTGGTAAAGATGAAATGATAGCTGAGTTTCGTCTTTATTTTCCACAGGTAGGCGATTCTGATGCCGTTATTCAACAAAAACGCGAGGCAAGGGCTATTGCAACTGAGGCTATGAAAAAGAAAGCGGGCATAGCTGAAAAACAATCTACAACAAAGCCTAAGACCAAGGTATTTAACCCTGCAACGGGCAAAGTAGAGGAAAGATAATGGAAGAAATTATCGTAGAAATTCCTAATGTTGGGCAAGTAGCTTTCCCTGCAAGCATGGGTCAGGATGAAATAAATAGGCAAGCGGCTAGGCTGTATCAGCAAAGTCAAACGGTTACCGAGTCCGCACCAGGGATTGACATCTCATACCCTAAAGACCAATTTGCGCCTGAACCTACGGGTATGGCACAACTTGGTAGACAAGCAGGATTAACAGGTCGTGCCGCAGTTACAGGAGCGTCTGCCATCCCAATGATGGCTGGCGATGCAATGAATCAGCTTATTAATATGATTGCGGGAACAAACATTCCTCCTGCAAGTCAGTCTTTACAAAACCTAATGAACACGGCAGGTGTGCCACAGCCACGCACCCCAACTGAGCGCGTGTCGCAAGACGTTGCATCGGCTATGGCAGGCGTAGGCGGTACAGCAAAACTAGCACAAACACTTGCTCCAAAGTCTTTAGCCGCGCTTATGCAGAATTTAGGCTTACAGACAACTGGCGCTATTGGCGGTGCGGGTGCATCAGGCGCGGCTAGAGAGGGCGGTGCGCCTCCATTAGCGCAGATGGGGTTAGGGCTTGCCGCAGGTATGGTTGCTCCGTCAGGTGGTTCTATGATAGCTAGCAAGACGCCGCAACTCGCTAAGAGAATGGTGCAACCGTTTACAGACCTTGGCAGAGATAAGATTGCTGGCGAAGTCTTAACAGGACTAGCACGTAACCCATCGTCTGCTATTCAGCGTGGGGAGTCTTATCAACAGAAAGTCCCAGGCTATCAACCGACTACCGCACAAGCTACAAAAGACTTGGGCTTAATATCAGCCGAGACACCTATTAAGGGTCTTGATATGACGGGTCGTTTTGCAGAGCAACAATCTACTGCAAATCAGGCGCGTATGAATATCATTAACCGCATGGCTAGAGAAGTCGAAGATGTTACAGCGGCAGAAGCTAGACGAAACGCAATCACAGACCCATTGCGTGAAAACGCATTTGCACAGTCTAACGTTGACCCTAATACGTTTCGCTCGGCTGTTGATTTAGTAGTCGGCAAAACGGTAAAAAATATATTGAATTCTCCAGTCGGTAAGCGTTCAACTGTTCAAGAAGTTGTTACAGACGCTTTGCAAGAGGTCAAACGAGCCACCTCCGCACGAGATTTGTACGAAATACGTAAAGACTTACGAGATGCAACACTTGGTTTGTTAGATAAGTCTAGTAAAGGTGGCCCTCCAAAATCAGCGTACACAGCGGCTCGCAATCAACTTAACGAAATTATTAAATCTGTTGATGATGTGATTGAGTCGGCTGCTCCAGGTTACGGAGATTATTTACGTAAATATGCCGCTATGAGTAGAGGCATTGACAGCATGAAAGACGCACAAGGTTTTAGGTCACGAGTAATTAGCACAATACCTGACCCGCAAAACCCAGGCAGTTTTATCCTGTCTCAACCATCGTTTGCTAGAGCCATACGCGCTGCGAAGGAAGGCAAGAACTTTGAGAAACTGTCCAAGCCACAAATCGCAGTCCTTGAAAAGATTGCCAAGGATTTAGACGAAGGCGTGCTTAATCGCGCAACTAAGATGCCAGGCTCTGACACATTTAAGAATATGTCTACAGCTAATGTAATTGGTGGCATTATTGGCAAACAAATATTCGGTGATGTGCCGTCTGTGTTGCAAAAAGTAGCGGCTCCTATGAACTGGCTTTACAATGGCACAGATGAGAAGATACGAGAGTTGCTAGTCAGCGCAATGCTAGACCCTAAGTTAGCGAGTCGGTTAATGGCAAAGGCAAGTGAAACCTCTATGGAACCATTAGGTAAAGAGTTACAACGCAAAGCGATGAACCTCGGTTATGGTGCAGTATTTGGATTGGAACAATAATGTCAAAGACAAAAATCTCTGAGTTTGATGCAACGGCATCAGGCAACACCGACATAGACGGCATCAACATTGCCGAAGGTATGTCACCAGGTCTTGTAAACAATGCTTTTCGCGAGTTGATGGCACAGTTGAAAGACTTTCAAACAGGCGCATCGGGTGACAACTTAACCGTAGGTGGTAACTTAGCCGTGACAGGTACATCTGCATTGTCAGGTGCTTCTACGCTAGATGGTAGGCTAATTGATGCTTTACCAAGTGGCACTAAAATATTATTTCAACAATCAACTGCACCTACTGGTTGGACAAAAGACACGACTCATAACAATAAATCTTTGCGAGTAGTGACTGGAACAGCAGGTACAGGAGGTTCAGTTAACTTTACGACAGCCTTTAGTTCGCAAAACGTTGGCAATACGACACTTACAACAGACCAAATACCAAGTCACACCCATACATTTAGTGGAGGTGGTTCGACTGGCAATGCTGGTGGTCATAGCCATAGTGGTGCTACCGATACTCATGGTGGGCATCAACATAATATTCAAACATCTAACACAGGTGATAGTTTTGGTAGAGCATCTGTAGGCGCTGGTGGGCCAGAAGGCGCACTTTTTACTGATATTGGAGGCGCTCATGCTCACGGTTTATCTATCAATGCAGTAGGCGACCACGCTCACTCTGTTTCTGTATCAGGTACAACATCTGCACTTGGCGGTGGCACAGCGCACACACACAGCCTTGATTTAGCCGTTCAGTATGTTGACGTAATTATCTGTACAAAAACATGAAGCTAGAGCAAGGTACGTTCTGCCCTCTTATTAAGAAAGACTGCATACAGATGAAGTGTGCGTGGTTTACTCAACTGCGAGGGAATAATCCAAATACAGGTAAAGAGATAGACGAGTACGGTTGTGCGATTGCGTGGATGCCTATTCTTACTATTGAGAACAGCCAACAACAGAGACATACAGGCGCTGCGGTGGAGTCATTTCGTAATGAGATGGTTCAAGCCAATGCGACTACAGGTCAATTACTTGCAAGTCAAAACAAGTTATTAGAAAGCTAAGTATTTCACATAAATTAAATTAAACTTGTGTTATTAATAACACATATTTGTTGGATAAATAAATGGAAGAGCAACGACTGGCACGCATAGAACAGAAACTTGATAAGTTAAGTGAAGCCGTTGTTTCTTTAGCACGTATGGAAGAACGAATTATTACTTTGTTCAACCGAATGGATACATACGATGCACGTCAGCTAAACATGGAAGACCGTATGGCTGATGTAGAAAAAGTTACTATTAGCCGTGGTGCTGTGTTTAGGCTGGTAGATAAGCTCATTTGGATTGTTGTCGGTTTAGTGACGGCTGTCGTGATTGAGGGTGTCTTAAAGCGTTAAATGGAGTTTTCATGAGCGACAGAATCAAAGATGTTGAATTTATAGAAGCGTGGAATCAACTTAAATCTGCATCAGCAGTCAGCAAAAAACTCAAACTAGAAGTCAGGGGTGTTTACCTTAGACGCAGAAGAATTGAGAACAAATACAAGATACGTTTAGTTTCAGACCACGTTACCGCACCCGAATATTACGTTCGTGACCATATGAGTCGCATGGATGTAGACATAGATAATGCCACTATTTTTGTTGCTTCAGACGCTCATTATTGGCCTGATGAAATCAGCACAGCTCACAAGGCATTTGTGAAACTAATTAAGAAACACAAATGCGACATTATCGTGATGAACGGTGACGCTTTCGATGGGGCTTCAATTTCTCGTTACCCAAAGTCTGCTTGGTCTACAGTAAAAATGCCGACTGTGAAAGAAGAATTAGAGGCGGTATCTGACAGGCTTGGTGAGATTGAAAAAGTTGCAGGTAACGCTAAGTGTATTTTTACACTCGGTAATCATGACGCTCGCTTTGAAAGTAAACTTGCAAACTTAGCACCAGAATACGAAGGCGTCGCAGGATTTAGCTTAAAAGACCACTTTCCACGTTGGTTGTTTTGTATGTCAGTTATGATAAACCGTAACTTGATGATAAAACACCGATGGCACGGGGGCATTCATGCTACTTACTCCAATACTTTAAAATC